>Ga0222632_1000625_pt1 | contig 17484 bp, 15 predicted proteins | sample AntAcemetageno46_FD_179828 | JGI IMG/M metagenome (GOLD analysis project Ga0222632, IMG submission 179828) | Saline water microbial communities from Ace Lake, Antarctica - #46 | ecosystem: Environmental > Aquatic > Non-marine Saline and Alkaline > Saline | place: Antarctica: Ace Lake | collected...
TACCTAAAAGCATTCTCACTAATTCATTGTCTTTTTCCCAGACATTGTCTTCTTTCACATATAATGTTTTCCTAGAGGCATCTGTACAATGAATGGGTCTTTCTAATATATCTAATTGACTTAGACCGTTCGTTATCATGTTGGTAATTGTCTGGGTAAGACCATTATCAATGGTTGAGTCATATGTTTCTGATGTAATTGGCAATGAATCAATGAAATCGGTTAAATTCATAGCATTCTTGCAATGGTCTTTCAAAAACATTTGGATATTGAATTGATTATTTGTAGTGTTGTTGATTGTATTCGTGTTATGTGAATTGTTTCCCATTGTAGGCATGATTTCTATCATCTTTTCCATAACTTCTTGATTCTTCAAAAGCATTTTTATCAATAATTCCTTGTCTATTTCAAATCCTCCGGTGTTTTTATTGCCTTGGTCATTTACAACAAGGTTTGTTGATTTTTGCGCTTGATTCATGGAGCACTTATGTGTATGTTTATGTAGACTTTGGCGATGTTTGTAGACATTACCACATTTACACGTATATTTGGCGAGTAAATGCGAGTTATTGTCAGTGCATGTAAGTCTATTGTAAGTATTTATATGTTTACGTGTTAATACGTGTTTATTATAGTCACTTAGTTTGCTACATATATAGTGACAATAAGTACATTGAAAATTATTGGCGAGTTCCGGCGAGTTATTGTCAGCCATTTGAAGTATATAGTAAGTCCATATAATAATTCTTAAATCATTTCGCACATAAATCTATAAAACATGAAAATTTTACAATCACAAAGTGAGAATTATTATTTCTGTAATGAGAGCATAATGCTCTAAATCACTTTTTTCACCTTTTTTCCAATCCTATTTTCACTTTCAGAAAAAACACACAAAAAAAGCATGTTGAATTCTGAAAAGCCAAATGACTTTTGAAAAAAAAAGTAAAAGTGGATTTTACTACATTCATGTAAACGCTAACTGTTTTTTTGGGCTATTTTCCTTCGCTACATATGTAGGGAGCTACCTACATGACCCTACATGACTGTTTTGTTTTTGAACATTGTTGAATTGTCATGTAGGTAATGTTACCTACATGAAAATCACCTAAAAAGATCTCGCGAATTCCTGAAATGTGTTTTGGGAGGTGTACATTCGTGTGATTTCGAGGATAAATAATCATGTTATAGTATTCATATAGTATTCATATAGTGTCTTTTTCTTAGTGCTCTTTTTAACGCTTAAATATTATTTACATGGTTCTCTTTTCACAGTCCACGTATTATTCATCAATGTCCTTTTTACTAGTTCATTATATATTCGTTGCAAATAATAGATTTATTCATATTTTATAATAAAAACAAATACTTACATTATTCATATGACTAAAAAACTATATCAACACCAACTTCCACATAGTTATAGACTATCCAAAGAATTAAATGATCATTTTTATAAAAAATATATTGGATATGACATTGATATCAAATTTAGTAAATGGAAGATTTCTATGATAGAACGTAGAATTTATGAAAACAAACGTCATTCATTGGATATAAACAATTTTTTGTCAAATCCGTTTAATACATCTTCTACTTCCCTCTATAAAGAAATTCAAGAACACAAAAATTGTATTGAAGATTATATATGTTTACGCAAACATTTTTTAAAATATTATCAACAATCTACTCAACAATTAGACAATTATAATATTATTGAACTTTAGATATATATATATATATATATGCCTGCAACACAAAAACGTAGTCGTTGTAAAAACGGAACCCGCAAAAACAAGAAAACCGGAAACTGTGAAAGTGTTTTAGACAAAACATGTTCTATTTGTTTAGACAGAATTGTATCTGGAAACGTCACTACAAAATGTAAACATAAATTCCATAAAAAATGTTTGATTGGATGGTGTAAAGGTAACAAAGACAAACCAACGTGTCCTATTTGTAGAAAGGATATTAAGGAAACTTGTAAAAAAATCATGCCATTCGATAGCCATGAAGTATTCCGTTACATAGCATACAAACATGGTGAAACACCCACAGATATAACACGAAGACTTGAACAAGCTAGCATTATTGTTCAACATAAAGATTTTGACCCTAATGTAAAGAATATGTCGGGGAAAAGTTTATTGTATGAGTTATCCAAGTTCACATTTAATAACAAGCATTATAAACATATTATTGAAGATATATTCAAAAGATACCCGAATGTTGTGGTCAGTACTGAACTAATTAACGAATTAATTGCGAATGGTAACACCGATATATTACAACTGTATAAAAAATATAAGAAAATTCCTAAGTCATTAAAGTCATTGATTTAAAATTTCAAATAATGCAATTCTACATTATTGGATAAATAGCGATAAAATTGAATTTATTAATTATATAAAAACAATACGTATATAATTAATAACATGACGGAGACCGTAAAAGCAATTAGTTTATTTTCAGGTATGGGGGGAGATAGTCTTGGGATGAAGAATGCTGGATGCCAAGTAATCGCGTTTAATGAATTTGATAAACATGCTATCAAATCACATGAACTCAATTTTCCGTCATCAACGCTTATATGTGATCTTAGCCAAAAGAAAGAAAAGGACCAGACAAATATTCAACTTATTCCAGATGCCAAATTTAGTGCCTACAAGAATGTAGTGGATTTAATCTTCGCGGGCCATCCTTGTCAAGGATTTTCAAACGGGGGCAAAAAATTACCAGACGATCCACGTAACACATTATTTCGCGAATTTGCTCGATCAGCTACATTAATTAAACCCAAATATATTATTGGAGAAAATGTAGACGGGCTTCTTAACAGAAAAACGGCGACCGGTGAAAATTACATTGATGTTATCGTCGCTGAATTTGAAAAGATTGGATATAATATAACCTATCAGGTTTGTCATACAGTAAAATACGGTATTCCTCAACTTAGAAAGCGTCTTGTATATGTCGGTATTCGTAAGGATTTGAACCAAACATTTGTCTTTCCAGAGCCTTTGAACAATGGAAAGGTGGATTTACCCGGATTGACCAATATAATTCAATTCAGTATGGAGGGAGCCATCAAGATTGAACCAGATGACTTTGATATGACAACGATTCCTCCAGAATGTATTCTTACCGATATGGAAAACGATGATGGCGAAGATACGGATAATATTCACCCCTATCTGCGCCTCAAGTCCAAAAAACGTGGAGAAGAATATGCCGGTAAGACTCATCATTCACTCCTTTCATTCTCTAAGCGCGATTCACCTATTCATTGCGAAATTATTGATATTAGAAAACCGAGCAAAACAATTATATGCTCATATGACCATCAACCAAGACTCTTTGTTCCTTTGAGAAATAAAAACGGTTATTATATCCGTTCTATTCTTCCAGATGAACTGAAACAAATTCAAGGATTTCCTGCGGATTTTAAACTCCTTGGTTCTAAAAAGGAAAAAATTAAACAAATAGGAAATGCTGTTCCACCACCACTCATTGAACGAATCGTAAAAAAATTACTTTCTTAGTTACATTACAATCTTAAAAATTTATTATCCTACTTTTCTTTTTTTCTGTTTTCATATGCTATAAGTACTGCAAAAGCTTCTTGCATTTTCTCATATTTTAGTGCTCTCAATTCATCTTCTTCATCTTGTTTTGCTTCTTTCTCAAGCCGGATTTGGCGCTCTTCGAGCCAGATGTCAAATTGTATCTGCTTTTCCTTTTCTACCTCCCTTTCCTCACTCGTTAGACGACTAAGGTATAAGTCATAACTAATTGTTGGACATTCTCCATTTGATATTCTATCAATTTCCAATTCTTTAAAATATTCTTCTATCGGTAACCCTTCTTCCTCTTCCTCGCAGGATAGATCTACTTCTTCCTTTTTCTCAAAGAAATCGTCTACATTCCACCCTTCTTTTCGTAAAGTATCCGCCTTATCTTGAAAACAATTCTCACATAAACACAATTTTAAATTGTGTCCATTGACTTCTATACTCAATTCAATGATATCATCAGTATTTATATTGATAGCACATATTTCGCACTTTCTTTTACCTTCCTCCTCTTCTTCCTCCTCTTCTTCATCACTTTCATCACAAGCATTTCCGCAAAGATATTGTCCACAACCTTTCATTTGAACTACATCATCACTTTTTCCACATAGACTACATTCTGCTTCTTGATTATTTGGCTCTTCTTGTACGTATAAAATATCCCCCATTCCATCGTCATTAAAATATCCATCACATAGGCAACATTTTTTCCACTGATCCTCTTGATACGTCTCCTCAGTGTCTTGTTCGGCGTCCCAATCAGGTGGATATTTTTCACAGTCCATATTTATACATAAGTTATCCTTAATCGTATCAAATAATGCTAGATGCTCCATTTTCTGTTATTGTTACCATATTAATTCTTAACTAGTTCTAATCAATTTTTTATTTAATCGTGCAATTCTTTTTCTAATTCGATACAACTAGCATCAATGACGTCAATTTCTATAACCTCAATATTTGATGGTATTTTTGACTTGTCCAAATATCCCCCGACGTCTTTCAAAATATGCAATTTAAATTTAAAATCACAATTATCAACAATACATTTTCCAGTCCATCGTTCTAATGGCAATATTTCATTCAAAGAACTGACACGACCTTGAACCCGTTGATATTTTGCCTCTCGCTTTCCGGGGCGTCCTGAAGGACACTTCATTCTCCATTCACAAGAAAGAGCATTAATATGGTCTGGAAACCCCGACAACATGGCGCATATTTCCCATGCACCACCCTTTCCATGAGTCGCTCTCGCACCTCCTTTGATCTCTTCATTATGCTGACGTAATCGTCTCATAGGATTGTTCGTTGAACCATTATACGTATTGTGCTTAAACTGATCCAATTTATTTCTCAAAATATAACAATACCACATATATTGTTATATTCTTATTATTTTTTCTTTGTTTGAACTATTTATCCTCATATAAATTTTTTAATCAAATATACGATCAAACTCAGCATCGGTTTCAGGTGGATCTACCCTACATTTATCTAGTATAAAACTGGCCATCATAATATTATTTCGGTAATAACTATTTTTTCGTGACATGGTTTTCATCTCCTTGATAAGATTTTGACTTTGAGTCATCAAAATTGTAATTGTTGTCTTTAATTGTTCAATTGTATTATCCTTTTTTAAAGGGTCATCTGATACGCGTAAATTTTTAAATACTTCAATTAGTTTATCTAGCTTATCTATCTCGTCTTGGTATGTATGAGATACTTTAGGTCTCAACATATCTTTTAATAACTGTTTACCATCTTCATCATTATATTCACTTTTTTCATTCTCATTCTCATTCTCATCGTCTTCGTCTTGTTTATGTACTTCTACTTTCATCTTGTTACCTTCCATAAATTTCATACTTACATCATATACATTATCATGTACAGTTGGCTCATCTTGTTCAACAGAACTCGGGGATACTGTTGATGAGGAAGTTGATACGGGCGAAGGTTTATTCGTATTTGTTACACTACATTTAGCTATATGTTTTTGAAGTGTCGCATTACTCTTATAATTTTTAGGACATTTAGAACATTGGTATATAATTTTGTTATCTGTAGGCATCTTAATCTATATATACATATTTATTTAAATATATTTTTAGTTATATTAGTAGTATCTATTCGAACATATGAACGAAGTCGTGTCATGCGGTATCATGTTTAATGAACAAAATCAAATATTAATGGGTAAACGTTCAACAACAGGCACATTTCCAGGTGTATGGGAATTCCCTGGTGGAAAAGTAGAAGAAGGAGAAACTTTGAACGAATGTCTATTACGCGAATGGAAAGAAGAATTGAATTTATCCATCACTATTGAACGTCTACTTACATCTACAAATAATAAAAATACGTTTTGTTCCTTTTTTATTGGGAAAATCAATGATTTAGAAAATATACAAATAAATGTACATGATACTATCGACTTCTTTTATCCATATGATATAAAAAATTTGTCATTATTTGAAGGCGACGAACTTATCATCGATATGTTGAAATAGTGTCTTTTTTTTAGTTCACTTTTCAATGTAGTATAATATTTACAAATGTATATTAATTGTCACTTATCTTTGGTGCTAAATAAAACTTCATAGTACAATCATGTGTTACTTCATATTTCAATAAAATTGGAATATCCTCAGTAATATAAATAGCACAGGCAGATGCCAATTTGTAAAATTGACACATTTGGGCAATATACTTGATTCCAAACGACGCCTTTACCTTTTTTCCTTCTTCAACTGCCAATAATTCTATGTCATCTATATGAATGACTACCTTCATGTTTCCCTCACTAGAACTAGACTCTAATACTAACTCTGTTTCATCACACGTAATATCCAATGTCTCGTTAAAGTTTGATAATTCATCGATAACCGATTTAAATTTTTTAGAGTTCATCTCAATATCTACTTGATAGTCCGTATCCGGTATATGTAACATATCCACATCTAATTCTAATAAGGGCATTTCCAAAAATTTATTAAACTCACCTTTTTCATTACTATAATATTCTATATGTAAATTCTCATCACTTTCACTATGAATTCGTATTGATTGTTTATCCGAACAGATTTGAAGAATCTTATTAAACATAGGAAGTAATATTCCATAATTATGCGTTTCTTTAACATCCCATTTATCAAACCACGTTGATTTGATTGTTAGTTCATAAACACATATATGACTGTTATCCATTCCTTGAATATACATTTTGTCTTCATCCAAATTCATATTGATTTTGTCTGTAAAATGTTTCAAATGATTAAATATATAAATGAATATTTCACACTTCTTATTATCTTGTATTTCAAAAAGCATGATACACTTATAATCTTATCCTAATATTGTATTTATACTTTTTTGTTTTCTAAATGTAATTACTACAACCGTTTTACATTTAGATATTATTGATATTATTGATATTATTGATATTTTACATCTTCTTATTTACAGCCCTGTTTTTACTTCCTTGAAATTGTCTTAAACCGAATATCACGTTTTTTGATAATCCAGGAGATAATTTTTGATTAACACCACTCAATCGTTTATTCTTGGTATTTATTGGAAATGGGTAAGACTCTTCAATTACTGGTAACATTATATAATATATGTATAAATTTATTTATCGAGATAATAGTCTCAATTCCATACACACTTGGATATTTAAAATTGATTCGAGTTTTGTTAAATTCACTCATTCAAACAATGTAAAAATTTGATACTATTCAATAAAAAAAATAAAAATGAATTATTATCATTATGAAACGAAACATACTCCGGCATCGAATCCCCTCATTTTCCCTAGAAATACCACAATATCATCTTGGACTCATGACATTGAAAAATGCAACGAATGTGATGAAAACCTGATTGAAGAATGTTGTAACAAATGCGGTGAAGGTGTATGTATAAGCACTAAATGCTGTGAACTATTTCCACATTACCACGATAGTAACTTTACTATATGTAGACAATGTACGAATGAAATTGAAAAAAAATTACTTATTCTAGTCAATCATAATGATTTGCGATTATTAAAACAAAAGATTAATAAACGTATAACAAAAAAACAAGAAAAACAGTCAAATAAAATCAAATAGGTAGAATTAACGATTGAAAAATAGGTAATCATTTGTAATAATTGTATTAGCTTGTTTTTTTCATAAAAATATAACCGTTTATATTATATGGCATTTCGAAACTGTTTTAAAAACCCAAATGAAGATTTAAACAGTGGTCAACATATAAGTAGAAAAAAGGCAAAAACCATTTATAAAGGTGCTGTTAATCTAGCAAAGAATGATGGAGTATATCATAAAAAAACTAATTTGGGTCAAGATAGAGGTACCTATGTTGGTGATGTAAATATTAGTCGCGATGGAACGAAATGTTTAATTGGTGCGACTAGTTATGATACATTGTTATCTGTAACAAATGGTAAATATTTAGAACAACCACCTTCATTTCAAGTAGAACAATTAAATACTATCAATAGTGGTTATTTGTATAAAATGGATTTAAGTGGAGCAACAACTATACTGTCTTGTCCTGACGGAAGCGGGAATACATTTGTATATCCGCCCAAAATATTGGCAAATCAAACTTATCCAACATTGATTCCACCAACGGACCAGGGCTTAATTATTGACCCATGTTATAATATTTTTTATCCTAATAATGACATTCATCACTCAACAGATGCCTGTTATTCAAGCAATGAACGTGCTTACCAACAATACAGCGTATCCAAACCGTTTACGTCATCTTCTATGAAAAATTACATTAAATCCAAAAATGGTTACGTTGGTGGATATCGCTATCCCAACTCATTTTCATTTGAATGTTCTACAACTTCTATAGAAGATTCATTCATGTTGGAAAATATTATTTCATTGTTAAATAGTTATGCTCTAAAATCTATTTTTGAAGACAAATTCATAACCATGACTAAAATGACATCATCGGTTACACCTCGTTATAACAATAATATAGAATATGATATACAGATTACTATTCCTGAAACATTATTACAGAATGTAGCACTTGATGACCAACGTGATATTGTAAACGAATTAAATCAACTATTATCACAACGATTAAATATAAACAGCCAGAGAATAGAAACAACATTAGTAAGTGGTTCAATAATCGTAAACATTATTATTTTTAATTCAATCCCTTCAGCCAATATGATTTCAACTATCACTTTTACAGATAATACTAGACAATCTATTAATATTGCTGGTAATTTTGACCTGGTTATTATTAATAATTATGGTATAAACCCTGCTAATATTAAATCTATCAATTTTGGTAATGATGTAACTAGCATTAGCATCAGTAATGCTTTTACTATGAATAACTTGGAAGAAATTACATTTACTCCAAATTCTAAATTAATAAGTATAGGACAAAATGCGTTTCAAAATACCAAATTAACCTCGATTATTATTCCATCTTCCGTTAGTAGTATTGCAGATACTGCTTTTAATAATATAACAAATCTTACATCATTTAACGTGAATCCTTCTAATAAATATTATTCAGATCTTAGTGGTGTTTTATTTAATAAAAATAAAACAATATTAATTCAGTATCCTCAAAATATTAGTTCAACTGATTATTATCTACCATATTCAGTTCTAACTATAAATAGTAGTGCTTTTTCTGGAGCTTCATTAACAAATATATATCTATATCCATCCACCGCTACTAGATTAAACGTTCAATTTAATACAACAATTTCAAATTTTTATGGAGGTTCAAATGTTAACATTTTATTAAATCCAGAACCTGAACCTGAACCTGAACCTGAACCTGAACCTGAGCCAGAGCCAGAACCAGAACCTGAACCTGAACCTGAACCAGAGCCAGAACCTGAACCTGATCCTGAACCTGAACCTGAGCCAGAGCCAGAACCAGAACCTGAACCTGAACCTGAGCCAGAGCCAGAACCTGAACCTGAACCTGAACCTGAACCTGAACCTGAGCCAGAACCTGAACCTGAACCTGAACCTGAGCCAGAACCTGAACCTGAACCTGAACCTGAGCCAGAGCCAGAACCTGAGCCAGAACCTGAGCCAGAACCAGAACCTGAACCTGAGCCTGAGCCAGGTGAGCCTGAGCCTGAGCCAGAACCAGAACCAGAACCTGAACCAGAGCCTGAGCCAGAGCCAGAGCCTGAGCCTGAGCCAGGTGAGCCTGAGCCAGAACCAGAGCCAGAACCTGAACATGAAGCTGAGCCTGAACCAGAACCAGAACCTGAGCCTGAACCAGAACCTGAGCCTGAACCAGAGCCTGAGCCAGAGCCTGAGCCTGAGCCAGAGCCTGAACCTGAGCCAGAACCAGAACCTGAACCAGAGCCTGAACCAGAGCCTGAACCTGAGCCTGAGCCTGAGCCTGAGCCAGAGCCTGAACCTAATAATGATTCAATATTGTTAGCCCCTTCGGGAATTTACCCTCCAAAATTGTAATTTCTATACCATTTTAAATATTCAAGGGTGTAAACTATAGGTTATAACATGAATAAACTACTATAACGGTAACAGTATCGGCTATGTTATTAAAATCATGTAGACGAATGTTTTATTTAGAAAACATTCAGTTATTTGTTTAGAGTACGCGAAGTAATAGAAACATAAATACAATTCATTATATTCAAATTTAATATAATGAATGGTGAAAATTATAATAAATTTATTATGTATATGGTTTTGATTCAACCTGGTTGGTATTTATTTTCTTCAGATACTGAAGATAATTGGAATAATCTTCAAATAAAATGGAATATTATTGGATATGAAATTTACCAATATATTTATGAATTGAGTGGGGTTCCTATAGCACCTGATACAACATTAAACACCGATAATTGGAATCAACTTGATATTAGTAATAATAACCCGATGTTGTCCAATTATACAGGGTATTGGGTTAATGTTCTAGGAAGCAAACAATCAGTTTTTACTCTTACCAATGGTTCTAACGTAAAAGTAGGTGTAGATGGAAGTGGAGTGCTTATTAGACCATCTTCTATTTCAGTTACAGATGTGACAGCTGTATATATTGGTCCATTGGTTACAAGTATTGGTATTGATATGTTAGCTAATGCGACAAATTTGACATCAATCACATTTGATCCGGATTCTCGATTAACAAGTATTGGTAATGCTGCGTTCTCGTGGGCAGAAAATGTAGCATCAATTACCCCCCTTCCCGAAAGCGTTACTGAGATTGGAGAAGCTGCTTTTAGAGGATTATCCCTTTTAAAATCTGTTGTCATTCCACCAAATGTTACCAGTATCGGCGCGAGGGCATTCTATTCAATGACTGAACTTACTTCTATTAACATTCCAGATGGCATAATCAGCATTAACCCTAATGTCTTTGGTACTTGTCAAAATGTAACCTCTATTATCATTCCACCAAGTGTTACCAGTATTGAAGGTTATGCGTTCGGTGGAATGACTAATCTTACTTCTATTAATATTCCAGATGGTGTTACCAGTATTGGTGAGGGTGCGTTTAATGCATGTAAAAATTTAACATCTATTACCATTCCATCAAGTGTTACCAGTATTGGAGACTCTGCGTTCCAAGGTGATGTCAGTTTGAATCAAGTAATATTTGACAATCTAAACGAATCACAATTAACCAGCATTGGACAAGAGGCGTTCCAAGGTACGACAAAATTGGGCATGCAATTTAATAATAAGTTAATAATTCCTCCACTAGTTACTAGTATTGGATCAAATGCGTTCCAAGGTTCCGGAATTTTGTGGACCATAGTCAATTGGGATAAGGTTGGTGACACTACCAATGGATTTCCAGAGAAAGTAAGTTCATGGAGCAGTATAAAATACCCGATTGGTGGTTCAGCTAATGTAAGTATAATAGCCTATCAATATTTTCATACTCCAACTAGTGATCAAACGCTTTCTTCTGGATGGATTAAGAATCAACGTAATGCCAGTAATACTATTGGTACTACTAACAGTCAGGATGGATTTCCAACTATGGCTATTATTTCTGGTTATACGGCTATTGAAACCAATATGTTTTATCCAGATGGTGTGGGTACTAGTAATTTAACGGAGGTTATTATATCGCCTAGTGTTACCAGCATTGGATCTAATGTGTTCAAAGGTATCCAACCATTAAAGGTAACGTTTGATAATATTTCATCTTCTCAATTGCGTAGCATAGGAGATTTTGCTTTTCAGGATTCGACGTTATTTAGTCCGATTCCAGAAGGGGTTACCAGCATTGGGCAACAGGTGTTCAATAATGCAGCAGCAACTTCGACATCCATTACCATCCCTCTAGGTCTTACTACCATTGGACAATATGCGTTCAGTGGGACAACAAATATGAATGAAATAATTTTTAAAATGAACAGTAATTTAAGCAGTATAGCAGATAGTACATTTACAAATACAGGTATATCAACAATTATAATTCCTTCTTTTGTTACCAGTATTGGATCAAATGCGTTCCCAGTATCACTATCTGAAGTATTCATCAATAGTGCTAAAATTGGTGACACTACCAATGGATTTCCTCTCAGTTCAGGTGTCCAGCCATTCAGCGGGGGGTCATCCGTAAATGTTAAGGGATATAAATTATTTCATACTTATTCCTTTGATGAGTTAACTGGAGCAACAGCTCAGTTAAATGGTCTAACTATGAGTGTTGTTAATGGATACAAAAGCATTGGAGCAAGTGCGTTCGCAAATTCGACAAGTTTGACGTCAATTATATTAAGCGAAGCTCTAATGAGTATTGGAGATAGTGCGTTCAAAACTGCGACAAGTTTGACATCTATTATCATACCAGCAAGTGTTACCAGTATTGGAGATAGTGCGTTCCTTAATGCTTATGGTTTGACATCGATAACATTTGCACCTAATTCTCAACTTCACAGCATAGGAGAATCGGCGTTTGGTGGTGGTGGATTGACCTCCATTACCATTCCATTCGGTGTTACACGCATTGAAGATAATTTGTTCAATGCAGTGATGACTTTGACATCCGTTACCATTCCTAATAGTGTTGTCAGTATTGGAGATTGGGTGTTCGATAATGCGCTCAGTTTTCAATCTATTAGCATACCATCAAGTGTTACCAGCATAGGACCTAATGCGTTTGGTGGGTCACGTTTGAGCTCCATAACCATTTTCACAACTAGTTTGGGTAAACTTGGGTTTCCTCCAATAGGCACTAATAATGGTGATATAATAACATTTGGAAACAAGGGTGGTGTGACTATCACGCTCATTTAAGTAGATATCATTGACATATAATGATGACATATATGAGATGATGTGGGAGTAAAATACTATAGTGTCATGTAATACATAATTTATACAATAATAATGTTTTATACTCAAAACATTATTATCTTAATCTTAATCTTAATCTTAATCTTAATCTTAATCTTAATCTTAATACTGATATAATGTCGTTGCTGACATGGTAAAAGACCAATTATTCCCATTTAAATTCACAGTATACCCTTGGTCATCGACTAGACGAACACGCATTCTTTCCAAATCAACTGGACCAAAATATACACGTTCCGCATCACTCAAATTAAAATTATCAATGATGGTTCTTCCTGGTGCAACTCTATTCACATCACGTAATGGTATCAATGCGAGTACGTTTGTATTTGTAGGCGCCAGTAAACGATTTTGTGTAGTTTGACTACGCGATTGCGTTGTTGAATTAAGTGTGAATAATTGTGCTTGTGTAAGACGTCTAGGCGCATTTTGAACATAGGTAGGTGTTTTTTTACCGGTATTGGTTTGTGAAGTATCACAACCAGTGACAGAAATTGCCAAGTCCGCGTTCCAATAGGACGGTATTTCCACATTTTTTTTTGTCGGCGTAATACTCACCAATCCTCTATTAATGTGATTTTGTTGAAAATCGTCTACTATCAACATAAAGTATTTTGGTCCAAAAACATCTATAAACGCCTCTGAAATAATTTTTTTTCCAGATCCTATTTCATAGATCATTTCACCATACAATGGATCGGTATTTGAAACCATTGTGTTACCTCGAAATCCCAATATCCACCCTAAATTGCTATTGAACTTACTATTTGCTTTACTATTTGAATTGCTACAGTTTAATTTTCCAGTAGAATCATAAAAGGTTAGCGTGATAGAGGACGAATTTTTATTTGTTATTTCCGTTTTACCAGATATTGGATTATAAGAAATATCTATATTTGAAATGTCCGGATGAGAATTTGTAATACTTGTATGTATAGCATCCGTTAATTGGTATTGATTGTAGTTACCAGAGGATATATCTATTGTATATGGATTACTAACATTTGAATTGTCGGTTATATAAAAACAATTGTTACTGCGCCATTCACTATCAATCAAGTACCATGTATAAGGTACTTGATAAGCAGTTACATTAATACTAATTGTGTTTCGTATAGGATCGCTCAGGTTCAATGTATAATTTGTTGGCGACGTAGGTCCGTCAGGGTCTGGAAGAAACGGTGATATATCTTCTCTATATTGACTGTCTATATTGACTAATCGTGATGTTGTATTTTTGATATTTGGATTCATTTGACCTTGAGCTACAGGTAATTGATAATTATTATTTACCCCTAATTGATTACGATTCATCACAAAATGTTCCCCTTGATTAAAGATCTCTATCTTTTGTTTTCTATCAGTCACTTTGTTCGCTTGATTCGGGTCACTCTCCTCTTGTGATACATTTTGATTTTGCCAAAGACTACCTAATTGAGATGTAGCTACATCTTGAATATTATCATTCTCGTCATAATCAATATCTTCCAATAATTTATTTTGGAGTTGTTGAAAAAAATTGGCTAAATTATAATTATCTTCTTTTGTATATCGGTTTATAAGAGGCTTTGATGCGTTTACAATATCGTTGTAAGTTACAGGTTCATCGTCATTCAAGTTTAATAATGCCAATAAATCTTCCTGACTATAATTATCAACATTCAAATCTATATCATCCAGTTCCATTTTTATACTTATATATAAATACTCATTAGTTTTAATTGAAAAAATAACAAATCAATAAAAATGATTTTTTATTTTTTATTTTTTATTTTTAGTCGGTATAATTATTCAAGTTGATGTTTTATTTCATCTTTCATCTTTCAAAATGTATTGCTTACGTATCGTATTTATCATACCGTTCAAACAACTGGCTAATACATTTGGTAAAATCAAATCCATAACGATTGTGTAGAATCCAGTCAGGTAAAACTGTTATACCTTGAGCTCGTTTACAATGACGTTCACCCTTAAACAACAATTGTTCTAAAACAAAGATTACTCGTTTGTTATATTCGTCTGTTATATTAATAACAGGCAATCGTTTCTTACCTTGATAAATATAACGATTATAATCCATATCCGTATATATACGATGATTTTTGTCTAATACCAACCGATTACATACTAGACCAATTCCTTCTATTTTGTTTGTTGAATTATTCATTTCAATCACATAAACATGTGATTCTAGTGGAATTTTATCCTTCATCTTCATCGGTGTACCATATATTGAACCATTATGGCTTATTCGACTTCGATAGTTCTCATTTTCCTCATACGTTTTGTAATTAAAACGTGTTGTTGCGACTACTTTACTAGTCATCTAAAATAATACACTCGATATTGGCTAATTCTGTCTAATTCTGTCTAATTCTCACTAATTTTGATTATTTTTGATTAATTGATGTTTATTCTATTTTCGAGTTCATTTCTCTTTCAACTTTTTATAAAATGTCTCATCTTTAATCGTATGTAAATAGTTATGAACGCTATACTAAAATATAGCGTCACCATATACCATGTCCATGTACGACGTGTCTCGTCATTTATTGGATAGTTAAACATTACTAAATAAGGGTCTATGATGTTGACAAAGTCTTGACTATCCAATTTATATTCCACATTAGAGAGAAAACATCCCTTTAAATACATGAACATACACCAGAACCCGATGGAAATGACCAACGTAAAAATACTAAAATTGAAAGGAGCAAATGCGTAAATAAAGAGTGTAAAATAAGCAATTGTAAAGTGAATTGCCTTTACTACAAATGCTAATATGCGATGCGAAGCACCTGTTCCACTTATTTTTTTATACAAATAACTTACTACCTCTTTTCGACGGGCACGACGATATGAATCATCGAAATAATTATCCATTCTATACTATATTTATTTACTACTATTTTTTATAAGAGTAACCCTATTCCTTTACGTAGTGCCTTTTTCTTAGTTCCTTTTTTTATGCGAATAAACAATCCATTTCTGTCAAAAGAATTTATATTGAATTGTATGGAATCTCTCTACGAATTGTTTTTCATCTTCAGTTAGACCTATTAATTTATATATGTCTTTCCGGTTTGTATCAAACATGTGAACCGCTTCCGACATTTTGGAAAAATCTGGAATGAATTCAAAAACGTACTTCTCTAGATAACGCATACGATATCTCGTTGTCTCAAATAGAAATAAAATTAACTTTGTAGAGAGAAAATCACGAATTAATTGTAGGTCTTTTAACGGGCGCTTATTTATTACATAATTATCCCTCGACGATATTCCATACATACCTTCTTTGTCTAAGAAGGGAAATCCATACATCTTGTGAGCTAAGACTAATTTCGACTCACCATGATGTGCCAATGGTTCGTGACTATAGTTGATTTTCAATTCAGGAGCCTTTTCTTTATTCAAGGTCGTCGTTTTTATATTCTTATATGACGTTCCTGCCTCTAAATCTAAGGGAGAATCATATAATTTCGCATGTTTAGGAGGCATATTGGTTTTTATCACATCAAGTGAACCATATTCTTCCACCTTTTTTAAGAATTTATTCACTATCGATACAAAACACAATGGTATCGGTATATTTTCTTTTAATGGAAAGTCTACATACTCTTTTACTTGTTGATCGTACAACTCTATTTTCCCTTGATTTTCTCTCTTTGTCAATAAAAAATAACACAATGGTGTCTGTACTTGGTAGTTGAATACTTTTGTAACTGCTGATGAATGGAATGCGTGTAACTTTTCTATTTGATATTTCAACAACAAATCATATATACCCGCCTTGTCTGGTTTCATCCATATAGAAGGTATCACTACATTCATCTTCCCATTCTCTTTCAAGAGAGAAATGTTCTTTTTAATAAACTCTGTCCAAATAGTTTTCCCGTCTTCCTTCTTATCTGTATTTGTTTTAGTAGGCACCTTTTTCACTCCACCACTATTATATGGCGGATTCCCTATAATAAAATCAAATTTTAATTCCGTATTCCACGCGAGATAATCCTGGTGAAATATATTGGCTTTTTCGCCGAATTTCTCTCTAAGATGTGGAATATTTTCTTCATTTAGTTCTACTAGGTAAAGCATATTCGTTATGATATGCTCCTTCCGTTTGATCGGGTCTGGAATGATGTCTTTGAGAGCGTTTACTAGAGCAGTAAATAAACAAACACTGAAATTCCCCCTACCAGCACCAGCATCCAACCATTTTGTTTCTTTAAGGTTACTATTGCTACTATTGCTACTATTGCTACTATTGCTTGGTGGCAATGGTATAACTTTAAACATATCCGCAATGAATTTATAGGGTGTATTTACCTCTCCGTATTTATCCTTTAGTTGTGAGTCGTACTCAATATATTCAGGAAATTGTTTCGCTAAATCTATCTTATGAATATTAATGTTTAATAATGACATTAATATTCGATTATCTTATTTATTTCTGTTTTTTTCGCAGTGTCATTCGTTTTCTTTTAACACTATTATGTTTTTTTGTTCTCTTTATACGGCGTGTTTTATTAGATTGATTGGACTTTTTTTTTTTG
>Ga0222632_1000631_pt1 | contig 17286 bp, 13 predicted proteins | sample AntAcemetageno46_FD_179828 | JGI IMG/M metagenome (GOLD analysis project Ga0222632, IMG submission 179828) | Saline water microbial communities from Ace Lake, Antarctica - #46 | ecosystem: Environmental > Aquatic > Non-marine Saline and Alkaline > Saline | place: Antarctica: Ace Lake | collected...
ATCGAGGAGTAGTAACATTAGGCATTGTCCAACAATTGCCATAATCTAAGAATGCACCTGGACCTTGTGGAAGAGTTTCAAAGTCTTCAAAATAAGGCGCTATTAAAGCGGCACAAGCTGTTGTGAAAGTTAATGGACCCGTCCAAGTACTTGTTCCTGCCGATCCACAATCTTGTTGAACATAGAAATCGTAGGTCGTTAAAGCTGTTAAGCCAGATATAGATATGGTGTCATTAGGCGATGGCAAAGAAGTACCTGTTCCTTGACTAAAACCAACAGGTCCCCACTCAATATTCCAACCATTGGTTGCAGTTCCGCCGAAGATCCAAGAGAAATCAGCCGTGTTTGCCGTTATATTAAATACAGATAATCCGCTTGGATTTGGACAAGCCGGAACGGCCTCTATCAAGAGGTTGTCTACAAACACATCCGGACCGAAGCCTGAGTTTGCGAACATTTGAACCACAATATTCTGTCCTGTATAGATTGCCGCATCCAAATAAACCAACTCTAAAGCAAAGTCTCCTGGAGTTGTAGCTGCACTATTAGGTGTGTTAAATGTTGGGCCAGAAAGGTTAACCAACGTATCCCAAATAGCCGAACCAGCAATACTAGCTCTAATGGTTAAGCGGTCGTCTGGATAGAACGTTTGATGTTGGTGAGACCACTCAAAAGAAACTTGAGCATCTTGGTCAATAAATATGGGCTCTGTTGTAAGAAGTGCTGTCTGACCATTGGTCCAACCCCAGAAATTGGCTCTTGCATAATCATTTCCAAAATGGAGCCACTGCTGTGATCCTCCTGTCTCTGACATACAAACGGGTGGCCATGCGTCAAAAGCCTGCATATAAGGCAATGCCGCCGTAATACAAGGAGTGGTAAAGTTAAACGGTCCCGCCCAAGGCGAAAGACCTGAACCTCCACAATCTCCCTGCAAGTAAACGCTATACGTTGTGTTAGGAGACAATCCAGTGATGTTGATTGGATTCGAACTTGAAGTTCCAGATGTTCCAGTTCCTTGACTGAATCCAAATGGGCCCCACTCATAATTCACTTGAGTACCACCCGTGAAGTTGAAATTGATATCGGCCGTAGTAGCTAAAGCGCCAATATTTACTCCTACTGGAGGAATACAGCTAGGAACAACATCGTATGAAATATCGTCGAAATACAGATTTTCAAAAGTTAATGAAGTATTGTGCTTAATAGATATGTGGTTGTCTCCAGCGGGTATACCCACTAAGTAAACCGTTTGTGGGCTATAGGATCCATTGGTTGTTATTGTTACCAGCGAAGTAAAACCAGCAGTGTCACTCGGACTAGCTTGTGTTCCTATTTGGAAAGTAAGTGGGTTTCCACCGTCGTTAACTGCAAATTGGAATTGATATAGGTTTTGATCTAAACCTATCATTAAGGGTGAAACCAAATAACAATTGGTACTGAAACCATTAAAGAACTGCAATTGATGCGGTGCTGTATTTGGTGTTGGACCTGTAACTCCATCTACTACCTGAGCTGTAGCAGTCAGAAATCCTGGATTGTTTTCAAAAACTTGCCAGCAACCAATAATTGAAGTTCCATTCGGAATTGCATCGAAGTTTTCAGCAAATGGTGCGGCCACTCCAGTACATAATGTGGTAAAGTTAAAGGGTCCAACCCATTGTGAAGTACCTGAACCTGAAGCAGAACAATCATTCTGAACATAAAAGCTATATTCTGTTTCTGGTGAAAGACCGGTTAAACTTAGAGTATCATTATTCGTGTTTCCTGTTGTACCCGTTCCTTGGCTAAAGCCGAAAGGACCCCACTCATAATTAAAGCTCGTACCCGTAGAAGACCAGAAGACTGTAGCACTTACATCATCAATCGATACTAATTGAGCAATACTTGGAGAAGGACAAGCAGGAGGTGTGTTTGTAACCACAAACTTATAGTCCTCAACTGCACCATATGTGAAAGCCGCACAAGGCAATAGTGGCAAAGTGCCTGTTTCTACATTTGCTATTCTCATTCTAGTCTCACCTAAAACTGCATTTGCAGGAACAGTAAAAGAGAATGCTGAACTCTGTGGCTGTGAAGTATTGGGAGCGTTCGCTGAACCAATAGACTCGGTAGCATCAAAAGTTCCATCCTGATTCCAGTCAACCCAAGCTTCAGCAACACTAGTATAATAGGCTGCACCACCATTACAGGTACCCAAAACAACTTGCACGCTGTAGGATGTTCCCAGGCTCACGTCCGCAGAATCAATGGTTGTTCTGTCGAGAACACCTGAAGTGCCTGGGCAGGTATTTGAGTTGTTTATAGAGAAATTATCTCCTATCATACTAACACTCTCAATGTCAGTATCAAATGTCGTTGAGGGGCCCACTCCTGTAACGCAATATTGCGCCGAAACAGCAAAGCTGATCAAGATTAAACCAATGACAAATCGTAATTTTAAATGCATAGTTATTCAGTTAGATTAATGTACTATCAATGTTAGGCATTTTCTTAGAGTAAATTTGCCAAAAATTAGCTTGCGAACAATTTTAACATCTAAACGTAATGCGGCCCTCTTCTGTGTTCTGGGCTTGGTCTTTTTGGGGCTCACTTTTGTAGGACAAGCTTGTGCTTCACAGGGTCGTCCGGATGGAGGTGCTAGAGATACCGTTCCACCTAAAGTTATTCGAAGTGTTCCGGAAAATCTCACTACCGGTTTCATTGCAAATACCATCATTCTTGAGTTTGATGAATACATTGAACTCAAAGATGCCCAAAAACAAATCTATATATCTCCGCCCCTAGACAACGATCTTATAATTACTGTTAAAGGAAAGAGCTTGGAAATTAAGTTAGAGGCTTCCTTAATGGATGCAACTACCTACACCATTAGCTTTGGGACGGCGATTCAAGATTTCCGTGAACGAAATATTCAAAGAAAGTTCAAGTACATTTTTTCAACAGGAAGCTTTATTGACTCACTTAAAGTTTCAGGCTCTGTTCGTGATGGACTCACAAATAAGTTGCAAAAAGAGGTGGCTATAATGTTGTTCTCTTCCGATGACTTCTTTCGCCCATCAGACTCGCTTCCTTACAATGAAAAACCAAGATACTACACCATTAGTGACGAAGAAGGGCGATTCGAATTAGACTATATGCGGCCCGGAAAATATTTGTGCTTTGCGTTAACAGATAAAGATGGCAATTTCAAGTATAAAAGGTCTAAAGAGTCTATGGCATTTTACCACGACCTTATAGAAACTGAGTCTCCACCCATTATCGACCTTCGACTTTCTACAGAGCCTTCTGATCCTTTCTTGAGACAGGCGGGACATGATAAATACAACATGATCCGATTTGTTCTTAGAGAAGATGCCTCTAAATTCGACTACACATTTTTACCTCCTATCGATTCGAACATAGTAGACCAGCTTGTTTATCCAAAAACAGCAACAGATACATTTAATTTATTTCTACATGATTTTCAACGAGACAGCCTCCTTTTTCTGATCGGAATCAATGATTCTATTGTAGATACGACAACTGTTTTTCGACGCGAATACGATATTCCGAAACCCACTGTTAGCCTAAACCTAAATCAGTTACGCCCAACGGATACCCTCGCCCTAAGAGCAAACTATCCTTTTCGAATTAATAAAAACACCTTTGCACGAATAATATCGGGCAAAGACACACTTTGGGAAGAACTTCCAACTTCGATAGACTTTTCGCTCCAATATGCATTAACCCAATTGCCAACCATCACTAAAAATGCGGGGGTAGAAATAATGATTGAGCCCGATAAGCTCGACTTTATGGGTGGATTAAAACACGATACTCTTCTGCTGAACTATAAAATTGCAACAACAGAGAGTTTCTCGGAATTAAACCTAGTCCTCGACCCTCAATGGGATGCTCCATTTCTCTTGGAACTAACCAAAGAATCTGGACAGAAGATCGTATCGATTCCATTCAAAGACAAACTAATTCTCAAACTTCCTTATTTAGAGGCTGGTTCTTATCGTATGAAACTTTTGGAAGACAGCAATGAAGACCATAAATGGTCTCCCGGACTATGGCATATTCGCAAACAACCTGAGCGTTATTTCTATTATGAAGAGAAAATTATCTTAAAATCCAATTGGGAAGTAGAGCTGAGCTGGACACCTAAAGAAAGTGATTTTCTACCTATAGAAAAGGCAAAAGAGGAGGATACTACTTCCTTGGAGGAAGACCCAGGCAATTAAAGGCATCACCATCTTTTAAAAATCCAAATTTTTCTCGATTGCGGTCGATTTCATCCTTCCTTAATTCTGCAATAACCCAGCCCTCTGCACCCGGATCTAGCTCTTCTATTATTTTTCCAAGCGAATCTATAATGACAGAGTGCCCATTGTGATATACCCCATTGCCATCTTTTCCCACCCTGTTCACTCCTATTACTGCAGACATATTCTCAATCGCTCTTGCGCGGAGAAGCACATCCCACGCCTCTATTCTCCGCTCTGGCCAATTTGCAACATACAATAGCAAATCATACTCTTCTCGATTTTTGCTCCAAACAGGAAATCTCAGATCATAGCAAATCAAAGGACAGATTCGCCATCCCCTAAGCTCAAATACTTTGCGATCTGTTCCAGCGGAGTATATTTCTTCTTCTTTGGCCAAACTAAAAAGATGTCTTTTATCGTAGGTATGTAGAATTTCTCCATCCTCAACACAAAAGAAACGATTATAATACTTTCCTCTTTCTAGGAAAGAAAGACTTCCTGCAAGAGCAAAGTCCCTTTCTCGCGTTATCCGTTTCATCCAATCAATAACCACTGTATTCTTTGGAGCTAAATCTTTGACCCTCATGCTAAAGCCCGTCGAAAACATTTCTGGAAGTAGAACTAAATCCACTGTACCCACTTGTTCAAGATAATCCTCAATTCTATGTAAATTCTGATCTATTTCTTCCCATGCTAAATGGATCTGTAGGCCAGCAACTATGAGGGGTTTAGGCGAATTCATACTTCATTCCATTGTGATTTTATCATTGCTTTTTGTCCCTCCTTGGCAAGGCCACGGTTTTTTCTTCTATATTTGGTAGAACGAAGAGCTCGTGTAGAAGTTTTTCATTTTTGTGTTTTAGTTTTTCTCAAGAGATGACCACGTCGCAAGCGTGGTCATCTTCTTTTTAAGGCCGTTCCAACAACCATTGAGCGTCAAGAGCAAGCTGATTTACGGCTTCCTCTGAGGTTCCATCATAGAAACCACGAATTCTTCCTTTCTGATCTATTAGCACAAAGTTTTCTGTGTGAATAAAGTCATGTTCTATGCCTTCTGTTGGTTCTCTTGCCACTAAAAAAGACTTTCGCGCCAGCGCGTAAATCGCGCTTTTCTCACCTGTAAGCAGCTTCCACTTAGTGCTATTCACTTCGTTCAATTGAGCATAGGCTGCCAAAACCGCAACTGAATCTACTTCCGGATTAACGCTATGAGATACAATTTGAAAAAGCGGTTCTGTTGCGAACCGCTGCTGTAAAAACTGCTTCTGAATTGCCATGTTCTTGCAGATCGAAGGACAGGTGGTAAAAAAGAAATCCGCCATCCAAACCTTGCCTTTTAAGTTTCTACTTTGAAATTCTTCACCATTCTGGTCCATTAATGTGTACTCTGCTATGGTATGACCTCTGCCCAAACTCCGCATAGCAGGATCTACCAATTCTGGATTTACATCTGCCGGATCGTAAAAGGGAAGGGATTTATAATCCGGTTGAAGAAACCGAAAAGCAATGTAAAATGCACTGCAAAAAACAGCGAATACTATAAACACTCTTAAAATCAAGGATCTATTCATTTATTCCAATTTATACTAAAATGGTATATCTCGCATTCATTATAGTAATTACTTATTTTTGCAATTCAAAATCAATAAACTATGAAAAAGCTTTTTGTTTTACTTTTTATAGCCTTTTTTCCTCTTGTTGGTCAAGCACAGAAAAAAGTTGAGAAAACGATAAACGTTTCAGCTGTTTGCGGAATGTGCAAAGAAAGGATAGAAAAAGCACTCGATGTGAAAGGTGTGGTCTTTTGTGAGTATACTGTGGAAAGCCAAGAATTATTTGTTGTTTATAAGCCTAAGAAAATCGAGTGGTCCTCTATAGAAGATTTAATCTTAGAAGCCGGTCACGATATAGGCGAAAAGAAGGCCAACGATGAGTCTTATGGCGCTTTAGACGGTTGCTGTAAATACCGCTCTCAAGAAGTACTTGATGCCCATAAGTAAACTGAATAGTAGTTTTAGTCTTTTTTTCTTTATCTGTTTGGTTTTATGTCAATTGCCAGCCAATGGTCAATGGAATATTACCGTTAAAGGCACCTATCCTGAAGGTGCTCAAGCTTTACCCAATTCAGCTGTTTTTCTAAATAATAATGGAATTGGTATAACCGACCTCAACGGTCAATATCGTCTTCTTGAAGCAAAAAAAGGCGACTGGTTAAAGGTCTCTTTTGCTGGATTCTATTCTGATTCTGCTCAACTCGCTTCTGATCCTTCCATTCAATTTGTTCTTTCTCCTCTTACCATTAATGAGATTACCATTATAGAAACGGCTGAGACTATTCGGTTGTCTAAAAAAGCGGCTGGACTCGTATATGAAATCAGTTCAAAGGAACTCAGACGCGCTGCCTGCTGCAATTTATCCGAAAGCTTTGAGAACAATCCCTCTATAGATGTGGCTTTCGCAGACGCCGTAACAGGAACACGAACCATTGAAATGCTCGGACTTTCTGGGAAGTATATGCAAACTCAAATTGAATTGATTCCCTTTTTACGTGGAATTCAAATTCGTCGCGGATGGGCCTATATTCCAGGACCTTGGGTAGATGGACTTCAACTTTCAAAAGGGATAGGAAGTGTTTCAAACGGACATGAAAGCATTTCAGGTCAGTTGAATATTGAACTTCGAAAACCTCAAGGCGAAAAGGGAAACCACTTGAATCTCTATGTCAATCAAGCAGGCAGATTGGAAGCCAATTACACTACGGCTTTTGATGTGAATGAAAAGTGGAGCTCCTCTACTTCATTGCATCTCAGCGCAAACCCTATTGCCATAGATAGAAATGAAGATGGGTTTTTTGATATGCCCGAAGGTCATTTAGCCAGTCTGATGCACCGGTGGAAATTTCAAGGCAATAGCGGTTGGGAAGGTCAGTTTGGCTTCCGGATTGTAGACGATTATCAACTCGCTGGGCAAACACCAATAGACAATACAGACTATTGGCAAATGAAGCGCAAAAGCCGAGGTGGAAATGGATTTTTCAAACTTGGGAAAATCTTCGAAGACAATCCGAACAACAGCTTGGGAATTATTGGAGACTTTCATTACCAAGCACAAGACGCTCAGTTTGGAAGAAGGAATTTAGACGCCGTTCAAAACGGAGGATCGCTTCAAGTTCTTTTCGATCATCTTTCAACCAAATCTTCCGATTCATGGAAGGCTGGCTTCAACTTTCAATACGATAATTACCTCCTAGACTTTACTGATTTTGCTGCAAATTATCTGGCTACACAACAAGAGATTACTCCGGGTTTCTTTACAGAATACAATTGGGTTCCTTCTGTAAAATGGAATGTATTGGCGGGTATTCGAACCGATTTCCACAATCTCTTTGGAACGCGTATTTCCCCCCGATTGCACATAAAATACAATCCAACTGAAAACACCAGTCTTCGCCTTAGTTCGGGTTCTGGATTTCGATCTAGTGTGCCTTGGCTAGAGAACTTAGAACTCTTGGCTTCCTCCCGACTTTTCGATCCCAATGCTTCTCTTGCCTTCTTCGAAAGGCCATTAAATGCAGAACAAGCTTGGAATCACGGCTTCTCTGTAGAACATAATTTTACCTGGAATTACAGACCCGCTACGCTAGTGGTTGATTATTATTTCACCCATTTCGGCAATAGACAGATTACAGATATGGATGAGTCTAGTCAGGTATTTCGATTTACAAATCTCAATGGAAGATCAGAAAGCCACAGTGCCATGGTTCAATTGGATTTTGAAATTAAAAGACGAATGAGCATGCGTCTTGCCTATAAATTTACAGATGCCCGCAGTCAATATTCTTCAGGATATTTAGCCGATCCATACATAAGCAGACATAGAGGCTTTATTGCCTGGTTCTATGAAACGCGCAATGCCTGGGGATTCGATCTCTCAGCTCAATGGGTTGGACCGAAAAGATTGCCGGTAAACTCCGAAGGCATACGAACCAATCAATCGCCTTCTTTTGCCCTCTTGAACGGTCAAATAAAAAAGACCTTCAATGAAAAGTGGGAATGGTATTTAGGTGCAGAAAATATCTTGGGATACGTACAAAACCAACCTGTAATAAATGCGGAAAATCCTTTCAATCCAGATTTTGATGCTACAGTAGTCTGGGGACCTATAATGGGAAGAATTGTTTTCCTAGGATTGAATGTGAAGTTTTAATGAAAAACGGCATCTACTAAGCTCTGCGTATATGCCCTCTTTGGATTGCTAAGTACCTCAGATGTTCTTCCTTCTTCTTCTATTTTGCCTTTATTTAAAACAATGATTCTGTCGCTAATAAACTGGACTACAGATAAATCATGTGTAATAAAAAGGCTGGCAAAGCCAAATTCTTCTTGCAGGTCTTTCAGTAAATTCAAAACTTTCGATTGAACAGAAACATCCAAAGCAGCAACAGATTCGTCGCAAATAAGTACCTCCGGTTCCAAAGCCAAACTGCGTGCAATTACAATTCTTTGTCTTTGTCCGCCTGAAAAAGTATGTGGATAGCGATTGAGCGCTTCCGCATTCAGACCCGTTTTTTCAAGTAGGTGGATGGCCTTCTCCTTCGCTGCTTTCTTATTCCGCACTAATTTATGATAAAGCATGGGCTCCATAATGGCATCGCCCACTGTCATTCTTGGGTTCAAGCTCGAATATGGATCCTGAAAAACCATTTGGATTTCACGTCGATACCGTTTTGACTTCGAATACAAAGGCTGCTGTTTGAAATAGATTTCACAAGAAGAGTCTGGTATAAGTAAGCCACACAACAAACGCCCTAAAGTAGATTTTCCAGAACCCGACTCCCCTACCAATCCGAGGGTTTCAGAAGCATGCAAATCGAGTTTTATATCCTCTAACACCCTTGTCTTCGTATTTGGATAGGCAAAGTGCAATGATTTCACCTCAAGAAGTTTCTCTGTTATTTCTTTCGGTATTCTCGATTTTTCCTCAATTTCAATCTTTCCTTTGGTATTCAGTATTGCCTCTAATTCGGGCAATCTATTTGCATTGGGATAAGCAGAGGGTCTGCTATTTAGAAGTGCCTTCGTATAGCTATTTGTAGGGTTTTTAAGAACCTCCGCTGCCGATCCATATTCCATTCGTTCTCCTTGCCGCAGTACGCAAATCGAATCCGATACAGCTTGAACCAGTCCAAGGTCATGCGAAATAAAAAGCAACGCCATACCATATTTCAATTGAAGTTGCTTGAGCAGCATTACTACTTCCTTCTGAACTGTTGCATCTAAAGCCGTTGTAGGTTCATCGCAAATCATAAGAAGAGGCTCTCTTAAAAGAGCCATGGCAATTACTACTCTTTGTCTCTGCCCGCCGGATAGTTCATGTGGATAGGAGTGAAAAACACGTTCGGGATCGGGCAATTGTACTTCTCTAAGTGCCTGCAATGCGCGTTCTTTTGTTGGATGATCTAATCCTTCTAGAACCTGATTTCCGCAACGGAGTACAGGATTTAAAGAGGTCATAGGTTCTTGAAAAACCATAGCCAAATGCTTTCGTTGACTTCGGATTTCTTCGGACTTTTGCGAACCGATTAAATCAATAATACCATCGGGTGTTTTTAAGCGAATAGTTCCTGCAATGGAGGCTCTTTTAGACAACAACCGCATGATTGCCAATGCCGTTAGAGACTTCCCAGAGCCCGATTCGCCTACTAATCCAAGTGTTTCGCCTTTTGAAATACTAAAACTCAATGGCTTTAAAACCTCTTGCTCTCCGAAGGAAATACATAGGTTTTCTAGCCGTAAAAGCGCGGTCATACCCTTTTAATTTCCGTTTCGTCTAGAATAGCTTCCTGACGCATCTTCAATAGAATTTGTGCGAGCGTTAAGGTGTCTTTTTCACAGTAATCTGCTATGCGTTGGAGATCGTTTTCCACCCAGAATACCTGTCCTACCTGACTTCCATCAATATCGTCTTTCGGACTTGGAATTCCAAGTACTTTGGCCAAAAGCTTAAGGGAGGTGAAATGCTTTCCATCTCCAAACTTCCAGAGCTCCATTGTATCCAAATGATGTATCTCCCAAGGCTTTTTTCCTTGAATATCTAATACCTTAGGAAGGTCTAATCCATTGATTAAAAATCGTCTACAGAGATACGGGAAATCAAATTCTTTTCCGTTATGTGCACAAAGTTTATAGTCAGGATTCTTTTCTAGAATGACGGCAAGTTCTTGAAGCAGTTCCAATTCATTCGATCCAAAAACACTTTTTAATCGAAACACACGGCCATGGCCATGAGCGCGTTCGAAAACGCCCAGCGAAACACATACTACCTTTCCAAACTCGGCTAATATGCCTGCTTTTTGAGGATAATACTCTTCGGGAGTAAATTCATCTTTTCGCTGCCAGCGGGTTTTATCTTCCCAAAGTTTCTGCCACTCTGGATCCAACTCTTCGTAGGAAGCCAATCCTGAAACGGTCTCAATATCTAAGAAAAGAACCGATGACAGGTCTAAAGAATGCAGTGCTGAACTCATTTTCCATACATTTTTAAAACCTCATCTACATATACGTGAAAACAGTCTTTGTGCGGAACACCTTGTTTAGAATATCGGAATCCCACACGACTGATAACAATATCATGTTCCGGAATAACGATGACATATTGACCCTCTCTTCCGCGCATATAATAGACCGGAGTGCCGTGGCTGTCTTCATCTATCCAATATGAATAACCGTAATGATCGGCGCGGTATCCCTTGCTTGCAAATTGGAAGAAGCTTGAGTCTAAAATTTGTTTTCCCCTCCAATTTCCTTGATTGATGGCGAGTAATCCGAAGCGCGCAAAATCGCGTGCATTCGTATTAAAACAGCAATACCCAATCTCCATTCCATCTTCGTGATCGAGTTGCCATACGGCGGGTTCTTCCGCTCCCATTGGCTTCCAAAATTCTTGAGAAGCATATTCAGAAAGACTCATTCCCGTTGCGCGGATTACGCACATAGCCAAAAACTGCGTGCTTCCACTTTGATAAACATATACCTCTCCTGGCACCTCCGAGACCTCTACTTCCGAAAGCATCACCTCCTCTAAGTGATCTGTATAATAGGTCTTTGCAGTAAGTGTAAAAGGACTTTGATAGTGTTCTTTCCAACTAAGGCCAGCCGTCATGGTGCTAAGATGTTTAATCTCAATATCGGCCGCATAGGCTCCTTTAAGTTCAGGAATAAGCTCCTGTACTTTTTGATTCCAGCCCTTTAGATAGCCTTGCTCAATGGCCTTTTGGGCCAAAAGCGTGACTATGGTTTTACTGGCGGAAAAAGTATTGGTTTGCGATTTTTTATTAAATCCACCCCAATAATGTTCCTGAACCAAAGAGTCGTTTACAAATACGGTAAAGCCCACACTTCGAGTAGCCTCTAGCATGGCTTTTAGGTCGGAAGTCAGTGGCTCTTTGTTATACTTCGGGTGGATGTAAGGCGCTTGAGGCGATGAAGACGCATCGATCTGGCGAAGATCAAAATACGTATGATCATCTATTTCTGGAGAGCCAACTCCGCGGAGATAAGTAGCTCTTACCCCTTTAATAAGATAGGTAGAGTCTGTAAGCCAAAGCAGTGCAACTGCTAAAAGACTCAGACTTAAGCTTAGGTAGAAAGCCCCTTTTACTGCTTTGCGCATATGCAATCAAATTGATGTTCGAACTGAGTGAGTATAGCCTGAACTACTTCCTGTCTCGAAGGAAGCATGTCTAATTCTTGAGCCATATTGGCCACTGCCTTATCTGCAATGCCACAAGGGACAATGTATTCAAAATATTTTAAATCTACGGAATGATTGAGTGCAAATCCGTGCATGGTTACCCATCTTGAGGCTTTTATTCCCATTGCACAAACCTTGCGCGCCTTCTCCGTTCCCACATCAAACCAAACACCTGTTTCGCCTTTTGAATGATCTCCTTTCAGGCCATATTGAGCCAGTACATTTATGATTATTTCTTCTAAATATCTCAAGTACTTATGGATATCAGTAAAAAAATCATCGAGATCTAAAATCGGATATCCTACAATCTGTCCGGGTCCGTGATAGGTAATATCTCCCCCTCTATTAATTGGAAAATACTGAATGCCTTGCGCCTCTAATTCTGCCTGACTAATTAAAAGGTGTTCTATTTTTCCGCTTTTTCCTAAAGTATATACATGTGGATGCTCACAAATGAGTAGATAATGTATAAGTGGTTCTTTCTCAGAATCATTCTTATGTCGGTTTGCTAGTTTTCTAGCCACCAATTCGTCAAAGTATTGTTGTTGGATATCCCAAGCTTCCTTGAAACCAATCCATCCTAAATCAATTACCTCCACTCTTGGCTTGCTCATTACACTTTACCAAGCTCTGATTTTAGAAAACCAATTACATCGATATCCATAATATCTACTTTATGAATTTCCGATAAATAGTAGGAAACCCAATCGCCAAGGTGATTGAGATATAGGCTTTGAGAAATAAGCGAGCTTCCTGGGGCTCTCCACTCTAAGACGGTAGGCGTTCTTTTCAGAAGAATATCTTTATTGAGATCTGCACGAATAGCATTGCGATCGAATTCGAAATCGCTGCGCAATAGAATGACTGCAAAGTTGCTGTTTCCGCCTGCCCATCCAACCAATTCGTTGTGGTTCATTTCTGGAATAGCCGAAGACCAACCCAACATTTTGGCGTTTTCATTTAACTGCTGGCGAAGGCGCTCGCCCATGGCTGCCAAGCCGTCTGTAGAATAAACCACCGCACAATGGTTTTTTAATAGTTCGGCATAGGCTTTTGCCTGAACGTGAATAGAATCTATATCGTTTCGCATGGCCTGAATGGCCTCCTTCCAAGAAGCTACATAATCTGGAGTCTGTAAACCATAAAAACTCAGGAAAGACATCAAGCCAGTTATACTGAATCCCAACATCGATCTAGGTGGATTTCCACCTTCCACTACAAATGCATTAAATCCATTTTCAGTAGCTAGTTCCAGCGCTCTTCCGCCTGAAGTAATAATGGCGATCTCTGCTTTTCGCTCAATTGCTTGTCCGAGTGCACCCAGTGTTTCTTCTGTATTTCCAGAATAACTGCTTGCAATTACTAAGGTGTTTTCGTTTACAAAGGCAGGTAAATAATAGTCTTTATTTACGAAAATAGGAGTATGGCTCGACGCAGACATCCATTCAGCAGCCAAACTGCCTCCAATGCCTGATCCACCTAAACCTGTAATCACAACCGCATTAAATCGCTTGGCCGGATTCTTCCACTTTGCTCTTTCGGCAATTCTCAATCCTTCTTCTAAATGGTCTGGAAAACCAGCAATTAAATCTTTCATCATTGGGTATGAACTCATAAAATTAATCAGCTTCAAATCTACTCAATGCATTCGAGCCAACCGCCACACCTATCTTTGTAGCGAATTAGCTGATTTTTATGTTGAGCGAACAAGAATTATTGAGACGAGAGGCGCTAAAAGGCCTACGTAAACTAGGTATAGATCCATATCCTGCCGCGGAATTTGTAGTAACGCATACGGCCAAAGAAATTCGAGCAAACACAAGCTTAGAAGAAAATAAATCGGAGGTTGTGATTTCAGGTAGAATGATGAGTCGCCGGATTATGGGCAAGGCTTCATTTGCGGAATTAAAAGACCATACGGGCAGAATTCAAGTGTATTTAAACAGAGATATTCTTTGCCCAGAAGAAGACAAAACCCACTACAATGAAGTTTTCAAAAAGCTTCTAGATATGGGCGATTTTATTGGTGTAAAAGGTAAAGTCTTCCGCACCCAAACCGGAGAGATTTCGGTTGAAGTGAGTGCGTTGACCGTGTTAAGTAAAACCTTAAAACCACTGCCAATAGTAAAAACAGATGCCGAAGGAAACGTGCACGATGCGTTCAGCGATCCTGAACTTAGATATAGAATGCGCTATGTAGATTTAATAGTGAACGACCGTGTTAAAAACACTTTCGTGAAGCGAAGCGCCATCTTTTCTGCCATGCGAAACTTCTTCAACAACTTTGGATATTTAGAGGTTGAAACACCCATTCTTCAACCCATTCCGGGTGGCGCGGCTGCCCGTCCGTTTATGACGCATCACAATGCCCTAGACATTCCACTCTATCTGCGCATTGCCAATGAACTCTATCTCAAAAGACTGATTGTAGGTGGCTTTGATGGTGTTTATGAGTTTGCGAAGGATTTTCGGAATGAGGGTATGGACAGAACCCATAACCCAGAGTTTACAGTGTTGGAAATCTACGTAGCCTATAAAGACTATAAGTGGATGATGCGTTTTACCGAACAGATGCTCGAATCGGTTGCTCTAACAGTAAATTCGACCACAGAGGTGGAGGTGGGAGGTAAAAAAATTAGTCTAAAAGCTCCCTATGCCCGAGTAAGCATGCGGGAAGCCATTTTAGAACACACAGGATTTGATATTGATATATTGGATGAATCCGGCCTACGAGAGGCCTGCTCTAAGCTCAATATCGAAACAAACGATAGCATGGGCAAGGGAAAGCTCATCGACGAGATATTTGGAGAGAAATGTGAGCCCCAATACATCCAACCCACCTTTATTACCGATTATCCGGTAGAGATGTCGCCTCTATGCAAAAAACACCGCGATAACCCCAATTATACAGAGCGATTTGAACTCATGATTAATGGGAAGGAAATTGCCAATGCCTATTCAGAATTAAATGATCCCATCGATCAACGCGAACGCTTCGAGCAACAATTGACCCTGAGCGAAAAGGGAGACGATGAAGCCATGTTTATTGATCAAGACTTTCTTAGAGCACTCGAGTTTGGTATGCCGCCTACTTCCGGAATGGGAATAGGAATGGACCGCTTAACGATGCTCTTAACTGGGCAGACCAGCATTCAAGAAGTTCTTTTCTTTCCGCAAATGCGTCCTGAGGTTCAGGCAGTTTCCAGTTCAAAAGGCGATTTCGAATCCCTTGGTGTTCCTGAAGCTTGGGTGGAAGTAGTAGCCGAATTGTTTGGAAAGGTAGAAGATATGAAGGGCCTAAAGCACACTCAGGTGCATCAGCAACTCAATGGATACCGAAAAAAGAAAAAGCTCGATATAACGGCACTCAGCTTAGAGGAAGTCTTGGCTTGGTTTAGCTAAGGTAGATTTCTTCTATTGAATTCTCTATTTAGATTTAGGCGGCTTCGGCCGCCTTTTTTTGTCTTTAGCCATGCAGGAATTCATTCTATTCTGAAAATCTAATCGACTTGAATATTCTAAGCCATACGAAAGGGACCAAAAGGGTGCAATGCCAATACCTAGTTATATATAGAGTCGTTTTTCAATCAGACTAAGGCCAATGGAGAGCTAGAATAGCTTGCTTGCGGCTATTGTCTTTTAATACAATGGAAATCAGGAATGAAACTTCAGCATGGGAGAATTTCGAATATGTTGTATCGGAATTCGGCTTTTTGCCCGACCAAGCCTTTTGGAATGCCGTATTGAATAAGAATTTGGCTTATGCTGAAAGTATGGATCAGTCTACCTACCATCTTTTAAAAGAACAATGTGACTCTTTATCAGGCAGCGAATACGAAACCTGTTTATGCGAAGCCAGCCCGTATTGGGCATGGTTGCATGACCAGGTAGAGTGCCATGAATACCGCATACTGTATTGGTATCACCCCGACTACCTAGGCCACAACGAGCTCATCACCGATGGCGCTGGAGAGCCGTATCAATACTTCCATTATTCGGCTTGGGGCGAAACCTTTGTACAAGATGACGCCAATTACGGTAGCTTTACCTCTAGTTATCGGTTTAATGCCAAGGAGCTGGATATGGAGACGGGGAATTACTATTATGGGGCGAGGTATTATGATCCGCAGGTGAGTGTTTGGTTGAGTGTTGATCCGTTGGCGAGGAAGTACCTTACTTTAACTCCTTTTTCTTTTTCGGGTAACAACCCTGTTTTGATGGCTGATCCAGATGGCAGAAGTCCACATTTATTAGTTGGGTTCTTAATTGGTGCAGGGGTTGATATTGCTGCCCAAATGATTTTTGACGGAAAAGGAATCGCGGATCTTGATATAACTTCAATTCTGATATCAGGTGGAGCAGGAATGGCCAGTGGCGGACTTTCAACCATGTGCAAGCTTGGAAGATTTGGGAAGCCAATTGCTAGTGTTGCTATCGATGTGTTAGAGTCAGCAGGTAACCAGTTAAATGAAAAGGGAGAAGTGACCGTAATAGCAACTGCAGTTGATTTGTTATCAGGTGAACTGGCTAAAAAGGTAGACCTGGTGGATAATAATAGAATTAATGTTTATGAAAACCAGTTGGACCGTGCAAATAGGGTGGGAAAAGATTCACAAATAGATAAAGCCACTAAGAAATTAAATTCAGCCAATTGGACTAATGATGCCGGAGAAAAAATCACTGGAACGGCGTTAGATGAATCTGTAGGAAAACCGATCAAGTCTTTTTTGTTGGACTTACCTGTGACTGACCCAAGTCTAATAATCCGAAATTCTTCAATAATTGAGGTTCAGGATCAAACACAAATATCCATTCCAATTAACCCAGAATTAATAGAAAGATGAATTCAAGAAGAGCGTATCTATTTTATTTTGTTGCCTTTACATCATTAAGTCTAGCCTGGTTTAGACAGAGAGAAGCAGACTATATGACACAAAAGTATGGTGAGTTAGTAACGGCAGTTGTGTATGATAGGCCTGATTGTCATCGACGTTCCAGTCAGGTTAAAGTACAATATAAAACACGGGTTTACAGGGTATTTATTGGAAGTACTGCTTGCTTCCAAGGTAGATATCGAGTGGGTGATGACATTAGCTTAATGTTCAATAAAGATTTTCAGCATATGAAGATCCCCGGAGATCAAGCTCTAGTGTTGTATTGGATTAGTATTTGCTTCTTTCTCGTTCCTGGGTACCTCCTTTGGTATCTAATATGGGGCTTCAACAAGAAGTCATAAGAATATGTATTTATTGAGCGTGTTTTATACGGTTTCATATTTTTG
>Ga0222632_1000643_pt1 | contig 16985 bp, 18 predicted proteins | sample AntAcemetageno46_FD_179828 | JGI IMG/M metagenome (GOLD analysis project Ga0222632, IMG submission 179828) | Saline water microbial communities from Ace Lake, Antarctica - #46 | ecosystem: Environmental > Aquatic > Non-marine Saline and Alkaline > Saline | place: Antarctica: Ace Lake | collected...
GCATCGACGACGAGTTTCGTTCTCATATGATCGGCAACGGACCACCCAACGACTTTCCTCGAGTAACAATCAATCACCGTGGCCAAATACACGAAGCCTTGCCATGTGTGAATGTAGTGGCATGACCCCCTGTTTTAGGTCCAGTTTGATCTGACCCACTGGTGTTAGCTGACGTTGCGGAAGCCAGCAAACAGCCGTGGTTTGGGGTGGATGGTGTTGGAGTGTGCGAGACGGTGATGTGCACTTAATGTGCACGCTCGGACCCCGGGCATACGCCCGGAATGTGACGTCCCTTCACTCCAAGGTTCACCCCGTTGGCTGAAGGATGGCGGTGAGCGTCAAGTTCTTGCTCGGCATGACCGCAGAGGCTTTGACAACTTTTCCCTCAAACCAGTCCTCGCCGCTCTCGACGGCCGGGTACTGAGCCAGAGAGGTGGAAAAAGCTTCCAGGGTGATGCCAAACACGTCCAAGAGCGGGGTCTCGGAGTCTGGCTTGGCCGGCGGATTCAGCGCGAGGGCCAAGGCTTGTTCTTCGGTAAGGCCCCGAGTGGTCTGGAGTTCTTTCGCCAGCGCGAGCACCATGAACGTTTGAGTGGTGCCGTTGAGGTCCGACTTGCCCTGACCTGCGCCACCATCTCTCTCATAGAGTTCGAAATCTGACGGGTCATTGAGGGCGGTCGCAATAACGGGCGACAAGTTGTTGTCGAAGTCGCTGGAACCATAGTGCTCAGCGGTGTGAAGGTTCTGCACCACACCCGCCCCGCCCTCCCACATCCAGACCGGCCAGCCATTGCCCTGAGGAGGAGAATTTGCCATCCAAGCTCCTCGCTGGTAAATATGCCATAATTCGCGGGCAATAACGGCGCCAGTGGTTCATCGACGTATCCTCCGGACTTCCCAAGAATTGTCAGCGAAAGCATCAGCACGCTACCTAATCAGCACCGCGGCCGCCGTGCCATCAAAATCGGCGACCAAATCGAGATTTTCGCCCGAATAATCGAACCGCTAGCTACGAAAAGCCACTTAGCGGTCGTTCGTGGCGGCTTTCCTAAGGAAACGCGCTCAATGCCCCTGAGATGGCGCGTCTAACCGCGGGCGGCTCTTTTTTCTATCTTTGGGCCCTCGTAGGGCGCCGTCAAAACTAACGAGTCGAAGTCGAAACCAGTGGGACAATCGGAGGTGACCACCTCGTAGAACATGGTGCCACCGGGGAAACCACCGGAGTCAGGTTCGAAATACTCGGCATAACACCGTGGACTCACATAAAAAATTCCCACTGGTCCCGACACTGCCGAGGTAGATCCACTGGAGAGCACAAGAAGTGTTTCTTTCAAGTTTCCTGTCATCACATAGGCCGTTTCGGAGCCAAACTCTTGCGCATAGGCCGCTGTGATCGTCATCGCCAGTTTTGCCCCGGTGATGTTAGCCCCCGAGGAATCCAAGCGGCTCTCCCACTTATCTCTCGACGTTTTATGGACCTCGTAGGTGAAGCAATCAAGGATGTCGTGGAGTCCATCGGGTTGCACGTTATAAAAGTACGTCCCAACACTGTCAGTCATCCCCCGGCACTCATCAAGTTGTGACTCCACGTTGTTCGCCTCAATAAACCAGCCAAGCGCCAGGATTCGGTTGGCATCATTGGCGATTCCGATAGGCCGCTTCTCAATGTCAACGTGTTCTTCCCCCAACTGGTCAATGAGGCAATTAGGAGCAACGTGGTAATGATAATCATCTCCTCGCCCCGCGTGACCGCCACAAGTGTCAAGTTCTCCCATCTCAGAGGTATGGGTGCGAATCTCGGCCTGTGTCCAGGGACTAAACAGGGGAACACCATCTACCGCGACACCAATTGGTCCCGGATCCGGCACGGTCGGTGTTGGGGAGAAAGTAGGAGAGAGCGGAAAAGAAAACTCGTAGCTGTGGGGGCGGGGATACTGCTGGTTGGTGGCTGTGATTCCTACCATCACGTTCGCCAAATTATCGGGCAGCCCAATAGAGCCGAAGGTGACATGGGTTAGTGAGCAGCTGAGATTGGTCACCCGAGAGGTATATGTATCTTGATCACACAGCTTGCTTGCGACTTCCTGGACCACTGACTCCAGGGGCTGAGCTTGAGGAGTAGCACTGCTTTCAGTGTCTTCACGGGGAGAGTCCTCCAATGAAGCGCTCTGACCACAACCGGCTAAAGTCAGAAATGCAAGGGCTCCCAGAGCTCCAAACCTTAATAATGACCGAAATGATGCCATGGGCGTGAGACTCTTTTCTCCCGAAACTTCGTTAAGGAGTTTCAGCGTACCCGAATTCTAGTTCGAAGTGCTCCGCGCGCGCCCCTGATTTATGCACCGTAGTGCCTCACGTCAAGATGCTCGCGAAAGTTGCACTTTCGCCGTAGCTGATTACCTTGTACCATGTCGCTGCAAAGACGCCTAGTCAAAAACAGCAGGCAAAATTGATTGAAGGAAAAATTTGAAGACTCTTTTCACCCTCAGCAGGTTTTTCGCAATTCCCCGTGTGCTTGTCATCTCCTCTCTCGTCCTAGCTGCTTCGGGTTGCTCTGAATTGCCCTCCGAACAAACTGTCGTTGCCCCAAATGAAGACGATTTTGGAACGGGTGATCCTCCGTCCTTGGAAGAAAGCAATTCGGCAGTTGAAAGCGTCACATTCCTCGGTGAATATGAGGTGCTCGATTCGACCTACGGAACGGAGACCACGGTCCGCTTCGAAAACGGTTATCGAACAATCACCTCCAATGCGCTGCCGGACCACGAAACTGGCGCATTTCCGAACGAGAACAATCCCAACACGATTTCCGCTCAGAGTAAAGTGTGGTCTTTTCCACTGGACCCAGTTTTTACCGGTCAGGCTCAGCCTGCCTACGAAATTGGAGTGGCGATAAACGGGGTGAAGTTTGAGCCAGGAACAGATGAAAAAGTTATCTGCGACAGCGGTGAAATATATCCGGTGGAAGGGCTTCAAGATGTGGTCAATCTCGGGATGGATTTGAACAATGCGCACGTGCAGCCGAACGGGGAATACCATTACCACGGTATTTCTGACCTGATGGTGGAAATTTTGTCTCCAGAAGCGGACCTAGTGCACGTGGGCTTTGCTCGCGACGGCCACCTCATTTACTATTCCAAGAGTTCTCAGTACTCCCCCAGTTTCCAACTGGGATCCGGTACTCGAAATGGTTCTGGATGCGTTTACACTCCGGGCCGGGGGGAACCCACCACTTTTGGTTCGGCAAAAGACGGCAGTTTGACCGACGATTGGGAATTTAATTCTTCCTACGGTAACTTGGATGAATGTAATGGTGCCGTAGTTGAAGGAGAGTACACGTATTTTATTACCCGCACCTTCCCTTTCTTCCCCCGTTGCCTCATGGGCGAATTCGAGGCTGAGGTCCGCGGCCCTTCTGCGGGAACGCAAGCACCCCCAGAAGGTAATCAGGGACCGCCCCCCGGTAAGGATGGCCCTCCGCCCCCGGCGTAGTTGTCTCAAATCAAGTCGCTTAGCCACTCTCCTCTTCGGTGATGTCAGCCCAAACCTCGATACGTCCAGGCATGCGGTGACCACACACAAACGCGGCTAAGAAATAGTCCATCGGGAAAACCGCACGATTTACGGGGACCAGTCGAGGGTGAATCAATGATTGTCGGAGTTCTCAAAGAGCCGATTTCGGGTGAAAAAAGGGTTGCGGCCACGCCTGAATCGGTCAAGCAGCTAATTGGCAAAGGCCTCAAGGTCTCCATTGATGCAATAAGCGAACAGGTTTCCTTTGAAGAAGGGACTGATGCAGGTTTAGGGGACAAGGTGACCCCTTAACCTGCATCAGTCCCGTCTATGACGATATGCGTCTTGAATACGCCCATTGCCTCATGTCAATACCTCCGGGAAGGTTGATCATTGCCTCAACTGAGAACCTCCGCGGGGGTCACGCGTTCCAGGCCGGGTTGATAGCTGGTTTCACTGTGGCGGGTTTCTTCGCCAGGGCGAGGGTTTCAAGCTCGCCGGTCAGCGCGAGGATGTTGCGGGACAGGGCCGCCGGTCTGATGCGTGTGAACTCCGCATTCATCTGGATGATCGGCCGTTTGGCCATGTCGTCCCGGGCGACCGCGCGCTGATGCGGGGTGGTCGCGGTGTCGTATCTTTTGGTCACTTTCGCGCCGTTGCGTTGCGTGAAGATGAGTTTCTGCTGCGGCAGGAGGTAGTTCGTGAATACCCGGTCAAGCTCCCAAATTTCGTTGAGCTTCGACAGTTCGGTGGCCGTGTCGTAACGAAGGTAACCGACCAGTTCCCGCACGTGAGTCCAGTTCTTCTGCTCCACGTGGGCACCGTCATTACTGTGGCCTGCCCGCGACCTGGTGAAGGTGATCTCATTCGCCGTGCAGTAGTCAAACAGGTGGTGGTTGATGAACTCGGACCCGTTATCCGAATCGATGCCGATGATCGGAAACGGGAACACCCCCATCACGTGTTGCAGCGCTTCGAACACCCACTTCTCTGCTGTGTTGCGCACGGAACGATTCACCGTCCACCCGGTCGCAATGTCCGTAACCGTCAGGGTGAAACAGTGTTCACCCGACGCATTAGTGTTCGCCAGACGCGTTGCCGCCTTCATGGCCGACCAAGTCGATTTCCACAAACCCGCGGACCGCGTCGTCCCACTCGGCCCAGGTGCGGATCAGAATCTGCGACTTCAACAGTGTTCCCGGTTTGGTATGGGACCGCCCCCGCAACATCATCATAAATCGTTCCGGTCCCAGCCGCCGGTCGATCGTCGCCGCACTCATGCGCACCAACAGGGCGGCTTCCGCATCCGTGAGGTCGAGTTCACCATCCCGGCGCAGTAGCGGCACCAACACGGCCAGCATCGGCGCCAGACGCTTGCCCGCCGGTGCCCGCAACACCGCCCAACACTTCGCCAACGCCAGTTCACCAGCGCCACTTCACCAGCGCCACTGTCACCCGCGGCCCATACGTCGGCTCCCGACCACGCCTGGGCTTCACGATCTTCAGTGTCAACGCATCCCGCAGTGCCGCCCTGGCATAGTCGCGATGCCACCCGGTCAACTCAACCAACTCGTCCAAGATGCGGGACTTGCCCGACCGGTCAGCACTTCGGTAGGTGAGTGCTTTCTTCTTCGTCACAGCCTGCCGCTGTTGCAATGTTAGCTCCATAGGAACGGGCGCAACCCACACTCGTCACCGATCCTGTGAAACCACGCCGAAGCGGAGGTTTTCATCTGAGGCAACGTATGGAGCTACGCGGAGGTTTCTTATGAGTCAACGCGTAACCTTCCCACTAAGCATCTGGCCGCGGTAGAATAAAAGGTGGATAATACGCCCTAGCACCGTGGGAGGTGACGGCAGTGAAGAAACTCTTGGTCACTCAAGAAGTAATCGCGAAAGCGGCGAAAGAATCTACGCGCGCTTCTGCCCGTTTAGAAAACCGCGTGGTTCCCCCTGGCTTTCAGCGATCCCCAGAGGTGGAGAAATACCTCGAAAGTAGACGCGAAAAAGCCTGACGGGTATTTCGCCTGACTACGGCGACACCCCACTCTCGGGCGATGAGCTTGATGCCGTGTTACCAACGCTCGCGGAGCTTCTCGGCACTACGCCCGGCAAGAGCGCCCTCTACGATTTTGAACAAGCAATCCATGTAAACGTTGCCCAGAAGTTGATGGATGACGCTATCAATGGCCGCTTAGCGGTTGACGCAATCGTGACAGGGCGGTTCATTCGTGAACTTCACTGGGAACTCTATGGGGAGATATGGACATGGGCAGGCGCTTTTCGTCGCCATGAAATAAACCTCGGGGTGGCTCCTGAGCAGATCCCTGCAGAGACCGCGAGCAGCCTCGACACGCTTATTTACCGATGGCGAAACACGGCGGACTGGAGCTCCCGTCAGATCGGAATCAGTGTGCATGCCGAGATTCTTCGAATTCACCCCTTCGCCGACGGCAATGGCAGAACATCACGCCTCGTGGCAGACCTCGTATTTCTCTCCACCCAAGACAATGACTCCGTTTACCTCTACGAATGGCGCATAGACAAGCCCCGTTACATCTCGCTCCTTCGAGAGTACGACCAGCATCGAAACCCACGCTTTCTGGCGGAATTCATACCGATTCGCTCACTGGTGGATTAAGCACCGGTTACCAAACTTCGTCAACACACGAGAGCCCTCTATCGCCCATCCGCAAAAACCAGCACAGCCAAACTCTTAATCGCACCCTGAAAAATTTTTACTGTGTAGGGCGGACGGGACTTGAACCCGTGACCGACGGATTATGAGTTCGCTACGCTAACCAGCCAGCGATGCCGGGATGTCAGAGTGTGTTGGTGCGGTGTGCTTCCGGTTCCACTGTTCGGCCCGCAATTGAAGCCATACCGAGAGTCTCTCGTTCGGGTCATCAAGAGTGATCCCAAAGAGTTCCCCCATCCGTCGCAGGCGATAGCGGAGGGTGTTGGGGTGGATGTGCAAGCTTTCAGATGCCGCCGCAATGTCCCCCACAGCATCCAGCCATGCGGCTACCGACGACGCGTACTCCGTCTTGTGTCCAGAGTCATGCGCAACCATTGCGGCTACTCCCGGGTGTCTCAGTCGGGGGTGACGCTCTAGCTCGTCAGAAATATGGGACAGGAGAACCTGTGAATGCACGTCCACGAGTTTCGCAATTGCCGGGAGGTCTGATTGTTGAGTGATTGCTCTCAAGATGTCATCGACTTCTTTGCGCATGTCTGCAAGTCCTGCAACACCCACAGAGGATGTAGCAATGGCCGCTCGCATACCGTCATCAAAAACCTGCCGAATAGCGCTCAGTGCGCCGCTGGCCAGTAGATCTGGCTCCGTGGGGCCTCCGTTGGGAAGAAGAACATAGACCGCCCTCGATGTGGTGGCGATGGCAGCATCCGGCCGAAAAGCCGCCACATACCGGGTCAGTGCATTGCCGATATGGGTAATGAGTGGCAACACCCCTTTCGCATCAGGGGCGGCTGCAAAACCAAGTAGTGCGAGGGCCGCTCCCCCACCTAGGCCAAGTCGGTAGGCGACTTCCTCAGGGGCGAGCGAGCCGTCAAGAGCGCCTTTCAGGGTGGCCTCCTTTACCTCCAGCTCAATCAGGCTCGGGCTCCGACCTCGCAAGAGGTGCAGCGCCGCCAGACGGGCGGCATCACGCAATACCCTTTCCCCGTCACCTGCTGTTTCACCGAGCTCTTCAATCGCCCAGATTGTTCCCAGCGGTCGGGCACCGGCGCGAATAGCAATCGCTGACCGGGCAAATTCGTCGGAAGCCTCCGGGAAACGGACCACACCCTCAGCCGCCAAAACACTGCGGTACTGGCTGAGGTTTCGATCCATATCGGGAACACGTCGATCGAGAATGCCGCGCTCACGCAGAGAGTCAATGCGTTGGTCGGGTACGGAAGAATACGCCAGGAGGCGGCGGTCGATACCCTCGATCGACACCGAACCGCCGATGACGGAGGCGACTGCGTTAGCGATGACAAAGAGCTCCCCGCCGGTACCCGTCGCTGACAGTGCCTCGAGGCCTTGAGCGCCGAGGACCGAAAGAATGAGGGCATCGAGCTGCTGCCACGGAATCTCGTCCGCGGCCGCCAAAATTACGAGGCCACGCGTTGATGCGGTGGTGACCAGATCAGTGGCGTCTGAATCCCGGCGCTTCACCACGACTGCCGAGTATTCGTAGTCCGCGGCCTGACCAATGAGGGCAAGTGCCTCGCTGCTGTCCGTGCGCAAGGCCGAGAGCAGGAGCACTGCTCCGGGCTGCTCGGGGAGGGGTTCGAGTGGATCGTGGAGCACAGTTCCGTTCACGAGCATGTCCAGACCGCGAGTAGCTGCGAGAACACGAAGGATTGGCGGGGCTAGAGCTTCGGCAAGATGACCAACGGTGGTCGCCTCTGCCGCATGATCAACAAGCGGTACTGTAAGTTTGGACAATTTCATGTTCAAATTATAGCGAATTGGATAATTCTTTGCCGGGCTTGTGACTGTCAGACTAAACGCTATGTATTCACGGTCACGCTCGGCGGCGAGGTGCAGCTCGTGCTGATTGATGGCCACAACGACTTTGCCTGGGCAATGCGCCAGCTGTATGACTATGACCTTGACGTGGTTGGCCGCTCTCAGATCACCTCGAACCTGCAAACAGACCTCCTGAGGCTGCACACAGGTGGAGTCACCGGGCAATTCTGGTCGGTCTATGCGCCCTCGACTCTCAGTGGCGCAGAGGCCGCTGTAATGGCCGTCGAGCAAATAATGTTCATCCGAAAATTCGTGGAACGGTTTAGCCAAGACCTTGCTTTTGTCACCTCCGCCGAGGGCATCGTGACAGCGCACGATGAGGGTCGCATCGCCTCCCTTCTGGGGCTCGAGGGTGGGCATTGCATCGATGAGTCCCTGACAATCCTCCAGATGATGTATGCCCTAGGGGCGCGCTACATGACCTTGACCCACAACCACAACACCCCCTGGGCCGATTCCGCAACTGATGTGCCAGCACTCGGGGGATTGAGCGCCTTTGGGCTCGAGGTTGTCCGAGAGATGAATCGACTGGGAATGCTGGTCGATCTCTCCCATGTGGCGGATGGCGTGATGCGCGACGCTTTGGCAGCCACCACTGCCCCCGTAATCTTCAGCCATTCGTGTGCTCGCGCACTGGTGGACATCCCCCGCAATGTTCCCGATGATGTCCTCACGTTGCTCGCCACCAATGGCGGGGTGTGCATGGTGGCCTTCGTCTCCGATTTTGTTTCTGCCGAATTCGCCGCCTCGCTGGCACAGGGAGAGGGAAACGCGCCAAGCACGATGGCGCCGAAGGTCACCGTCGAGCATGTAGCAGATCACATTGAGCACATCCGAGACGTTGCGGGGATTGACCATGTCGGCATCGGAGCTGACTTCGATGGTTCCCCCCACATGCCCTCTGATCTGGCTGACGTTTCCTGCTACCCACTTCTGATGAACGCACTGGCTGGCCGCGGCTGGTCGCCATCTGATCTCGAGCGCTTGGCTAGTGGCAACATTCTGAGGGTCCTCCGCGCGGCCGAGGACACTGCGGAACGCCGGTAAGCTCAGGGGTTGCCCCCGTCAACTGTTTTGTCCGAACTACATAACGCGTGAACGCTACTTTAGCCGATTGAACAATATCCGCCGTGGTGTTGTCGAATACGGTGTGAGTTAGGTCTGGTGACATGTGAATCCACCAAGATTCCCGCGTTTTCCCGACAGACCGCTGGCCAGCGAATCCTCGCCGGCAGCGCACTAAGGAAATGAGGACAGAATGAAAAGTATGACCCGCACCACGGGGCTTTGGGCCACCGGTGCACTTGCTTTCAGTTTCATTCTCGCTGGGTGCACTCCCAGCGCGACCGAAACAGCCCCCGAGGCACCAGCAGAGCCAGCACCCGCTGCAGCTGAAGCCTCGGTGGGAATCGCCTACAACGCAGCGCTCTATGAGGCGCTCCCCCAGGACATCAAAGATAAGGGTTACATTGTCTTGGCCACCGACCCCACTGACCCTCCACTCGAGTTCTATGACGAGGGTGGCGTCCTTGTGGGAGCAGAAATCGACATGGTTGACGCTCTCTCCACAGTTCTCGGTATTGAGTTCGTGATCACCGTCTCGCCTTTCGGAAACATCATCCCCGGCGTTGAAGCCGGTCGTTTTGATGGCGCAGTCTCCGGATTTGCGGATCGACCTGCCAGACAAGAGGTCGTTGACTTTGTGGATTACTTCACCACGTCACGCGGGCTCTTGGTGCTGAAGGGTCAACAGGCCGAATTGAAAGACGCATCAGCGGAGCTGTGTGGCAAGTCGGTCGCAGTTGCTCTCGCAACCTCGGCAGCTGAAAATGTTGTCGCGCAGAGTGAAGCCTGCGTCTCTGGCGGGAAAGACGCCATTGACATTCAGGAATATCCCACCCAAGCGGACGGCGTCACAGCTGTGCGCTCAGGACGAGCTGATTTGACATTTTTTGGAGCTCACGCAGCTTCGTGGATTGCAAAGCAGTCAGAGGGGGATGCTGACGAATTGGAAGTTTTCCTTCGCCCTGAGGATGGTAAAGACATCAACGGAATCCTGCTTCGCAAGGGTGACCTCGCCGAAGTATTCCAAGCAGCTATTCAGCAGCTCATGGACTCCGGTGATTTTGAAACCATTTGGACGAAATGGGGACTCCAGAATGTCATCCTGACAACCGCCACCATCAACGGTGGAACTGTCGACAAGTAAGGTGTGACGCGAAGGGCCTTGCCGGGGTAATGATTCCGTAGCAAGGCCCAACGTGGCTCAGCACACAAATTTCTAATCGTTGATACCAGGGAGAAAGTCGTTGTCAGACACGAGACCAACGAAAGACCTACCCCCCATTCCCGCCCGTCACCCCGGCAGATGGGTGGCGTCCGTGATTGTTCTTCTGATCGCTGGCCAGGTGCTGTTCTCTGTCATCACCAACCCGCGGTTCAAGTGGGACATCGTCGGGGAGTACCTTTTTAGCGACATCATCCTCAGCGGAGTCCGGCTGACCATTGGCCTCACGGTCATCGCCCAGATCCTGGGAATTGTGGTCGGGATAGGGCTTGCCGTGATGAGACTCTCCCCAAACGCCACGGTGGCGCGCTGCGCCTGGGTGTACCTCTGGTTCTTCCGGGGGACACCGCTCCTTGTTCAGTTGATTTTTTGGTACAACATCTCCGCTCTCTACCCCGAATTCACGATCGGTCTGCCCTTCATCGAACCATTCTTTATCTTCAATGCAAATGACCTCATCACACCGCTCGCCGTTGCAATTCTCGGCTTGGGTCTCAACGAGGGGGCTTATATGGCGGAGATTGTTCGAGGAGGAATTCTCGGCGTTGATTCTGGGCAGTCCCAGGCAGCAAAGGCACTTGGGATGACGCATTCGCAGACGCTGCGCCGGATAATCCTCCCCCAGGCCATCAGACTTATTCTTCCGCCAACTGGCAACCAGACCATATTGATGCTGAAGACGACATCGCTGGTGAGCATTTTGGCGCTTGCCGACCTTCTCTATTCGGCACAGTCGATTTACACCCGAACCTTCCAGACAATCCCTCTCCTCATTGTGGTGAGCCTTTGGTACATCACCATCACGTCGATTCTGACGGTAGGTCAAACAATGCTGGAGCGGAAACTTTCCGGGGGTCGCCCGCGTCAGGGGACCACCCCCATGGTTGGCTGGTTGCTCGGCGGCCTCGTTCGAGGCCGCCCCCAGCGCACCCCAGTTCACCCAGCAGAGGAGAAAGCCGATGGTTGACGCCATGTTGTTGGCTGAAGGTGTCCGAAAATCCTACGGGCGCGTCGAAGTGCTCTCCGGAATCGACATGATGGTCATGCCCGGACAGGTGACCTGCTTGGTCGGACCATCTGGGTCGGGCAAATCCACTTTCCTCCGATGCATCAACCACCTCGAGCGGATTGACGGCGGTCGACTCTACGTGAGCAATGAGCTCGTGGGCTACCGGGAGAAAGGCGGGCGTCTACACGACCTGAAGGACCGGGATGCCTGCAAGGCTCGGGCAGAGGTGGGAATGGTTTTTCAAAACTTCAATCTTTTCCAACACATGACTGCCCTGGAAAACATCATCGAAGCTCCCCAACGTGTCCTCAAGGTATCGAAGGAAGAGGCCACGGCTTTTGCCCAGGAACTTTTGGCGACAGTGGGCCTGAGCGACCGTCAGGATAGCCTCCCCCGTCAGCTCTCGGGAGGGCAGCAACAGCGGGTTGCGATTGCCCGCGCTCTCGCGATGAAACCGAAGCTCATGCTTTTCGACGAGCCAACCTCGGCGCTCGACCCCGAACTGGTGGGAGAAGTTCTCTCGGCAATGCGAGCTCTAGCAGATTCTGGGATGTCGATGATTGTCGTGACCCACGAAATGGGGTTCGCACGCGAAGTGGCGGACGAAATGGTGTTTATGGATGCTGGAAAAGTTGTGGAGACAGGAACACCTAGCAATGTCCTCGATAACCCTCAGCACGTTCGGACCCAAACTTTTCTGGCGAATGTGCGGTGATGATGTAGAAGGGTCGAAACCTCAGTCAAGATCCTTCGCACCGTAGGATACCTCGTGGCCTTCAGCAGCCTCACTTTTCACCGCCATCAACCCAGGAGAAGACGTGCAATCCATTGAACAGCCAGCAATTCTGAGCCTATTTCCCGAGGGCAGCAGCGTTGTCGATGGGGAGATTGCTATCAGCGGGGTTCAAGCCTCTGACCTCGCGGCTGCGTACGGCACACCCGTCTACATCGTGGATGAGAGTGCTTTGCGCCAACGCATCCGACATTACCGGGACGGGTTGATTTTGAGATGGCCCAATAGTCGCGTCTACTTTGCCTCCAAGGCATTTCCCGCCACAGCGGTCTACCGGGTCATGAGCGAAGAAGGGATCGGCATTGATGTCGCGGGAGGTGGAGAACTCGTGATGGCGCTGGCCGGAGGGGCCGACCCGAGAGACATTTTGGTACACGGAAACGCCAAGACAGACGGTGACCTCAAAATGGTGCTCGACGCGGGCGTGGGGCTCATCATTGTCGACAACCTGCATGAGGTTGACCAGCTCATCGCTCTGGTCCGGGGCACACAGGACGTGTTGGTTCGCATCCGACCGAATGTGGACACAGATACTCACGAAGCGATGTCAACTGGACACGGTAATTCAAAGTTTGGAATGGGCCACGAGGAGGCGCGGCTCGCCATCGAAAGGATTCAGCGTAGTCAAAACCTGCGAATGCGCGGCCTTCACGTCCACATCGGCTCCCAGGTGTTCGAACTTAATGCTTTTTCCGAGTCCATTAGGGCTTTATCCGAGTTTGGCGAATTTGAAATCTATGATCTGGGCGGAGGCCTAGGGGAAAGACACACCTACGATGACCCCGACGTGAGTGTGGACGATTATCTGGATGCGATTGTCCAGGCGGCGAAGGACTTTCTGCCCCCAGCATGCAGGATAATCCTGGAGCCCGGGAGGTCTCTTGTTGCCCGAGCCGGAGTCACCATGTATCGAGTGGTCAATGTAAAGCGCGGAGGTAAGACTCTTGTCGCCGTGGACGGAGGAATGGCAGACAATCTTGAGGTTTCTCTCTACGGCCAAAGGTTTGAAGCAACCCTCAGCAATCGATTCCACGGTGGAGAAATTGTCAGCGTTGTTGGCCGACACTGCGAATCGGGAGACGAGCTTATCGACGGCGTTCACCTTGACTCCCCGTCAGCTGGAGACCTACTACTCATGCCCGTCACCGGTGCCTATTGCTTCACCATGGCAAACAACTACAACGGCTCTTTGCGTCTGCCGGTAGTTTTTGTGAGCGGGGGTGTCCCCCGCCTTGTGGTGAGACGCGAGACGTATGAGGATCTGCTCGCACGCGATGTCCTCGTGCCTCCTTTGCAACTAAACCCCTAAAGGCGCCCGCACTACGACTGCGCAGTGGCCTCCCACGCCATGCGGAGGGCTGTAGGGCTGTAGGGCGGACGGGACGTGAACCCATGACCGACGGATTATGAGTTCGATGCCTCGGTATCAGCTTGTGTTAGGACGTGTTAGCCAGCGCTGCGGAAGCCAGCAAACAGGTGAGGTTTGGCGTAGCTGGTGTTGGAGTGGGTGAGGTGGTGATGTGCACCTAACGTGCACCGCACCCGGGGGACGGGACGTGAACCTGTGACTGAGAGATTATGAGCACTTTACCGCTGTCTTGCGGGGGGATCTCGTCTTCTCTAACTCGGGACACGAAAGCCGCACAGCTAGGGCATGTCACGAGAGGGGGGTGCGTCCATCGGCAAAATGTCTTGGAGAACCTCAATGGCGATGAACTTGCTCTTGGGAGTCAGTAGATCTCCATAAAGGTCGGCTGTGAGATCCAACACTTCCTGGATGCTGGCGACTCCGATGTGGACGCAGAGGCTCAGAATATCGTCACGATCGCGGTCTGCTCTGGCCGCAAATACTTTCATAGCCAGCAGCCGCCTGGGGGATGCCACGAGGACGCGGATTCCTCTCTCCTCCATGAAGACGGTGGCATCCTCGTCCTCTGTCTCGGCAAGGAAACCTTTCACCGCGTCATTGAGCCAGTTTTCGTCCAAGTCGGGCGATTCATCGGCCATGGTGCGGGCCGCGTCGTACACGATTGTCTTGGGCGCAAAAACAGCGTCAATGTCCCGGGTTACCCGAGTTCGATCAAATGCGAGGGCCATCGCGGCACCCCCCACAATGTACAAGTCTGCCCGGTGACCCCGTGCATCAAGCCGGCGCCCAAGTTCGATCAGTGCCTCACGAATTCGTTCACTGGTAAAAAACCCGCTCATTAGACCGATTCGAGTTCTGCGGGGTCAAGATACACATTGCGCACGAAAAAGTCTGCCGGAGACTCGACGAAGGCGAGTGGCCTAAGGCCTGCTGATCTGGTAACAAACCACGCTTGATTGAGAAAAAACTCTGACTGCTCGCTCCACACGGGAATATCCATTCCGCTGAGCCTGGCCTCTCGTGCTGCCACTGCTGCCACTAGCGCGTCCCACCGATAATCCCCCGTAGACGGTGGCTGACGCAGAAAGGTTCTGCGATCTCGCGGGTGACGAAGGCGCCGAAAATCACTCACGCCTTGAGCAACCAACCTCAAGCATGAGCTCAGATCAGTCGGATCCTGACGCAATTCTTGCTTAAGGGCCTCAGCCAGAGAGCACAGCGTCAGATAGGGATTGTTGTCGTAGTCGGTTTCAAAACCCTGAAGGCGCTGAGCAATCGCTGACTGCGACACACCCAGCTGCTTCGCCAATGACCGTTGCGAATGATGTCTTACGGTTTCACGCAAGGCAAAAAGAGCATCATCGCGTGCTAATTGCTCTGCCTGCCAGTGCCGACGAATGCTTTGCGCCTGCTGCATAAGGGTCATGATAAGTAAACCTTATCACTTTTGTGTCCCTGCAGTCGACTCACTGTGCTCGCCTGAGAGATTTCCGGCCGAGACCAGTGGGGATGTCACTTATCATCCGAATCAACCCGAGACCCAACTCATAATCGTGGTGGAGAATTTTGACCACGTAGGGCGGACGGGACGTGACCCGCGACCACCGGTTTATGAGTTCGATGCCTAGGTATTCGCTGGTGTTGGTAGGTGAAAACCATCAGACCCCATCACTGGCAGAAAACGCAACTCTGGGGTCTCCATAAAACCCAGGGCGGTTCAGATGCCAGTAAAAAGGTGAGGTGTGGCGGGGATGGTGTTGGAGGGGTGTGAGGTGGTGATGTGCACTTAATGTGCACCAGCAGCACACTCAATGTCACTCGAAGTGTGAGTGGGAACTGTGGTGCTCTCACATGGGATCCATAAATATCCCTTCGGAACCATATTGTGATAGAGTGCGGCTATGACGAGAACATCAACGCTTATTCGGGCCGCGAGAAAAAGCGCTCGAGTGACTCAGGCTGAGCTGGCACAGAAATCTCGGGTTTACCAGAGCAACATTTCCGAGATTGAAAGCGGTCGCGACCTCAGTGTGAGAACTCTCGAGAAATTGCTCACAGCAACAGGACACAGTCTGTTTGCTCTGCCGCTGCAAAAAGCAGATGTCCTAGAAGCTGCGAGAGCAATCCGGGGTCAGCTCAAGTCTGGAAACCGTTACGGAGCGCTCAGAACCCTCATCCAGCTCAATGACAATCTCGTTTCGGAGCAGGGTCTCCTTCGCGGTGTGCTGGGGCTGTGTGAACCAGAACCAACAGGCTCCCCGGTGTGGGATGCGGCACTCGCTGGTCTCGTCTCCTGGCGCCTTGGTGAGGAGCCCCTCCCCCTACCCGCCTGGGTCGAGAAGGACAGATTTTTCCTCCCCCGCCCAAGCACCCTCGGTGTGGACCTCGCAGACCCGCTCCCGAGTGCTTCTGACATCCCTATGGAGTTCGCGAGGCGGGGCGTGCTCGTGTGGTCAGACACTTTCGCAAGCGTCTGATCATGAAAATCTTCCTCACCATCCAATCTGGGTTGTGAGTAACCTTCCCACTAAGCATCTGGCCGCGGTAGAATAAAAGGCGGATCATACGCCCTAGCACCGTGGGAGGTGACGGCAGTGAAGAAACTCTTGGTCACTCAAGAAGTAATCGCGAAAGCGGCGAAAGAATCTACGCGCGCTTCTGCCCGTTTAGAAAACCGCGTGGTTCCCCCTGGCTTTCAGCGATCCCCAGAGGTGGAGAAATACCTCGAAAGTAGACGCGAAAAAGCCTGACGGGTATTTCGCCTGACTACGGCGACACCCCACTCTCGGGCGATGAGCTTGATGCCGTGTTACCAACGCTCGCGGAGCTTCTCGGCACTACGCCCGGCAAGAGCGCCCTCTACGATTTTGAACAAGCAATCCATGTAAACGTTGCCCAGAAGTTGATGGATGACGCTATCAATGGCCGCTTAGCGGTTGACGCAATCGTGACAGGGCGGTTCATTCGTGAACTTCACTGGGAACTCTATGGGGAGATATGGACATGGGCAGGCGCTTTTCGTCGCCATGAAATAAACCTCGGGGTGGCTCCTGAGCAGATCCCTGCAGAGACCGCGAGCAGCCTCGACACGCTTATTTACCGATGGCGAAACACGGCGGACTGGAGCTCCCGTCAGATCGGAATCAGTGTGCATGCCGAGATTCTTCGAATTCACCCCTTCGCCGACGGCAATGGCAGAACATCACGCCTCGTGGCAGACCTCGTATTTCTCTCCACCGGGACTGGTGCACGTTTTGGTGACAGTTTTGGTTTAGGCCGCGAGGCCTTGCTTATGGGACATAATTGCCCCGTATTCGACCGGTGTCAAACCGCCTAACCCGTCTTGGCGTCGACGACGATGATACGTCGCCTCAATCCACGTCACCATTGCTAAACGCAACTGTTCACGGGTGGCCCAGGTTTTCTGGTTTAACACATTCTTTTGCAGCAAAGCGAAGAACGATTCCATTGCCGCAT
>Ga0222632_1000649_pt1 | contig 16930 bp, 12 predicted proteins | sample AntAcemetageno46_FD_179828 | JGI IMG/M metagenome (GOLD analysis project Ga0222632, IMG submission 179828) | Saline water microbial communities from Ace Lake, Antarctica - #46 | ecosystem: Environmental > Aquatic > Non-marine Saline and Alkaline > Saline | place: Antarctica: Ace Lake | collected...
GCTTGGACTTAGCATGGACGGTGAAGGGAGCGGTGATAAATTTGGCACATCCGTGAGTCTGTCCTCAGATGGCAACAGTTTGGCCATTGGTGGACCTTATAACAATAATGTCAGTGGTTCAGATGCGGGTCATGTACGTGTGTTCAAATTAATAGGCGGAGTATGGACTCAAATGGGCGTGGACATAGACGGTGAAGCGGTAGGTGATCGAAGCGGCGCTTCAGTAAGTCTTTCCTCAAACGGCAGTCGCGTTTCCATTGGGGCGTATTTTAACGAAGCTGGATTTGTTGGAGGAGAAGCGGGTCATGTACGTGTGTATGAATTAGTAGCTGGAGTATGGACGCAAATGGTTCAGGACATAGACGGTGAAGGTTTCAGTGATTATAGTGGTTATTCAGTGAGTATGACCCCAGACGGCAGTCGCGTGTCTATTGGGGCGACTAGGAATGGCTGGTACGCACCTTGGAGCGTTCCTACTTTTGCGGGTCATGTGCGCATATACGATCTTCCATTATACAATTCAACGAATTGCAACACCACTATCGATTCAATAGTAGCTGTAAATGCCAATTCGGGAGTATACCGCGCTTACTTCGATACGCTTGCGGGCATTTCTTGGGAGCTAGAGTATAAAGGCGTTCAAGATTCAGTATGGAGAACAAAGACGATCAATAAATCTCTTCAAAAATCGCAAAAGTTCAACATTACACCTTCATTTGGAACAGATGTTCTTGTTCGAATTATCACACAAGATGCGAGTGGAACGATTGTAAGTTGCGAAGAGACTATTCAGGTTCCTTGCAAGCTGCAAAACTTGAATATTATCACCCAGATTGAAGCATTCTGTGAAGGAGATTCAGTTCTTTTAAGAGCCGGTTATTCAGGAGGATATAGAACGCCAGCCTTCCTTTGGAGCAATGGTGCAACCACCAAGCGAACCTATGTGAATCAAGGAGAGAAGCTAGTGGTTACGGTAACAGACTTAGCAGGCTGTTCAGTAACAGATTCGATTACGGTTCCTTTTTTAAATACGGTAGGAGCACCTACAGCTTTTAATCTGTCGAAAGACAATGCGACCACTTATACTGGAAGTTGGACTGCATCTAGCTTGCCTGCAGGCGTAAGTCTTATTGGATATAGAATGGCGTATCGCCAGGCGAATGTTGGCGCCTCATGGGTTACCACTTCACTTTCATCCAATACGACTGCCACGGTAGACTTTACAGGCAGCGGAAATGTAAGTGCCAATTATGAGTTTACTGCATTTGCGAGAATAAACGACAATGGCAGTGTGTTCAATACAGAGTATGCTTGTTTGGATCGTAAGTTCTATAATGGATCAGGTGGTAAGTCGGATGGTCAATCATTCGATGAAAATGGAAATACAATTATTTCCATCTATCCGAACCCAACGAACAGTAAAGTATATGTTCAAGCAGAGCTTGGGGCGAAGATTCAGTTGTTCGACCTTCAGGGAAAATTGCTTTCACAAAAAGAAGCCCTTTCCAATGAAACAGCTTTTGATATGAGCCTATATGCGAATGGAGTTTATCTAATGAAGATAACCACCAATGAAGGCCTTACTTCAGAGCAAGTAATGAAGAACTAAAAGAGTTCTCTTAATCATTGCAAATCCCTGCTTCGGAAGCTTCCGAAGCAGGGATTTTTGTTTCTACTAAAATGCTCTTGGTATGTGTCTGCAAGACGTGTGCTTTGTATGCCCGTTAATCGGGTTGCAACATTCCATCGATGTTAGAATGATAGATATAGAATGCTTAGCATCATTCCCACATTATTGGCTCGACTATTATTGAAGGAATCAAGCGATTGCTAATACATCAATAAGGGTCAATTGTGTTGGTGAAAGTTATGCAAGCTCAAAGTCCTTTTCCAGAAGTCCAATTTCGATGAAGCGCAGACTCCTAATCACTTCTTTGCGATTGAATGCATTTAGAAAAAGGAGTTCTCACGGGGACTCACGTTACTTATGCGTACGAATTATGTTTTCTCTTTCACGCAAAGCAATAGGGTAGCGTATTCAAGTCTTTTCAAATAAATTTGCGCCTTCACACAAAAGCATGAAAAGATTCTACGATTTGCCTAAATCCATCCAATGGGTAATTGCCATCATCCTACTTATTGGAGGTTTTGGTATTATGAGACCTATTATAAGCCTGTCTTACGGTCTTCTATTAATCCCAATAGTGGCTCCATTTTTAAACCTTGCCAGTGTTCCGTTTTTTAGACTGATCGGGTATTATAAATATCTAAATCCATATGTTCTGTCTACTGTTCAAACAGATAAAAAGTATGACTTACATAATATATTCACCTTTGATTATTTAGTAAACTTTAAATGGGCAGATCGAGGAAAAAAGGCGCAAAAAATCCTATTGGCTCATTATTTCAAAGCACTCTTAACCATTATAGAACGTATAGAGAGTAATCAGCTGGCCTCGGAAGTAGAAATTGTGGGACACAGCTATTTTTTTAGCGATAGGACAGCAGAGAAATTGGGTTTTACCATCAGCACAGCGGGTTCTTTTTGGGTCATTAATTCTGCTTTGCAATTCATAGAGCTTAGCTATTTATTCTCTTTTAGTCAAGGGAAATGGGCAGTGCCAAAATTTTGGAAGGTAAAACGAGCAGAAATCATTGGCAGTGAGCTAGTTAAGAAAAAATAATTGCTAGAGGGTTTGGTTAAAAGGTTAGAATAGACTAGTTTGACATTATCCTGAACCCCGAGATCAATTCAAAGCAGGTTTAGTCTCTAATTTTTATAGTTTGATATTGAATTTTACCGAATGAGATTTAAAATTGTACCGCCTGTATTCCTGTTCGGGTGGTTAATGCTCCTGTCAAATAGCGTAAGTGCTCAGAGTTTAGCTAAAAAATATTGGAATAGTCTCGTCAATGACTCGAGCGATTTATCCAAACCACAACTTTTAATATATCCCACTTTAGCCTTTGCCCCAGAAACAAGTTGGGAAATAGGCTTTAGCACTTTATATGTATATTTTGCCAATGGCGATACCACCAATAGGTTGAGCGAAATAAACGGATTCACGTTTTACACCTTGCAGAATCAGTACGGATTGTGGTTTAAACACGCACTCTATTCCGATAAGGATCGTTGGTTTTTTCTGGGCAGATTACGCCTTCAAAGTTTCCCGTTGTTTTATCATGGTATAGGGGTAAATACACCAGAAGATTATATTGCTAGAGTTGAAGCAAATCAAATTATAATAAAGGAGCGTGTTTTAAGAAAATTGAAGAAGAACCTATTTTTAGGATTAGAGTTCGATTACCAGCGTCTTGCAGCTGTTGATTTTGTATTGGCCGAACCAGGTGATCAGGCATTTGAAATGCCTTTAGGCGGCGAGGGTTCTGACAATATAGGTTTTGGTTTCGGTTTAGTGCAAGACAATAGACATAATGTGTTGAATGTGCGAAAGGGGTTTTTTTCCGAATTGGCTTTTCTGCATTATAATCCTGCATGGGGAAGCACGTTTAATTTCACCTCAGTATTGTCGGACACCCGCGTTTATAGACCCGTGGGAAATCATAGTGTTTTGGCAGCTCAGCTATTGGGAGAGTTCACTTTCGGAGAAGTTCCTTTCAATCAAATGGCACTAATGGGTGGAGAAGAAATGATGCGGGGCTATTACTATGGCAGGTATAGAGATAATAATCAGTTGGCAGCTCAGGTAGAATATCGTTTTTTGCCTATCCCGTTTAGCTTCACAGATAGAATTGGGGCAGTTTTATTTGCCGGGGCAGGGTCCGTTTTCAATCAATTGGATAATTTAGAGGTTTCCAATTTTGTGTTCGCTGGTGGTACAGGTTTGCGCTTTCTAGTATTTCCAAAAAAAGATATTTGGGCACGTTTAGATTTTGCATGGACGGAGGAAGGTTCTGGCGTATATATATTTATAGGAGAATCATTCTAAGGCGTATAAATACAAACCCAAAGAGCTTTGAAAAAGTCCTAAAACAGATGTTATTCTGTGTTGGACCATTTAGGAATTCGTTAAATCGAATTTTATAGTCGGGTTCTGAATGCTATTGATTCATTCTAAATATCAAGCGTAGGATCAACTTATTATCCGCATTTTTTTCAGTTGGATAAAAAGAAAAATTCCCGTTTTTAGCCTTGAAAATTTAGTTTGAGAGCTCTCCAGATGGATTATTCTCATTGAAAATCATTTGGGTAGCATCTTTATATTTTCGAGAAACGGGAAGTTCAAGACCGTCTACGAAAAGGGAATTTTTACTGTGACCCTTAATGTGTTCAGTGTTGACCAGGAAAGACCGATGCGTTCTAATAAATCCTTCTGGCAGGCGCTCGGCTAATTGACTAATTCTTTCCCTTGTTTTCAAGCTGTGTCCTTCCATATGAATGAAACAAACTTCATCTTTACTTTCTATAAAGAACACCTCTTTTAATCGGATGTGCATTTTCTTTCGTTCAGAAGTAATTTCGAACATAAGCTCCTCCCTTTTCAAAACTGTTTTCTTGGCAAATAGCCTATCGCGGATAAAAACAAAGAAGAGCATCCACATCGACAAAAAGACAGGATTGATCATGAGATCCGGAATGCGCTCCAGTTTTAATTCAAATAAAAACCAATAGGCCGCAATTAACCCTAGCCATTCTAGGTATAAACTAATAAGCATGACGTAAGCAAAATGAAGCCATTTGGTCCAGCCGCTTGCTTTTCTCAATCGCGCGATTTGAGTGGAAAGAAATAGGGCTCCCGGCAACAGCAAGCCAGCTAGAAAAATCGCATTTGCGAAACTACCCATCGAACCAGCGTAAAGCGCCGACATAACCAAAGTAGCCCCCAACCAAAAAAGGAATTGTTTAATAAAACGCATCATTCAAATGTGCATGTTTTTTCATTGAAATTCTGTTTTAGGGGTTTTAACGGGCCAAATACGGGTTTGAACATCGGCAAATAGTAAATGTTTGGGGCTTCTTTACACCTCAATTAAAACAAAAGAGTATGATCGATTTATTGTATCAAGGAGGCGTATTATTTATGAGCATTCTAAGCCTATTAGCAATTGCAAGTATAGTTGCTATGGTTTTGAATTCTATCAAAAAGGTAAATCTCAATCCGGTTAAAGAGTTGGGCTATCTGGCGCTGGCCATGGGCATTCTTGGCCAACTCATTGGACTCTATGGAGGTTTTCAAGCCCTAGAAGGAATGACAGCCGAGGTAAGCACGGCTATTATTTGGGGGGGATTAAAGGTTTCTATGATTTCTGCCCTTTTTGGGATGATTATTTTCGTGGTTACCCGTATTTATGTTTTGGTTTCAATAAAATGGATAACCAAATAAACAGCAAAACAAAAGGAGAGTACAAGTGGTCCATCCGCTCTTAAAAGGGAATGTGCATTGGTGAAAGGGAACATAGAGAAAACGAGCCTTTACCCCAAAATAAGACTACTCGGTTTCTCTTCATTCAGTTTGAGAGTCTATGTCGGAAGCATATTGGACTTCGACAGCCAGTTGACTCCTCATTTTGATGATTAATAGTTTAGCCCCCAATAAGATTGGAGTACTATTTTAAATTTCAGGTTGACGAAAAACAACAAAGCTTCAAATTATTTACTCACCACTAATTTTAAAGACTTACCATCTTCAAAACGGATAAAGTAAAATCCTGAATTCCAACTCTCCACTCCAATAGTTTTGGTTTCACTGCGGTTTAAGGTCCCATAATAAACCGCTTGACCTATAGCATTGTACACCCTAAAAGCTAAATCATCCGTACTGTTAGATTCCATCTTAAACGAATGCTTAGCCGGATTAGGATATAGCTTAAAATTCGTGCTATATACGAGTTCCTTTACCAATAAGGGATAAGCATTGAATGCATTATAACTGGGGATCATAAGCGTAAATGAACCCGTTCCATTTACATACCTCCCATAACTAGTGTCGCTGGTTTGTACTCCGAAGTTAATTTCATCCATTAACTCAAGGTTATTATCAGATAAGATCAAACTTTCTCCTGCACCACTTAACTTAAAGTTTGCATGTAAACCTGTTTGTAGAGTGTCTTTATCTGCCCAAATAATTAAATAGTCATTGGCATTGACGGTTGTTCCTGAAGGGAAAGTCCATTTAGTAAGTTCAGCAGCGTTATCGGTTAAGTAATAGCCATCTAACGCAACAGCAGAAGAAGAGTTATTGTACAACTCAATCCAATCATCAAACTCACCATCTTGATCTGTTACATAAGAGCTGTTAACCGCCATTATTTCATTGATAACAATGCCTTTCTCGATTACCAAATCATAAAACTCATACTCTGCTCTCACCGGAGAAAACATTCCCGCATTGGCATTTTCCGCATAAATGTAGTATTGCATGTCAGAACGACTAACGGTAATATCAACGCCATAAGTTCCATCTCCTGCCGCTCCATCGTTGTGGGCGCCATCATCAAATAGGGGTGTTTTAATGAACCGATCTATTTCTTTTTCTCTTGTACCTATATACGCATTAGTCGCATTACTAATTTCAGCAGTAATAGTAATGGTGGTATTTTGTGCGATAGCTGCTGGAGTTGTAATGTTAGAAATGATAGGTGGAATTGCGGTTAATTCTGGCAATGTATTTAAATAGGTATCTCTTGAATCCATTAATTGAGCAATACCATATATTCCAGAAACCGTGTTGTTGATGTTACTTTGGAAATCTGCATATGTATAAAATTTGAGAGGGTCAGCTTGCACGTCAGCATCAATGATAGCTTGCATGGTATCAATTCTATCGGAATAGAGATCATTGGTAATATTTTCCAATAAGAAGGTCCGCATATGGGCAAAGTACATGTTTTTGTAGGTGTTGTTCTGTAGCACTTGTTGGATAATAGGAAAGTCTGAATTGTTGTTAAAATAAGGATCTAATTGTTGCATTCCAACAAGTGTGTTTGGCGCATTCCCCATACCAAAAGTCCCAAAACATAAATTCACATCCCAAAGAATATGGTTAAATCGGCCACTGACATCTTTATATATGTAGTAGTTGTGCGGAATGTTTAATGGCGAGTCTAAATTAGCAAAAGTGTTACTAAAAGCGATGGACCAAATGTGTCTATCAATATTCAAAACCTCTTCTATCGCTGTCGGATAATTGTTTAAGGTATCTAGCATATTCATCACATCTAAATAGCCATAATCAGACTTTAATTCATAATACTTTTCATAACAAATCGTATCGTTATTTAAGTAGCCCCAAATTGGAGCTCTTGAGGGTGGCTGAAATCCTGGACAACCAGCAGAAGGTGGTCCTTGAACAGTTTCTCCTTTAAAGAATGCGCCATTATCTTCCCAATAATGGTTTCTAATAAAGTCTTTATTGATATTTTCTACATTAGTATATAAACCATAAAGTGTCCCATTTACGCTTACATTGGTGAAGTTTGCTTGTGGTGCCGTAGTGTATTTTCTAGCAATTTCGTAAGCCAACACTTCTCTAATACAACTGGGATCTCTCCAAATATTAGACAGTTTTAAGGTTTCATATCCATCTACATTTTGAGAGCCTATACGATAGTCTAACTTAATGTTAAAAGGATTTTTGGTGCGGTTTACATCGTACGAACTATTGCCTTTGTATTTCACTCCACAACTGTCATAAACGACTCCATTAATAGTCACAGTTGCTACTAATCGTTCCCCTATGTCATTCGCATAATAGGTATCCAATATTGCATCCCAATTGGAGTCAAAAAAGTTTATTTCTATATTATTAATGGTGTTAATGTCGTAAAATCCTTGACTAAAGCTAGATAAACTAATCACAGTTAAAGCAGCACTCCATATTAATTTCTTCATTTATTTCGCTTTTGTTTAGTGATTAGAGCAAGATGCAACGAAAAGGTTTAATCTAAAACCCGTCTTTACTTATAGACGCGTATGGCGCTTGGTCTTAACCGCTTGAATAGTTGGACCAGTTTGTTGCCTTAAAACAAGAACAAAAGGGTAGAAGAAATAATCAAAAATGACTGACTTACGACTTCAGGACGAGTGGTTCGTGATTGCGCAGTCCACAGCCATACAAAACAGCTAGAAAGAAGCGATGCTTGAGGTGTTTTGGAGCTTTGTGCAGTCGCTTGATCTCCTCTTGGCTAAGAACAGCGTGCAGTTTTTGATCCCCTTTGATTTGAGGTAGAGCGACACGCTTCGCCCCCATTCCCAATAATTAAAGGCGGTTCTAAGTCCGAGAATGCGTTGTTTAAAAAAGCTTTCCGAAGGTGTCTCACTTCCACTTAGCTCAGTTCAAGTATGCTGCTTTTTGGCAGTAATAGAGATAGTCTTCTATATCTTCTACTGAGTGTTTTTCTAAGCTTTATTTATAATGCAAAGCCATATTTGCTAAGCATCTAAGCTAATGAATGTGAGTGCTTAGAGCTTTGCCATTTATAGAAAAACGCTCCGTTAATTTGTCTTGGAGCTGGCTAACTCTCTACTTGAGTAAAGGGGCTGAGGCTGCTCTCCCAGTGTTGGTGATTTTTTTATACATGATCCATAGTTTAGATTTTAGTTGATTTAAAAAATCCAGTCCTTTTAATCAAAATGAGAATGCTTCCCACCAAAGGGAGGATTCGTTCAATAAAAAATAAATGGAAGTCGGCTTTAATCCCTTTCTGGTTTGGCTTTCACGAAGGACAGAGAAACCTTTCGTTTCTTTACAAAACCACGGAGAAAGCAGCCCAATGTTTATTAAAACCGTTAGCAATAATATTATAACAACTTTGAGTACATATACATACATACTGTATTTGTTCATATTGGTCCTACCATTTTCATTACATGGACAAACAAAGGAATCAGATTCTGAAGTTGGCTCTTTGCTCATAATGGGTGGCGCTTGCACTAATGAATACTTTTTAACCAAATTTTCTGGTTTATCAGGCGGTCTTCAAAGCAGCATTGTTATAATACCTTCAGCAATGGAAGATAATTTTCTTGACTCCGAATCGGACTTTAATAGGATCAAACAGCCCTTTGTCGACATAGGCTTCACAAACATTAAGATTCTGCATACTAGAAGCAGGGAAATTGCAAATAGTGATTCCTTGAATGCATTGATTCTCAGTGCTGATGGTGTTTGGATTACAGGAGGAAGGCAGTGGCGCTTAGCAAAAACATATAATGGGACCGAAATAGTTAATTCTCTTAAGTCCATCTACAATAATGGTAAAGTAATCGCAGGTACGTCAGCAGGAGCATCGATAATGGGATCAGTACTTATAAGAGGCGATTCACTGAATAATACAATAATGTTGGGAAGCTATCAACAAGGTTTTAATTTCATAGAAAGTTGTGCAATCGATCAACACCACTTAGCAAGAAATAGACAATTTGATCTGTTCGAAATTAAAAGAATACAGAATGCAATTCTGGGAATTGGAATTGAAGAAAATACAGGAATTGTAGTTAATAATGACAAATTTAAAGTTATTGGACTTGGGTATGTGAGTATCTATGATGGCACTCGATGGTCGGCCGAACGCGATACTATTTATCAATTACTACCTTATGTTGAACAATTTTATCTGTTGGAAGCAAATCTTGAGTACGACATACTTAAGCGCAAAGTAATATTACCTGAAGATCGCAACAAAAGTACTTGCGATGAATCATTACTACTTTCATTAGTGGGAACATACCAACAAATGGAAGGTCTAAAAATGGGAAATGACATTGGGATAAAAATTACGGTTGAAGAAGGTAAACTCTATTTTGAACAATCATGGAACAAGGCTAAGTATGAAGTACATTATAGCCACGCTTTGACGTTTTTTAGACCTAATGAAAATGCTGTTTTTTACTTTGAAAAAGAAAAATTTGGTTCTATAGAAAGCTTCAATTATTACCAATATGGTAGTTCTGAATGGAAAAAAGAATATACTATTTCCAAGACCAAATAGAACCCATTGAAAACGGTTTTTATTTAGGCGTTAGGCTTAATTTAACTGCATGGACAAACGACTAGAAGTTGGGCTTCATTTTACTAATTTTAGCGAAACAATATGGAGAAAAGCCCGGTCTTATTACAAACACATTGCCTCAGCTGTGGTACTTCCGTAAAGGGGGACTTTTGCCACCACTGTGGCCAAGCATGTCCGCGATAACTCAGATCGCTCAATGGGCCGGCTGTTCGGCGATTTTTTGGGCAACGTCTTCTTTTTCGACAACCGCTTTTTTCTCAGTGTGTGATACCTCGTCCGTTTTCCTAGCCGCATGACTGTAGAATATTTGGAAGGTATGCGCAGAAAATTCATCTCGCCTGTCACCTTGTTCTTGTTCCTCAACCTGATTTATTTCTTCGTCAACCCGCTAACAGACTACTCTCTTTCGCTTTACGATCAGATCCATTCACAGCCCTTCAGCATGTGGACGAAAGAGTGGGTAGACCTCAAGCTGCAAAAGGAAGGGCTGGATGTGGGATCCTACGGCATTACCTATCAAAACACAAGTGACAATATCTCCAAGTCCATCATGATTATCAATATCCCCATGATTGCAGTTTTTGTATACCTGATGGCCTTTAAACAAAGACGGTTTTATTTTGATAGCCTCATTTTTGCCTTCCACTTTTTCTCCTTGTTTATGGCCAGTTGGGTTATGCTCGATTGGGTAGAATCGCTGATTAATATTTTAGCTGATAATGAATGGTCGATGGTTTCCGACATCTCCTTTTATCTGTTTGCCTTTGTCATTCCTCTTTTTTATGCCATTCTTAGCATCAAAAAATTTGTGGGTATCCGCTGGTACTGGGCCATTCCCGCTGGTATGGGGGTGATGATTTCCGTGAGCTTGGCGAACTTGTTCTATCGGTTCGTCATCTTCACTGTTACTTTTTGGGCCACATAAAAGGTGAAACCGCCCCTGCCTTTCTGAATGGATCATTAAGGTAATAGATTATTATCTTGGAATCTATGCAGAGGTCCAAGGATATAATGTTGATGAGGCCAAGAGAATAGGACAACCCTTAAAAGAAAGGCCTAACAACGCATGATAGAACAGATCCCCGGCAAAGCTCACGCACAGCCTTCAAAAGGATAAGACCTTTGCTAAGATTCGTTCCATATGCTTGGTACATTGTATGCCATTAAGAAAGATAAATTCAAGAAACACAGTTAATCGAACAGACAGGCGAAATTTTAAATAATTATGTTTCGCATAGTAATTCACTGTAAACCTCAAAAAGACAATGAAGTGTTTTATGGAAATATAATCGGAGCTTATGCTTCTATGCTAATTGAATTTGCGGATTTCTCAGAAGGTGAAATCAAGTTGTCCAGATCGGCTTTATTCGCAACTAGAAAAGGAGCGGACAAGAGGAAATCAGGCTCAGACAGTATCCTTGGATTTGGTAAGGCAGACAACAACGGAAGGCTCATAGTTGTGCCTTTTAAAATAAAAACGAATGCCAATAAAGAATAAGCGCATTCGGCTTTAATCCCATTTCGGGTGAGATGTTTTTCTGTAGACAGAAAAACATCTTGTTTCTTTACATCACCACGGAAAAAGCCGCTCAACGTTTATTTAAAACGTTGGCATCCATATGATTTTATAATCGTCTGAAATGAGTAGACTTAAAAAATGAAATTAAGATATAGAGCTATTTTGACTAGCACATTATTCTGTTTACTATCTTCATTTATAGCAGGTGCCCAAACGTCAGCAGTTGACATAAATGGAGATGGAACATTAAACATATTGGTTTTAGGAACAAACAACTCAATAGAAGATAATTTCGAAGCGTTTTCGCCTAACCAAATTGTCTCAGAATTGCAGAGCATTCTATCTTTAGACTCCCTCATCAATTTAAATATCAATGTACTATCTGAAGATATTCATAAAACCAAAACGGTTAGTACCGGTATTGCTGGGTCCTTTACTGCGAATCGTGATTACTATTGTCATTCCCTTACACAGTATTACTATTGGCCTGATAACCGCGCCACTACAATAAATAATTTAACTGGAAATAACGGTATAGATTGGGACTATGTCGTAATTAGTGCAGACCCATATATTATTTCTACAATGCCAGGATATTATTCTCTTGGTATAAATAAAATTGCATCAAAAGTTATTCAAGGTGGAGCTAAACCATTGCTTCTAATGGAGTGGATTAATGACTCAACCCTCATTAATCATTTCGAAGAGTTTACGTATCGAGCTGCAGACGGCTCAAAGGTTCCAATTCAGGTTATTCCCGGAGGTCTTACTTGGGATGCTTTACCCCAAAGAATGAAAGATAGTGCAAGCGTTCATCCAACACCTAATGGTTCATACTTGGTTGCAGCTTCAATATACTCATACCTCTTCAACCGCAGTGCCTCATCATCTGCCTACAACTATAATGATACGATTGCAGACATAGCACAAACAACTTTAATGCACGCTGCGAGTCAGATTCATTACGTTGGTAACCCAACTTTTATTTCTCCTTTCAAGAATTGTGAGATTAGCGACTCTAGCCTTATATACAACCATGAGGGTACGAGTACAGAAAATGGAATTTTAAACGGATTACAATGGGTGGTTGCTAAGAATCAAAAAACACTACAATACGGAGCGAGTGCCCCCGTGCACTTCAACTATGGCAGATCGAGTATGGGATCTACACATTTGTACAATATCGACACGGCCAATTTTGACTATTCTTTTGGTTATCCACTGCAGGATGATGCAAGTACAGGGGAAGTTACAATGTTGTATGGATTAGATAAACGAAGAAATACGGGTGATGTTGAAACAGATTTAGGTACAGCTCGTCAGATGGTCAACCAATCGGAACTGCCATATGCTCGGAATGTCCCTCTACGCACTTTGATCGCTCAGATGATTGAAGAAATTCCCGGGTTTAACATTTACCCAATCGGTGACCCTTGGCATTTGAGTAACGATGTGAACATAGCAATAGGCGCTTATATGTACACTATTTTAACAAACGATTGTACGTGCGACATCATGCCCTCGGACTCAACCCTATGGCGATCTTGGATGGCTCATAAAATTGGACAGAGAACAGCCTGGAATGTAATGTCTATGAACGAAATCATTCCTTGTAGTGATATCAGTGTAAATGCTATAACCTCTTGTGCTCCTTATACATGGATTGATGGTTTCACCTACACTGGATCTGATTCAACGGCAACACATATAGTAATAAGTTCGGCAGGATGTGATTCTGTAGTAACACTCAATCTTATAATCTATCCGTTAAATTTATCAGTAACACAAGTAGGATCAACCTTGTCAGCCGATCAAGCAGGGGCATTCTATCAATGGTTAAACTGCCCAACAATGACTTCTATTGTTGGAGCTACAAGCCAAACCTATACCGCTACGGCAAATGGAGACTATGCCGTAATAGTAAACTACAATGGATGTTCAGATACTTCAGATTGTTATACTGCTGCCAGCGTGGAAGTCATCGAGAATGGTTTCGGGAATGACCTTCTTCTTTACCCTAATCCAACAAATGGGCATTTTTCAATTGATTTAGGAGACAGCTACCAAGCTGTTAATCTATCGATAACAGATTTAAACGGAAAGCTAATATTCTCCAATACATATAATGAAAGTCAATTAGTACAACTGAAAATAGAAGAACCCGCTGGGGTCTATTTGTTAGTGATTGAATCAGTAGGTAAGAAAGCTATAATTAGATTAATCAAAGAATAAAACGATTTGCCAATAAAACCTAAACTGCACTAAAACGCAGTTTGGCTAAAAGGTGCCACATATATAAAGCAGACAATGAGCAAACTATTGATAATTATTCTTGCACTATTCACAACTGCTGCCTTTGGACAAGTTAATATGGCTGACTCGACAGCTCAAGTGATTTCTTATTGGAACATTGGAGATAAACAGAGTTATTCTATGTCAGTACAGAAAATAAAAATGAAAGGTATAGATACAACTGAAAATGTTCTTATGAATTATGATGTTGACATAACAGTAATTGACTCAACAGAAAGCACATATTTAGTGGAATGGCTTTACAAGAATTACCAGACAAATTCAACAAACGAAATCGTAAAAAAATGTACGGCACTGTCAGAAGATATTAAAGTGATTATTGAAACGGATGAATTTGGAGCAATAAAAGGTGTCGAGAATTGGAAAGAAGTAAGTGAATACATGAAAAAGGCGATCAAGCCCCTAAAAGAGGAGTATAAAAATGCACCTCAATTCGAGCAAATATTTAAACAAATTGAAGGTATGTACACTACAAAACAAGGCATTGAAGCAGCTGCAATTCAGGACGCTCAGCAGTTTCACACTTTTCATGGCGGTAAATATCTACTTGGGGAAGTTCTCGAAATTCCCTTGCAAGTTCCAAATATGTACAAACCAAATAGTCCACTTGATTCCAGAATAACATTGTCTCTCGACGAATTAAATCCAGACGACAATAATTTCATTATTCGTTCAAGTCTAGAAATTGATTCTGAGCAATTGACAAATATGACTTTTGAATACCTAAAGTCAGTTTCAAAATCTATGGAAACCCCAGAGCCTAAAAAAGAAGACGTTGGACAACTAACCAGTATAACAAACACAGCTTCAAGAATTCACGGAACAGGTTGGCTTATTTATAGCATCCAGACAAAGACAGTTGAGGCAATAGGAGCGACAAATATTGAAGAACGAATAATGGAAATAAAATAAATACAAATGCCAACAACGAAGCATTCGTTTTGCCGATAGGCTAAGAATGAATGCTTCCTTGACCCATCTGGGGCCGCCATTTTGCTCCTATAGGGAAAACGATTTTCTGGCTTTGGTTTAAGAAGGAGAAGATTGGGTAAGGATCTATATTGGGCTGTTAATACATCCTTTTTTTATGCGCATTCTTTTACCTCTGATTTCTCTGAGTATTGAACTTGAACGGGTGAAAATAGTAAGCGGAATTATTGACAATTTTGAAGTTCTTCACGCATATTTTAGATTTCCGATTTGCTGAATAATCGGTATTGTTTGAGCAATAATTAGCGGAATTAAATTGAGCCGAAAAAAGACGGATGAATTTAATGAAACTGACCTAAATGAATAATGTGGAAATAGAGCCCGCTTTATCTTCCTTATAGCATGGCAGAATTGAATCCGATAATAGGCTGCTTTTGATTTTATAAAACCCTTAGCGGCACAATAATCTACAAGATTGTGAAAAAATATTGGTGAGATATTTCCTATTGACTGCATAAATGTTTTATTTTCATCAAAAGTCAAGCAGCTACTGCAAGATTTATTCAGGAATGAGGTTGGCGCGTATTGCAATATGAAGCGCTCTTTTCTTGTGCCTTTAATCCTGAGCATCGTTATACTTGGCTGAACCAGCCTTTTTCCAATTAAAAGGTTCTCAGGATTCAAGGCACTATGTGATTTCCCAATATAAATAAGATCAAAAGACCGCTTTGTATTTTTCAGCAATAGGGTAGGGCCAATTGAGATTAGAATGCAGCGCCACAATTTTTTTCTTTCTGTCTCAGTTGAGTAAAGAGGAAGTCCCGATTTCTGGAAGAGGAAAGAAACTGAAGTGGGGAATATTGGAAGCTAAAAACAAAGAAATCAGTCTGCACAAAGCGATGCCATATAATTGGTGTAAAGTCGAAAGGATTTAAGGGGGAAGTAAGGGCATGGTATGAAAGAGTCTTTATAGATTTAAGTATATAATTTCAAACCTCCCATTGAAAGGGTAAGAAAAATGCTAAATTGTAATGGAATTTGGAGGTGTTGTGCGGCTTGTTCGATTTTAGATTTTATGGGCTGGCATTCTGCTTAGGAAGAAACTGGAACGAGACAACAGAATGGGTTGTATGAGGGAAGAAAGTAGCCCTATAGATAATTTGGATGTATGAATTTCAAATAGCACATTTAATTAAAAAAACACCTACGTATATATACGGTATATAGGATATAAACGTAATAAACGTGAGAAGTTGGGTTTATACGGATGTTGGCAACAATATGAAAAACGAACAGAAACAATATAGATTCTTAGAAGCCTCGTGGATTATTATGTTGGTTTCTTTCATTGGAATAATGATTCTCAATGCCATCCTGATTTTTAAGCTTCAGAATTACTTTGAAATACCTAAAAATGGAGCTGCGGGTATATTTGTTATAATACTAGTATTTATCGTTCCAATTCTACTTTCAAGAATTTTGTCATTTAGTAAGACAACAGTGACTTTAAATCAAAAAGAAATTAGGGTTAACCGTCACTCAATAGTCGGCTTACCGATTAAACATGACTTTGCTCTACATTATTCTCAAATTGATTCATATGTATTTCAAGATGACCAAAATTGGTATTGGCTGAAAATAAAAGACACAACAGGGAAGATTTACAGGATATGGAAATTCGCCCACTTCAAAAACAAAGAATTTAAAGCATTCCGAGACAGATTAACCAATGAAATAAATAGGTTTAATCAAGAAGCTACTGAGTCAGACAATATTATCTCAACAAAGAAACAAATCATAGCTGCGGATAATATTTATCAAGGGACAGCAGGAATAATACTATTGGTAATTTCTGTTCTTTTTATAATTGCCATTCCTGTATTTCTAATTGTATTTGGTGTTCCTCATCTTCGTTCTTTAGGACCAGGATTAATTGGAATTTCAGGTGCAATATTTACATTCTTCAAAGTAATACACGAAAGAAAAAAGAAAAATACTGTTGCCAATAACTAAGCATTCGTTTTGCCGATAGGCCAAAAATGAATGCATTGTTGACGGATCCGGAGCGACCATTTTGCTCCTATGGGGAAAGCGATTTTCTGGGTCTGATTTAGGAGTGGAGAAGATGGGGTAAGAATCTCTGTTGGGCTGTTAATGCAGCCCTTTTTTAAGCGGCATTCTTTTTCAATGGTCTTG
>Ga0222632_1000652_pt1 | contig 16750 bp, 17 predicted proteins | sample AntAcemetageno46_FD_179828 | JGI IMG/M metagenome (GOLD analysis project Ga0222632, IMG submission 179828) | Saline water microbial communities from Ace Lake, Antarctica - #46 | ecosystem: Environmental > Aquatic > Non-marine Saline and Alkaline > Saline | place: Antarctica: Ace Lake | collected...
TGCTCACAATCAAGGCGCAACTTTTGCCTCAAGAATCGTGGGCTGGAATCAAGCAACGGGCACAACATAAAATCAGCTTCGCATACCAGCTAGTCGCAAATCACACCGTCAAATGAAAAAGCCGTGCGGTATCGGGGAATTCAGCTCGGACTTGCTTGATCATGCTTAAATCCCAACCCGGTCTATACTTAAGCTTGACTCGTTCATATCCCTGCTCATTGGCCTGACTTATTGATTCTATCAATTGAGGGACACTCTCCATCACTCCAAAGTCTGCGCCCGCGCTCACCACGCTACTTTGGCCACCGAGGACTTTCCACAATGGCTGGTTCTGTTCCTTGGCGAATAGATCCCACCAAGCTAGATCGAAAGCTGCCTTGGCAAAATAGTTGCCCTTAATACTAGCAATCAGACTCTGCAGTTCTTTCCCGCTTGAAATGCGTTGGTTCAGTAATCGGGGCGCGATAAAGTCGCGCGAAATAACAAACTGTGTCGCTGCACATTCAGGAGAGTAAGCAGGTGCTCTCCAACATGCAGACTCGCCCCACCCGCAGTTGTCTCCGCTTGATAGTTGGACTAAGACGGATTCAATAATTTCGTCGTTTCCGAACGCTGTTCTAAATGGGTATATTAAGGGCATTGCGACCCTGTAAATTCTAATCGATTCAATTTTCATATTCTATCAGATACCGAATCGAGTTCACTGTTATTTGAGACTGCTCCTTCGCATTAGGTTGTTTCCCACCCCGCCTCACGACGACGCAGTTACCTTCCGCGATTACACCCCTGCTTCGGTGGGCTGCGGGCTATTCTTGGATAGTTACCGTCTCGGAGTAATCGAACGCTGGATGTTCATAATGGTACCACTCGTACAAGGCATCCCGATCCCCAAGCTGGGTGATGATCCCTTGATCCATAAAACCATCCCAAGGCAGCACGCCGTCGGCGCCTTGTTGGTATAACTTGTAGGCTCTCTCCCGGTAATAATCGATACTCACAGGTCCTCCTCCCCGTTTGGGCATTTTCTCGCCTCTGAGCGCGGCCATCCTTTCTTTCGGCGTAGGATCCTTGCCGCCAAAGTGGCCTTCGACATGACCGTAAAGTAAAACCCCCGTTCCTGCGGTCATCTTCGCCCACGGCTCGATAGACCATGGCCTTCCAAGCATGTATTCAAACTTGCTCCCCACAATCAGAAAATCCATCAGTCCCTCCTCGATCCAAGTCTGCTCGTCGATTTCCCCCGCATGATACTCATAACCTGGTCGGGCATCATGCGAATACATCTGAACACCCACCAAGACTTCCCGCCCCCTTTCTTCGCCGGACTCGCCGTCGGATTCTGGGAAGACCGTAAAGAGCTCGCCGATAATTGGACGAAGGACGTCACCTTCAAACCAGAACGCGACGTCGAAGAAATGGCCAAGCTACGCAAGGGGTGGGACAAAGCAGTCGGCCGGTCAAAAGAATGGGAAGACCCCATCGACGAATAAACAGTTAATCGATCCCGCGGGCGACGATAGTCGCGATCCAGTTTGGATCGTCGGCCTGCGCACTGTGATTGAATTTTAAAAATAAAAAAACCAACCAACCAGAAAAAAACTATGAAACGTTCACAATCTCTCGACCGTATCCGCAAAAACAATACAATCTTCGACGTCGTCATCATTGGCGGCGGTGCCTCTGGCCTCGGCGCCGCAGTCGATGCGGTAGCTCGCGGCCACAGCGTTGCGCTTTTTGAGCAGGCAGACTTTGCCAAGGGCACCTCCAGCCGCTCCACTAAACTCGTCCACGGAGGCGTCCGCTATCTCCAACAGGGTAATATCTCGCTCGTGCTCGAAGCCTTGCGCGAGCGCGGCCGCCTCTCCAAAAACGCCCCGCACCTCGTCCACTCACAAGCGTTCGTCATCCCCAACTACTCATGGTGGCAAGGCCCCTTCTACGGAATCGGCATGAAGGTTTACGATCAACTCGCGGGCAAGCTCGGCCTGTCCCCCTCACGGCATCTTAGCAAGGAGGAAACCGTCGAAATGATTCCCACCATCGAAACGGAGAACCTGGTCGGCGGCGTCGTCTATCACGACGGCCAGTTCGACGACTCCCGACTTGCGGTCAATCTCGCCCAGACCGCCGACGAGCTCGGTGCCTGCATGGTCAACTACGCTAAATGCGTCGGATTGATCAAAGAAAACGACGCTATCAGCGGGGTAAAAATCTACGACCAAGAAAGCGACGAAACCTTCGTAGTCAAAGCTAAGGCCGTGATCAATGCGACGGGTGTATTCGTGGATGCCGTCCGTCAGATGGATGAGCCGAAAGCCCCCGAGATCATTGCCGTCAGTCAAGGCATTCACATCGTATTACCAAAAGAATTTCTGCCTGGCAATGCGGCCATCATGATCCCAAAGACCGCAGACGGACGCGTCCTCTTCGCCGTGCCATGGCATGATCATGTCGTGGTCGGCACCACCGACACACCACTTGATACGCATACTCTAGAGCCACGAGCTCTGCAGGAAGAGCGTGACTTTGTGATGACCCACGCCTGCAAGTATCTAACTAAAGATCCGACCCCCGAGGACGTTCTCAGCGTCTATGCAGGCCTGCGCCCACTGGTCAAAGCCGGCGATAGCTCCGATACCGCGGCCCTCTCCCGCGACCACAGCATCATCATTAGTGGCAGCGGCTTGATCACCTTGACTGGAGGTAAATGGACGACCTACCGCAAGATGGCCGAAGATGTCATCGACCAAGCCGAGACACTCGCAGGACTCGACCATCAGCGCTGCGAGACCGAAGAGATGCAAATCCACGGTTGGACAAAATCAGAAATCAAGGAGGCAAACTTGGCTCCTTACGGAGCGGATGCCCTGAAGATCCAAGAATTGATCAAAGAAGACCCCACGCTCGGCGAGCGCGTCCACCCCGACCTTATCACGCAAAAAGCCGAAGTCGTCTGGCACGCCCGCGAAGAAATGGCCCGCACCGTGGAAGACGTCTTAGCACGCCGCACGCGCTCGCTGCTACTCAATGCCGCCGCATCGATCAAAGCCGCACCCGAAGTCGCCCGCATCCTCGCACAAGAGCTGGGTCACCATACAGATTGGCAGAGTCAACAAGTCGCCCAATACACCGCACTGGCCAAAGGCTACGTCTTCACCGACCCCGCCAGCACCGGCAGCGCCACAGTTCGGTCTGACTAAAAGTGGACGACCATAGCGTTTTGAGCGGTTCTGGGCCTGGAGCCCACCGTCCGGTCGGGTAGCGATGCGACGCTAGTCGCGCCTCCCAACCGGTTCGGCACACCAGCCCAGCACAGAGAAGACCTCGCTAGCGCGAGTTCGCTACAAGGTATAGCCCACCGTCTGGTCGGGTAGCGATGCGACGCTAGTCGCGTCTCCCCACCGGTTCGAGATTTTGACCCCGTTTTTTTGTTCGCCGTCGAAGCTCGATAAAGTCAAAGACGAGATGCTCGTCGTCGTTCGCAGCTTTCGCGAACGGTAATTAGGAGCATTCGTGCTACAATGTAGAAGCCTGTGCTGCCTGTCCATCGTTCGTTCCTACTTTAATGCACCATCTTTATCCTTCTCATACAAAAGAACCACCACTAAAAAGAACCACCACTAAAGTGACGACAGGATCCTATTTTAGTATAGGGTTGCCTGAAAATTACCGAGTCGATGAGCCAGGCGACTTGGCTAACTGGTGTGTTTTTTAATCTTCGACCTCTTCTGATCTAGCATGCATCCTTCCATTACAAATCTTCTCAAAAAGGCCATGGCTGCCCAAGAAGCTGGGCAATGGAGTCAGGCAGAAGAATCTTTCTCCGCAGTTATCAAGCTCGATGCTTGCAACGCAGAAGCTAATTACCGGCTCGGCTGCATGGCTTTGGAGGCGGGCTATCCTGACGATGCACTTGCGATGGCAAATACCGCGTTGGCTAGCAGGCCGAGTCACCAACCGTATCAAAAACTTAAAGCGCTTTCGTTGAAACGTCACATACTCGACCTTTCCAAAGCGTCGAAATGGGCTGATCTGCTGGTTCAGGCTAAGGCCTTAAGTAAACTGCATTCGGAACAGGCAGAGGCTTACGGCTGGGTGGCTACGGCATACATGAAGTTAGGTCAAATGAATGCTTGTCGCGCCGCATTTCTCCAAAGGATGCAATCTTGCCCAGACGATCCGATCCTAGCTTCCCAGTGGCTTGGACTTCACGCTGGCGATCCCAACACGGGGCCGGAGGCCTATTATCAAATCGCGCGTGCTTGGGATGCGAGATTCCATTCCGAACCAAAAGTCGCTCCCCCATTGAAGCGGGCTGGTGCTCAGCAACGCATCGGCTTCGTCAGTAAAACACTGTATCACCACGCGAATGCGAACTTTTTGCTACCACTCCTAAAGCAGCTAAATAAGTTCGATGTCGAGCTGTATGCATATCACGACAGCGAGTATTCAGACACGGTGACTAATCAGATAAAATCTACGTGTAGCGCATTTAGGACTGTTGCCAAAATGTCGTTAGAAGATGCAGCTGAGACGATTCGTAAGGATCAACTTGATATCCTTTTCGATATCAACGGCCACTTTGATTGCTCCCGAATGTGCCTGTTTAATTACCGGCCTGCTCCGATCCAAGTTCATTATCTGGGGGGCACGGGAGCGCTCGCAATGCGAAGTATGGATTGGAGAATCGCCGATGACTTTACCGAACCAAAGCTCGGAGAAGATCGGGAGCATGATGCCATCTATCGTTTAGAGGGCGGCATGCATGCCTTCCAGCCACTAGACAGCACGGTGATGCCGACGGAATCGCCGGCATTGAAGAATGGGTATGTCACCTTCGGGTGCTGTAACGCACTCCATAAAATTGAGAAGCCGATCCTCCAGTTGTGGGCGAAAGTACTGCAAGCATGCCCAGCAAGTCGCCTGTTAATCATTAAAGATATTTTCTCAGAAAAGCAAAACCGCGAAAGCTTTGGAGATTTTGCAGCTGGAGAAGGTATACCGCTAGACCGCCTAGACTTGCGCCCGACGAACCCAGAGATGCATTACACGGATCTCTCGGTGTATAATTCGATCGATATCGCATTGGATACAAGCCCATACAATGGAATAACCACGACCTGTGAAGCGCTCTGGATGGGGGTGCCAGTAGTAACACTGTGTGGTGATCGATTCGTTGCACGTGAAGCCGCCTCGCTCATCAGACAAGCTGGGCACCCTGAGTGGGTTGCAGACACGACAGAAGCGTATGTCGAGATTTGCCACAGATTAGCTCAGCTGGCACCAGAACCTATCTCGATGAGAACCCATCGCAGCGGGGCGTTTCAGAAGAGCCCCGCCTGCGATGCACAGGGGCTTGCGCAGAAAATTGTGGACTTTTGCAAACTTGCGGTTTAGACTCTACAGATTGAATCCAGCCATTATGAAAAATATTAAAAATAAATATAGCCAAAGGCTAGTAATGGCCGGCTCGACTGGCCTTATCCTAGCGCTAACTGCGGGAGTTGCTGAGGCGATTACCGTAACGGTTCCAGTTAATGTGACTCTAAGCAGGTCCAGTGCGTTTGGCTCGGTTGAGTGGGTTTCCTTCAACCCCACCTCCAACGTTTTTGTCAATTCTTTTGACGATAGTTTTGATGCAAAGGCTCGGAATTGCGGTCTCAGCCTGAGCAGCTCAAACGGCATGGAATGGTCTACCGCCCCGATTACCCTAGGCAGCACAGTTGATAACTCATTAACATTCACCACAAATAAGTTCGCTTCAGTTCCAGCCGATGGAGACACTGTCTACCACGGCTATGCGTTCACACTGGCATCTGGAACCGACACCTTCTATGGGTATGCGCAGTTCACTGGTCTGGCAACTGGGGTTTCTTCTTCGCGCGACTTCATTTTTGACGGCTACGTCTTTGAAAACACACCGGGCACCGCGATCACAGTTGCGGCGGTTCCAGAACCTTCGATGGCAGCGACCTTCATCGGCTTATCCGTCGGTGCATTCGCTCTGCTCAGACGGCGTCGTCGCTAAAAATTAGCCCTTTTCGAAAATCCTGGTGCCTGAGCACCAAGATTTTTTTGTTTAAGAAAAAGGGGTCATTTCGTAAAAACATGTAATTATCTTGTCTGGATGGAATGCTTGTTCAAGTATGCTCAACTATGGCGAGGAGTTTACGAATTGAGCGCGAAAACGGGTTGTATCATGTGATCAACCGCGGCAACTATCGGCAGGATTTGTTTATTAACGAGGGAGCGCACCGTTCGTTTGAATCCTGCCTGTTTGAGGCATGCGAAAAGTCGGGTTGGATTCTTGAAGGTTTTTGCGTGATGACGAACCATTTTCACCTGGTGGTGCGCACACCTCGCGGGAACCTGTCTTGGGGGATGAAGTGGCTTCTGGGTACTTTTGCCAATCGCTACCATCGTTTTCGGAAAGTTAACGGGAAGCTGTTCCAGGGACGCTTCAAGAGCCTGATCGTGGAAGAGGACGCTTACCTTGGCTCGCTGTTGCACTATGTTCATTTGAATCCCGTGCGCGCGGGGATTTGCGATGTGGCTGGGTTGGGAAGCTATCGATGGTCGAGCTACTGGTATCTGCGACATCCGAAATCGCGTCCGGGATTCCTCGACCCGACGGGCGCTTTGTGGCACGCCGGCAAGCTCGCTGACACTCCTTCCGGGCATCGCGGTTACGCGTCATACTTGCGTTGGCTGGCGGCTGACGCGGGATCGCAAAAGGAGCTGGCGTTCGAGAAGATGTGCCGCGGTTGGGCACTGGGCAGTCGGGAGTTCAAGATGGACTTGCTCAAAAGTGAGGGGCTGCTCAAGGACGGCGATTTCGAAGCCCTGCGGATGGAAGGTCGCGACTTGGTCGAAGTGAACGAGTTACTCTGGGAGGAACTGCTTGAGCGTGGCTTTCGGGCCGCCAGAGAAACTGAGGCGACGGCTCGCAACCAAAAGAAATCCGAGCAGTGGAAAATATGGGTTGCCGCCGAAATGAAACGTCGAACCACTGCGCCGAATGCCTGGATTGCCAAGCGGCTCCACATGGGAGTGCCGCATGCGGTTACCATCCATGTGAGCGCCTTCGAATGTGCCAAAAACAAGCATTCTAGGGATCACGAGAAGTTTATTGAAAGATTTACGAAATGACCCCTTTTGAATGACTCTTTAGCCATCGTTACACCCGCAGCAGGCTCGGTAGCTCCTCATACGTGCGACGGCTAAAGCACGTCGTTCCCCGGAGCGATGCGCTTCAGCCATCGTTACAGTGCGGAAGCCCGGAGCGATGCGCTTCAGCCATCGTTGCAGTGCGGAGTCCTAAGCAACTCAGGGGTCATGTCATTATGTTTGCAATTGCCTACTAACTCGAATGGGGGGCATGACCTCTTCGAACCTATGTTCATTCCAAACCTTACTCTTTCCTTAATTATCAAGCTACGGGGTCTTACTCTACCCCTGAATGGCATTTTCAGGGAGTCATCAGCACACTAGTTCACGCTTTCAGCGTGTTTTCCAGTAGACCCTGATACTGTAAACAAACTCCGATCCAGTAGGGGGTTGACTTATGACTTTCCCAGCGACTAAAAACAACGCGACGGGGTAGGGTTAAACCTAATAGCGGCCAACCGAATTTTCGCCTATTCTATAATTCGAAGCTGCGTCAAAGGCAGCGAAATCAAACCTAGAAAATATCCCATGGTCATTATTCAATCAACCGCCATCGCCATCGCGATGCGTATCATCGCCATGTTTTGCTGGGGTCAATGGGCCAACACCCAGAAGCTCGCCAGTAAGGAATGGCGGTTTCAACTTTACTACTGGGATTTCGCCATTGGCGTCTTACTACTGGCGCTGGTCGTGGGTGTGATTACCACTTATTTCTCCACCCGGGTAGGCAGCATTTCCGTGCTCGCCGTTGGTGTGGGCTTTGTCGTCGTGGCGATCATTTTGGACGCATTGGCCTACCGTCGACTCGCTGATAAATGTAACCTCTCATTCAAACCAAAATTCTTATGAAAAATATAAAAATTGTAGTTGTCGGCAGTTCCAACACTGACATGACCGTCCGCCTACCACACCTACCTAAACCCGGTGAGACCGCACTCGGAGGCGACTTTAGCATGGCTGCTGGTGGCAAAGGTGCCAATCAAGCCGTCGCCGCCGCTCGCGCTGGGGGCAGCGTTACTTTAGTCGCCCGGGTGGGTGACGATATGTTTGGCAACCAAGCGCTCGCTGAGTATGCCAAAGACCACATCAATGCGGACTTTGTTTTTCAGGATGCCAAGGCGAGGTCGGGCGCGGCCTTGATTTTTGTGGGCAAGAAAAGTGGCGAGAACAGCATAGCCGTCGCGTCCGGAGCCAACAGTTTGCTATCAGTCGCTGACGTAAAAAAGGCGCGCAAGGCCATCACCAAAGCCAGCATCCTTATTCTGCAACTAGAAACCCCACTCGCAACGGTCGAGGCCGCCGCCGAGATCGCTAGTCAGGCAGGCGTGCGCATCATTCTAAATCCGGCACCCGCGCAGCGACTGTCCGCTAAGTTGCTCAAGCATATTTCAATTTTCACGCCCAACCAAGTCGAAGCGGAATTCTACACCGGCATCAAAGTCAGTAAGACTGCAGATGCAGCCAAGGCGGCGAAAAAACTAATAAGCAAGGGCATCGAGACTGTCATTATCACACTCGGGGCACGCGGCTCCTACGTGGCGAGTAAGGACGTAAAAAAACTCGTTCCTAGTTTCAAGGTCAAGCCGATCGATACCACCGGTGCTGGCGATGTATACAATGGCGCGCTCGCAGTCGCGCTAGCCAGAGGCAAGCCAATCCTAGAAGCTGCGCGCTATGCGAACGCCGCCGGCGCCCTCTCCGCCACAAAGCTCGGTGCCCAACCTTCTGCGCCAACCCATAAGGAAATTAAGTCCTTTCTCGCGAAGGCAAAATAGATGGAATCCAAAAATCAGGTTTCCCGAGTTCTCTTATCCCAGAAAGAGTAGTCAGAGGGCAGATTTGATTGTCAAGGAGTCATGGGATTTCAAGCTTCGCCAAAGTGGGGAGGCTCGATATCGCTCTAAGTATCTGATTCTCAATGGCTGACCTCTGTTTTCTGACCTCTAACTTCTGAATTTAGGATTATTATAGGGGGATTAGCCCCTCCATTTTTAAGGCCTTCGCTCTTCTCATCGGTGGGCGGGTAATACCCCATAGCCCTACCAATGGCGTGCCTGTATAATTTTAGCAAGAAGAGTGGATTTACTATTCATCCAACGAATAAGAGCCTCTCGGAAAGTATGAAAACCCATAAAAACTCAGCCGCATGAATACACAAAAATTAATAGATACCGCTCAGGCGATGGTCGCCGACAACAAGGGTTTGCTCGCTATCGACGAAAGCACGGGGACTTGCGATAAACGTTTCGCAGAGCACGACATCCCACAGACCGTAGAGATGCGGCGGGCCTATCGAGAATTGCTCATCACCACGCCTGGCATAGCCAAGTCGATCAGCGGCATGATTCTCTTTGACGAGACTATCCGCCAAAAGACTGAGGACGACACCCCGTTTATCAAAGTGCTCACCGAAGCGGGCATCATTCCAGGCATCAAAGTGGACATGGGAGCAAAGGCGCTTGCCGGACATCCAGGCGAAAAAGTAACCTATGGTCTCTGTGGTTTGCGCGAGCGCCTGCAGGAGTATTTTGAAATGGGCGCAAGATTCGCTAAGTGGCGGGCAGTGATTGTGATCGATGACGATCTCCCAAGCCACAGTGGCCTCGAAGCCAACGCGCATGCCCTTGCCCGTTACGCGGCCCTTTGCCAAGAAGCAGGACTCGTCCCCATCGTAGAGCCGGAAGTGCTGATGGACGGCAACCATAGCTTGGATCGCTGCCGTGAAGTTTCGGAAGAAGCCTTGCGCGAAGTTTTCGTTCAACTGAATCGTCAACGCGTCCTACTAGAAGGCATCATCTTAAAACCGAATATGATACTGCCCGGCTTAAAATGCACGGAACAAGCATCGGTGGACGAAGTGGCCGACGCCACAATACAAAGCCTTTTTCGCACCGTCCCCGCCGCCGTTCCCGGAATCGCGTTCTTGTCTGGCGGCCAAAGCGCTGAGCTGGCCTCCGAGCGTCTGAACCTGATGAATGTTCGATTCAAATCACAAATGCCTTGGCAGCTATCTTTTTCCTATGGGCGAGCGATCCAACAACCCGCTTTGGGAATTTGGCAGGGTAAAGAGGCCAATGTGTCAGCCGCCCAGAGTGCCTTACTGCATCGCGCCGAATGCAACCGCATGGCGTGTCGCGGCGAATACTCTGCCGTGCTGGAAACGGAGTTGGGATAAAACCCGCATCAACACACGAAATTATGAGTAAAAATATCGATACAAAAACCTTTCGAGTTCAGCCCAGTGAGAAAGTGGATCTGAGCAAGCGACCGACGTCGGTGAAGCATCTTTTCAAGTCGAAGAAGCAGTATCATCACATGCTGGCTAGCCAAGTGGAGGAACTCAGCAAGTTACAGCGTCTGCACTATGCATTCGATCGCTCAGCGATGCTGCTGATCTTCCAGGGGATGGATGCGGCCGGTAAGGACGGCGCGATCCGGCACGTCATGTCGGGAGTGAATCCGCAGGGCTGCCAGGTTTTCAGTTTCAAGCAGCCGAGCGCGGAGGAATTGGATCACGATTTTCTCTGGCGCACGGCACGCCGCCTACCGGAACGAGGACGGATTGGGATCTTCAACCGCTCCTACTACGAAGAAGTTTTGGTCGCTCGCGTGCATCCGAAGATTTTGTTGAAGCAAAGGCTTCCAAAGAAATTGCCCCATGGAAAAACCATTTGGCAGGATCGATATGATTCGATCGTCGATCACGAGGCGCATATTCATCGAAATGGCACCAAAGTGATCAAATTCTTTCTCCATTTATCGAAGGACGAGCAAGCGAATCGATTTCGTGATCGCATCGATGAACCGGAGAACAACTGGAAGTTGAGCCTCGCGGATGTGGCCGAGAGGAAAAGCTGGACGCTCTACCAGCAGACCTACGAGGCGGCGCTGGGCGCTACCAGCACCGATGACTCGCCCTGGTATGTCGTGCCCGCCGACAGCAAGAAAAACGCGCGCTTGATCATCTCACAAATCATCCTCGATGCCTTCCACGAAATCCCCATGGCGTATCCAAAGGCGACCGCCAAAAGGAAAAAAGAATTGAAGGCGATTCGCAGCCAGCTGTAATCATGACTAATCGACTGACCAGCCCACACAAACGGGCCGAGCGAACCTGCGCCTTGGTCGGATTAGCCGGCAACCCAGAAATCGAACTTGATCTGATCGAGTGGGACTACGGCGACTTAACTTCGGAGCGATGCGCTTCAGCCATCGTTACAGCGTGCTAGTCCCGCAGACAGGTTCGGTAGCTCCTCATACGTGCGACGGCTAAAGCACGTCGTTCCCCGGAGCGATGCGCTTCAGCCATCGTTACACCTGCTAGTCCCTGATAAAAGCAGTTCCCAGTCAGATATTTAAAGGGAAAAAGCACCAGTCCGACCCCTACGACAACCCGTAGGCGGCTCTCATCCTCCCCCGCCAATCTGCTGGAGTACGCCCTCAACCTCGACCCGCTCGTACCCGACACCTCCGGACTTCCGGTCTCAGCCTTCAGCGCTCAGTCCTCTCACCTCACCCTCACCTTCCTCCGCGCCCGCGCCGAGCTCACCTACGAAGTACTGGCCAGCACCACCCTTGCTCCGGACTCTTGGACGGCCATCGCCATCAACCCCGGCACCGTCAGTCTGACTGAATCCGTCACGGTAGAAGATCCAGAACTCGTATCCGAAAACCCGAAACGCTTCCTTCGCCTGCGTGTGACTGAGTAAATGTTGTATAAAGCTAGGCTAGTCTTTCGGCCGATTTTTTCGTTAATGAACACTCTAGCGGCTGCTTGGCTAAATACCGCTCGCATTCGTCCACTGCAAAGTCGCCCATGCGATGGCACTCATATCCAAGTGCGCCGGCAATATGCGGCGTAATCGTTACATTTGGCAAACAAGCCAGTGGGCTCAACGCATAGGCGGATTCATCTTGAATCACGTCAAGCACCGCAAAGATGTCTGGGCGCTCTTGGAGAGCTTCAAGCATCTCCTGCTCACGCACAATCGCCCCGCGTGAAGTATTGATAAAGGTGCCATTGGCCGGCAGCGAACGCAGCATCTGCCCAGTGACTAAGCCTTCCGTCTCCTTCAACCACGGTGCGTGAAGACTCACCACATCACAGCTTTTGAATAATGTCTGTAAATCGTCGATGCGCCGAATGCCATTTGCTTGAAAGACGCTATCATCGGCGTAGGGATCGTAGGCATAGACTTCGACTTGATGCTGCTGCTGCAACCTGCTCGCGACGAGTTGCCCGATGGCACCGAGTGAAATGAGTCCAACTTTTGAACCATAGTAAGTGCCTCGGATCGACCATCGATCATAGTCCTCCTTGCCGGACTTGAGCAATGCACTTAGATGCCACGCTTGCTTTAGTCCCATAATAATAGAAGCGATGGTGAACTCAGCCACAGGTATCGCGTTGATTCGATAGGCACTGCTCAAAACAATCTGCCGTTGCCAAAAAGCATCTGTCACGAAGTAGCGAACGGAACCGGCGCCATAAAAGTAAGCCTTTAGATTCGGCAAGGCCGCCAATAGTTCGCCATCCATTTTAGATGCGCCCCAGCCTGAGAAAATAATCTCGACGTCAACAAACCGCTCAGGGGCTGCCAAAATGGAATCGCGCGAGGTGCACATACCGTCGTTACATGTTAACTCCTCGATTCTTTTAAGCGCAGATTGGCTATAAATCCGGCTAAACTGAAATGGCTCTATTTGATAAATAGAACGAGGCTTTGATTGATTTCCTAGATGAGTCATAAAGTTACTTTGATAAAAACAAGCTAAGCGTTGAGGTCGATAAATAAGTTTTTTAAACAGAGGATAGCGGACTTTTAAAATGCTGTGGACGCATCCCTTTGGCTATACGGCACAGAAAACTATTTAAGGGGGGTGCTACATGTCCAGCACCGTGCAAGCCCGCATCTACGACGACCAACTCGTCATCTGGAATGAAGGCTCCATCCCGCACGAGATCAAAGACCTCAAAGCACCCCACTCATCCGTCCTCCGCAACCGACTGATCGCCGACATCTGCTTCAAAGCCGGCTACATCGACTCCTGGGGTCGCGGTATTGAGAAGATCACCACAGCCTGCGCCGAACACGGCTGCCCCACCCCCGATTTCGAGATCACCCCCACCGGCATCCGCGTCACCCTGCTGCCTAAATTCAACATGCCCTCGCAAGTCACCCCGCAAGACGGCACCAGTCAGGGGACAGCCACGGCACCAGTTACCGACCCACTCACCGACCCAGTCAAAAAGCTACTCATTGCCATCGGCAACGGAGAAAAATCGCCAACTGAATTACGAACAATACTCGAGTTAAAGCATCGCCATACTTTCCGTAAGAATTACATGGAAGCCGCGCTCGAAGACGGCTTCATTGAACCTACGATTCCCGAGAAGCCAACGAGCCAGTTGCAAAAATATAGACTAACCGACAAGGGAATATATCTATTATCAAATACATGAAACTGAACTGGAAAATGGAAAGAGACGGGGTTCGCCCAATGTTTCATGATTCTGTATTTGCGTAACAGTTATGCTCTGCTTTTCTACCACAATGGCTCCCGTCGGAGAGATCATGGAACATTGGGCTGGATGCCTCTCATCGGATGCCTTTGCTTTCGTTTTCTTTGTAAAACATGGAAAATTGGACTAACTCCTTCGGCGACTTCTACGCTTCAAGCGTAGGGCCGGCGCCGTGCTTCCGTCCGAGTCAGCCAGTGCGCCACAGAGCCCCAGCATGACGGCAATGGCAGCTAAAGCACGCCACTACGCTTACCCACCACAATGCGCCCAACCGTAGTGGTCGGCTTCAGCCACCACACCACAGAGCCCCAGCACGACGGCAATGGCGGCTAAAGCACGCCACTACGCTTACCCACCGCAATGCGCCCAACCGTAGTGGTCGGCTTCAGCCACCACACCACAGAGCCCCAGCACGACGGCAATGGCGGCTAAAGCACGCCACTACGCTTACCCACCGCAATGCGCCCAACCGTAGTGGTCGGCTTCAGCCACCACACCACAGAGCCCCGATCCAAATCGAAGGGGGCAAACGCAAAATATAAAGGACAACAATGGGGTCTAAGAATTCATAATTTGCTGGCTTGATCGATCATCTATTTCTTCCAAGCGATGGGTGAGTTTGGCGTGAGATTTCGATCTGACTCTAGCTTAGATTGTAAGAAGAATTATGAATTTTTGAACCCCATCGACAATCCGACCCCATCGACAATCCGACCCCATCGACAATCCTCGGGATCGTCGGCGCCATGCTCAGCGGCATTTCGATGGCGAATCTGCACGTATTGCAGGGGGGCTGATAGCGCACGGGGAACCCCAAGCCCGCTAACGAAGCAATGCAAGCAGTTCTGCGGGCGCGATTGCGCGAATCGGAGATTGCTTATAGTGCTTAAAGTTTCGAGTCGCCACCACTTGTGCCCCGAATTGCTCCGCTGCCGCCAATTGCATGGCATCCTCGAAGTCGGACACTTTTAGGCTGAGTGCAAACTCTAGCGAGCGGGTTCCTGTCTCAGGAATGACCATGAACTCTGCCAGGCTTTCAATAAACTCACGCGCTCCGCCGCGGATCAAGTAATCGAGATTGGCGAGGCTGTGCCAAGCAAGGGCTGCACGCCCCGGATGCCTCTCTGCCCAGTCGAGTAGGCGCGCACTCGCATCGAAGTGCGGCTCGCGCTGCAGCCCCACATCCAACAATACATCGCAGTCGAAAAAGACCTTCATCACAAATCGTATTTTTCGGCAAGCGCTTGGAAACGAACATCATCCTCTTTCCGATCCAGTTTAAGCTGACCCGCCCAGCGCTCCGAAAAAGACTGCTTCGACTCAGGAGCGATCCCCGAATCGACCATAGATACCTCACGCAGCAAGTCTTCAACCAGAGCGGATAAACTCTTATTCCGAAGACGCGCAGCACGCTTCGCCGCGTGCGTCACATGTGGATCTACAGTCAAAGTCAGTCGTGATTTCATACGCATACGTTGTTTGAATACGCATGCACTGTCAAGTCACTTATCTAAATCACCGCGCAAGAATCTTGAATGATCTTAAATAGCCTGTGTATTTTAAGAATCGTGATCTTAAATAGACTGTGTATTTTAAGAATCCTAGACACACACGGGTGTAATTATATCTAAGTGGTCATTGTAGCCGAAATCGTAAGATTTTGGACGGTTGTAGTATCTGACTTTGATCGTCCAAAGCGTTACCGCTTCGGCTACGATTGAACCTACCCCGCGCATTTAATTAAAGCCGCCACACACCTCCATGCTAAAATTCTACACCTTCAGCCAAGACTACCGCGATGCCGGCCTGAAGACGCGGAGGCACAGTGGCATCTCACACCGCGTCCACCCTAGCCTAAGTTCTTTGAACCGGGGGTTGCGACGACCAAGGCGCTACTCAATTCCAACGCTCCCCGGAACAGAGTTCCGAGGCTACTTGACCTCATTCGAATAAGCCCGTTTCTCTTGCTCGTAGAGCCACTTATCCATCTTGTTGGCGGTGATGACGCCGTAGTTCATCTAACAACAACAACTAATCATGATAACTAATCACCCAACACACCCCTTAAACTCCAATTTGCATGCCGCAGGAATTGGCTTAATTCTGGCGCTCTTAACGATCCTCTTTGGGCAGGGTATGGGCGTCGTTTTTGGGCTTAATGAGGATGGAATCAAATCACGCCTAAAAGCGGATGCCGCCGAGGTTCTGGAAACGGCCTATCAGGGCGACGCGATTGCGAGCAAAGCAGTCGTCGATAAATCTTGGAGCTATATGAAACGCGCACACCTCCATGCAGGCGGCATGGGCACCACCGCAATCGCCCTGATCTTCGTCCTGTGCGTTTTTGGAGCTTCGCGCATAGTCACGGCGCTGATCAGTTTGCTTCTGGGCGCGGGCGGCTTGGGCTATGCCATCTTTTGGATGTGGGCTGGCTTTCGGGCACCCGGACTGGGCGGCACGGGCGCGGCAAAGGAGTCGCTCGCTTGGCTAGCCATTCCATCGTCGGGTGGATTCGTGCTCGCGACCGTCGCGGTTTTTATCCTGCTCCTCGTGAGGCTGCTGGCCAAGCGCGAACAAGAAATCGATCTGACCTCGGTGATTTAATGACAACCCAAGCGGATCGAAACCCAAAGGAATCAACGATTAGCGCAGTCGTCTTCGGTTCGGATCAGGGGCTCGCGGGTCGGTTTAAACTAAAATAAGTTGATCGACGAGCGGCAGTCCGCAAGCGGAGGCCCTATGTTTTCATCTCTCTGCGTGTTCTTCTGGAAGTTTTAGCGCGTGGCGCGTTCGATTCTTTCGACATACTGCGACAAGTATTTGTCCGGTTTTAACTCCAGGGCGCCCGCTAGAAGTTTTAGCGCCTCCTTGTAGTTTGTCCGGCGAACTAATGTCTGGGCATGCGCGATCAGCGCTGGGCGCTCATATTCAGCGATGAGTTGTGCTTGCCCGTAGCGATTGACAGCCCGCTCAAAGTCGCCTTTTGCCGCATAGTAATTGCCTAATTCGATGAGGGCGTCTCCATTCAGGGCGTCGCGTTCGACAATTTTTGTCAGGATT
>Ga0222632_1000658_pt1 | contig 16715 bp, 17 predicted proteins | sample AntAcemetageno46_FD_179828 | JGI IMG/M metagenome (GOLD analysis project Ga0222632, IMG submission 179828) | Saline water microbial communities from Ace Lake, Antarctica - #46 | ecosystem: Environmental > Aquatic > Non-marine Saline and Alkaline > Saline | place: Antarctica: Ace Lake | collected...
TTTAGAAGTCTCACTCGGGCACACCAAGAATGGTGAAATCGATTAGGGAGTGACTAATTTCACCTTTCTCCAATGCGGCGACATCCGTCCCCGGACAATCGTCCGGTATGATGCCTTGCCGATACCGAAAAACAAATTGGTCCCCCTGCCGTTCAAAGAGACCAGCCATCTTCATGTTTACCGGAACCGTCCGTCTCACTACTGACGACTTCGTTACTCCGATTGGGAAGTTTACGTTGTGGACCGCACCTTGGTGAAACGCCCATTCACCGCGAACCAAATTACCAACCATATCTCTGGCGTGAGCGGCTGAATTCTCCAAGCTCTCAAAGTAGTCTCCCTCAACAAATCCATTTGCATCCCGCACCTTTTCAAAAATTTCCTTTGGGATGATTTTGCTAAAGGCAATGGACGGAACTCCGCTGAACGAACCTTCCAGTGCCCCCGCAACCGTACCGGAGCTGAGAACGAGAGGAACCGTTGTATTGAATCCCAGATTGATTCCGGAAACAACAGCATCAGGAACCCCATCTACCAAGTGCTCCAAGGCGATATTCACGCAATCGGTCGGCGTGCCTCCAATCCGCCAGCCGGGACAGCCCAGTGAATCATCCCTCTCAAAATCGACGGCTCCCAACCGGGATATCCCGCGACCAATCCAACTTTGCTCACTCGCCGGTGCCACTACGGTTACTGAAAAATCCTCCAGTAAACGGTCCACCAGAACACGGAGGAAAAACGAGTCAAACCCGTCATCATTGGTCACTAAAATCTTTTTCTTACTCATAAATCTTACTCTTTTTATGCTCTCTTCCTGTTTAATCCAATCCGTTCTCAGCGGCTAGAGCTCCTCTTCCTTCGTATCACTTTTCCGGACGGGCAGGAGCGTTGCTTCACTCATGCCGTGGATGATTTTTTTATCAGCGGGGCAGACCGTGGCTAGGATTCCTTCGAGTTGGTAGCCCCCCTGGCCATCGCGGAAGAAGAAGGGGCAGAGCCGTACACGGCCGTCCATTTCTTTGGCTTCATCACTGGAAGAGTAAACGGGATGTCGGATGCGGTTTGGCTTTTGAAACCTTTGTAGAACGTGGAGATTTTTCTCCCCATCCCGCATTGCACTGCGCAGGGCCGTCTTCCAATTCTCCCGCGAAACATCACTCCCCAGAACCACACTTCGGGCACCCCAGGCGGTTTCATGGTAACCGCTCATTTTCAGAATGAGAGTTCTCTCCTTTTGCGAGCCCTCGCCTAATTCATCCCATGAGGAAATCGGCAGCCCCCCCACGGTCGGAGCGTGAAGAAATGCATTGGCAGAGACGGGGGCGGGGTCGACGATCCAAGTTTCCGGAACGACCCGATAGAGGAGCCGCCGCACTTTTTTCGATAAACTCTCCTCCCAATAGGCTTTAAGCTTCGGGTGATGAAGAAGACCGAGACTTAGCTTTTCTTCCTGGTAGTGCTTGATCGGCGGGGTCACTGTAATCGCCCCGGCTTCCACCGCCAGCAAAAGATCATCTGCCCAAGGGAAGGTCGGGAGATCGAACAGCTCCCAGAACCGGTAAAGAATGTCGATCTTCTGCGGATTTCCGTCCAACGAGGCACAGACTGTTTCGCCTAAAACCATAATCTCGTCGGGATGAAAGACGAAGACCCGTCTTCCCTTGCGTTGTAAACGGGACGCAAGCCACTCCATCTCAGGCCGGTAAGTCTCTGCCTCATCGCTCACGACAAGAGCAATGAAGGGGTTCTCGTAAGCATCCACCCCCCCGGTCACCGCCCGGAAAAATGCTTCTGGAATCTGGTCTTCCGACTCAACAATTCCTCCGTTTTGCCGATAGAGATCGTTCAAAAACCCTGTCAGTCCAATGCCCCCAGGCACGGCATCGATCTCAGTCAGGCAAAACCCCTCTTCCGTCAAAAGCAGGTCTGGCCGAATCACCGCCGGCAAATCGTTTTTCAAGGAATTATGCCGCCCGTGCGCCAGGAGTTGTTCCGGCTTCCCGCGATCCAGATAATCCTGCACCCAACCCGCTTCCAAATCTCCATTCCGGAGGATCCGCCTCCCTTCTGTAGCGCGACGATAGAGTCTTTCCACCGCCAGGTGAAATTCGGCAAGAGCCGGACCCAGTTCCCGAATGGTAGTGAGTTTCTCCTCATCAAGCGGGAACGCTTCCGGAGAAACGACCCAAGTCTTACCGGCAAAGAGTGGCGTGTCGGCGAAGGCCTGTTCCAATTCGGAGCGCTTCATCACTCGTCGGAATCGACGCCTCCAGCTGAAGTCCGACTCACCGGACCCCCCGCTCGAAGCCATGCGTTTACAAAAGGATCAATTTCTCCATCCATGACATTTTGAATATTGGAGGTTTCTTCCCCCGTGCGAAGATCCTTCACCATTTGATAGGGCTGGAAGACATAATTCCTAATTTGATTCCCCCAGGAAATCTCTCCTTTCTCGCCGTAAAATCTTTCCATCTCAGAACGCTTTTCGTCCTCTATTTTCTCATACAAACGAGACTTCAGTATCTTCATCGCAGTTGCCTTGTTCTTGTGTTGTGACCGTTCATTCTGACAGGCCACTACCAAACCGGAAGGCAGGTGGGTGAGACGCACCGCAGAGTCCGTCTTATTGACATGCTGTCCACCCTTCCCACTCGCCCGATAGGTATCGATGCGAAGGTCTTCATCCTTAATATCGATCTCGATATCATCATCCACCTCGGCGATTACATCCACGGAACAGAATGATGTGTGGCGACGTTTATTCGAATCAAAGGGACTGATTCGCACGAGACGGTGCACTCCCCGCTCCGCTTTCGCGAATCCATAGGCATTATCGCCTTCAATACGGATTGTTGCCCGCGAGATCCCGGCCTCTTCCCCGGCCTGGAGGTCTTGGATCTCAATAGTGAATCCGGATCTCTCGCCCCATCGCGTGTACATGCGCAATAGCATGTCTCCCCAGTCACAGGACTCTGTTCCACCAGCCCCTGCATGGACGGTGAGGATTGCGTTCTTCGAATCGTGCGGACCGCTTAGGAAGGACTGCAATTCGAGGCGATCTATTTTCCGCTGCAGTGCGGTCGCTAGTCCTGCCGTTTCGCTGGCCGCTTTCTCCGCATCCTCGCCCTCCTCCTCATCGGTCAGCTCAGCCATGGTTCGTACGTCTTCTACTTCAGTCTGAAGCAGGCGCATTTTTTCCACCAACCGTTTAAGGCGGCTTACGTCGGAACTCAGTTTTTGAGCTGCATCTGTATCATCCCAGAATCCAGGCTCCGCCATACGGGCCTCGGATTCATCGATGGCTTTGATCTTTTTATCGACGTCAAAGATACCTCCATAGATATCCGGCACGCTTGTGCAGTTCCTCTATTTGGGAAAGAAGTTCTGGTGTAATCATAATTCTAAAATGGGTATAGTTTTTTAAATATGCAATCCGCCCTTGGATTCAGAGAAAGGAGCGCTTGCCCGTCAACCGGTTTTCCCGGAAAGAGTCAGTTCGAATCGAATTCGATCCTCCTCCGCACAGGCAAGAATCAAGTCTCCACCTTGCACGCGGGCGAACTCTCTGGAGAGGCTCAAACCGAGCCCCAATCCACCAAACCCCTGCGAATTGGTGCGGGATGCGTCCCCTCGGGTAAAGCGGTCAAAGAGGATTGAGCGCAGCTCTTCCGGTATAGCTGGACCCGTATTTTCCACGCTTAGGCAAACGCAATCATCGGAGCGTGCGAGCCCAACGCTTACTTTACCGTGCGGTCGATTGTATCGCGCGGCATTCCCCAGGAGGTTGAGAAGGATTTGTCGGACCAGGGCCCGATCCATCTGGATTTGAACGCTATCAGCCGACTGAAGGGCGAAGGTGATCTCGGGGAAGGCTTCACCCAATTCATCGACAACTTCCTGAAGAAGTGCCGTAAAATCCACCGGCTCGAAGTCCGGACGCAGCCTACCGCCATCGATCCTCGCAAGCAGGTGTAACTTTCGAACAATTTCCCGCATGTGGGTGAGCTCGTCCGCGATCTCTACGAGTTGAATTTGCTCTTCCGATCCAACTTCCGCGTTGACGACTGCTTCCTCCACTTTCCCCGTCAGGATGGTTAATGGCGTGTTCAACTCGTGGGCCGCATCCTGTCCAAAGCGATGAGCCTGACCAAACGATCTTTCCAAACGCCCCATCATCCCGTTAAAGACTTCGATCAAATCCCGAAATTCCTTATCCATGCCCTCTCCGGAAATTCGTTGTGACAAATCGCTGGCAGTAACCTCTGCCGCGACTCCGGTCAGTTTACGGATCGGTGATATCGCCCGCGAAGAGAGAAACCAGGCGCCGAGGGCAACCAGCCCCAGGGCAAAAGGGGAAGCGATGAGAAGCACAAAACTCAGCCTCTTCAACTGGGGGACCATCTTGGCCTCCGACAGTGCGAGCAACACAACTTCGTTCGAATTACGAACTCCCGCATAGAGCCAACCGCTGGACAAAGGCGGGGAGCCGATGAGTTCCACACCGTTGCGATCCACAGGTTGGCGGCCGGGTTCACGAAGGCGATCTTCTCTTCGATTTTCGTTGAACCACCTCCCTTTCTTCATCGAACCATCGAATAAATCATTCGCAACCTGATCCAGTTGCGAGGAATCCTGCAGTGGCCATTCCGGATTCCATGTCCAACCCCCTTCCCGATCCCGAACGGCATAGACAGCCCCAAACTCATCCAACCGACCGAGCACCCGTTCGGCAATCCTCCCTGAGGAGGAAAATCGATTCTCCGGTGTCAGTTGTAAAAGGGCCGGCGCTGCCTGCGATAGAACCGATCGCAAGTTCAGCGAAAGGCTGCGGCGCAATTCCGCCCGGTAAAAACTGAGCGCCAGCACCGTAAACCCCAGCAGACCGATACCAGCCAGCAGGGTTGAGAATCCGATCATACGCAACCGAAAGGAGCCGCCTTTCCGCGCTTGGCCCATCATGACTGGAAGCGGTAGCCCACCCCGCGAAGTGTCTCGATACAGTGCCGTGAATCCGGCCCAAGGTGCTGCCGCAAACGCTTTACGTAAACGTCCACTAAATTGGTTTGCGGATCGAAATCGTAATCCCAGACCCGATCGAGAATCTGAGTGCGGGTAAAGACGCGCCCTGGTGAACGAACCAACATTTCCAGAAGTGAAAATTCCCGTGCAGTCAGCTCAACGACCTCTCCCTTTATGGATACCTCGCGGGTTGCCACATTCATGCGCACGGGTCCCGACTCCAGAAGATTGAGATGATCCCCGACGGACCGGCGGCAAACAGCCCGCAATCGCGCAATGAGTTCATCGATATGGAATGGCTTGGGAAGGTAATCGTCGGCGCCAAGATTAAGCCCCTCGACCCGCTCATCCCATTCACCGCGGGCAGAGAGGATCAAAACCGGAAGGTTGATTCCCTCTTTTCGAATCCCTTTCAGAAGACTCAGCCCGTCCCTCCCCGGCAACATGATATCAAAGACCGCCCCATCATAGGTATGGGACTTTAAAAGAGCATAGGCATCATTCCCATCCCCAACCGAATCCACCACGAAACCATTCTCCTTGAGAGCCTTCGCCACCCAATCACGGATTTTCTTTTCGTCTTCTACCAAGAGGATTTTCACAACCCATTGCTAACACCTGATACCGAGATGGGCAACTAAAGGCATTCGGAGAAAGATGAATATTTATTCATCTAAACCAAACTGCTCCATTCATTTGGTTGTGGTTTACTATGACTCGAAACCAACGGGCTTCTGCCCAAAAACAAGAACCAACAAATAGGATTACCAAAATGAAAAACAAAATCATACTCTCCACACTATTGTCTCTTCTTTCCGCAGGCTTTGTACTCGCAAAGCCAGATGGCAAGGAAAGGCCAACTCCTCCGACCCCAGCTGAAATGCTCGAAATGTTCGACACCGATGACAGCGGTGCACTTGAACTGGACGAGATGGAAGCTGCCAGGGAGAAGCGCAAGGAAATGCGCGATGAAAAGAAGGAAAAGATGAGTGAGAAACGCAAAGAGCGTCAAGGCCGTGATTCCTCAGAACAAGCGGTTATGGTCATAGAGCGTTTTGACGAAGACGGCGACGGAAACCTGAACGTAGAAGAGGTACAAGTCTTTCTTGAGACCATGAAAGAAAAGCGCTCCAAGGGCCCAAAAGGCGGCTCTCAGAAACAGAACTAAGGTTATACACAAGTCTCTGACTTATTTAGGCCCGGTCAATATGACCGGGCCTTTTTCATTTCACTCGCCTCGGTTGCTCTTCATGTTCTACAAATTACAGTTCATACATGACCGACAAGCTTTCAGAAATCATGGCGCACAAACGCGTCGAGATCCGCGACCGTATCCGACCGATCCGCCCGGAAGAACTCGAGCGCTTTTCCACATCCAATCGACACCGTCTCCGCGATGCTCTCCGTGACTGCGTAGAACTCGGGGTTGTTGCAGAAGTCAAGAGACGCTCCCCGTCCGCCGGAGAAATCTCCGGGGAGCTGGATGCCACAGAACAAGCCCGCCATTACATAAACGGCGAGGCGGAGGGCCTTTCTATCCTTACCGACGAAAAATACTTTGGCGGATCCCTGCGCGATCTCTGGGATGTGACGGATTTCTTAAAGGATCGCGGTCGCACGACCCCCTGTCTGCGAAAAGATTTCATGGTCCACCCCTTACAAGTCCTCGAGGCGGCTGAAGCTGGTGCCGCAGCCATCCTTCTCATCGTTCGAGCATTGACCTTGGATGAGCTCAAACTCCTGCGGGAGGCAGCCGATTTAGCCGGACTGGATAGTCTCTATGAAGTTCACACGGAAAGGGAGTTGGAGAAGGCACTCTCTCTGGATCCTGAAATTGTGGGGGTCAACAACCGCGATCTCACCCGGTTCGTAATAGATATCTCACAATCCGAAGCACTGATTCCTCAGATCCCCGACGATATTGTAACGATCAGTGAATCGGGCTTTTTCACCGGCGAAGATGCCGCCCGAGCTAGAGAAGCGGGCGCGGATGCCATTCTCGTCGGCGAGGGACTCGTCCGATCCGAGGACCCTGCGGCCTTGATTCGCGAGTTCAAGAGTGCCTGATTTTAAAGCAGGAATGGGACGAATCGATTCTCCAAGTCGAGTTCGCCAAAGCTTGGAGGCCAGCGGGATCCGACCAGATAAACGCCTCGGCCAAAACTTTCTCTGCGATGGCAATTGGATTCGAAAAGCGGTTGCCACAGTACCCGATGGGATGCCGGTTGTAGAAATCGGCCCGGGCTTGGGTGGCTTGACCGCCGAACTTCTCGCCAATGGGCACGAAGTGTGGGCGATCGAAACGGATGAGCGACTCTGCCAGCACCTGCATCAATTTCTCTCAACCGATCACTTTCATCTAGTTCATGCGGATGCGGTTTCCCAGCCTCTTGCTGGCATCCTATTGAATAGAAAGCCATTTGCACTCCTCTCGAACCTTCCTTTTGCGATCACCTCCCCTTGGCTGGACAGCCTCCTGAACCCGAATCAATCGCTCCCAATCTTTCTGGCCCTCATTCTACAAAAAGAAGGAATGGACCGCATCCTCGCTCAACCCGGCGATAAAACCTACGGGCCCACTGCGATCAGACTTCACCTCGCTTTCAAACCCAAAAAACCCAGCGTTGTTCCCCGGTCCGCATTCCATCCCCAGCCTGGAGTTGAATCCCGTTTCAATACCTGGACCCTACTCGATTCACCCCGCCTTCTTCAACCAGAGGCAACCCAGCTTCTTCGCAAGTTTTTCGGGCTCAGGCGAAAAATGATCCGTCAGGGCATGAAGCAATTTCTCAGCGAAGAAACCAATCAAAGATGGATTGAAGTTCTCGCAGGGAGTGGTCTGGACGGGACATCCCGAGCCGAACAAATCCCACCAGATGTCTGGTGGAATTTACTCCGTTGAGCGACGGAAACTAAACATAAGAGATCCTGCTCCCAATTGCTGAATTTTCGTTTGGTGAAATGCTTGGCTATTTTGCAAAAAAAACATCCAACGTGGGGCATGCCTTCAGGCTTGCCCATAGAAATTCACTACACACCAAAGCTGCGCTTCCGCCTCCGCTTCCTCTGTTTCGAAAACGTCACAGAAGAATGAGCAAAGGGTCTTGTGCATTATTTAGTTCCTGTGGAGAACCATTGGGATTACATCATGAAAACCACACTCATCCGTCTGCCATTTTTTCTGCTACCCATCATCAGCTTATTCGCGGCCACCCTCAGTCCGGTCGGTCAATGGAACACGGGTGTATTCGATGAAGGCGCTGCTGAGATCGTCCAATTCAACCCCGAAACCAACCGGCTCTTTATTGTAAATGGAGACATTGCAGGTGTTGATGTCGTCGATATCTCCGATCCCACGACTCCGACAAAACTTTTCTCCATAACGGTTGAGGATTTTGGCAGCAGCGTACAATCGGTTGCTGTTTTCGGCAACCTCGTTGCACTGGCCGTTTCTGCTGATCCTGCAACCGCCCCGGGCTGGGTCGCTTTCTACAATACCGATGGGCTGTTTCTCAATAAAGTTCAGGTAGGATCACTTCCAGACATGGTTACCTTCTCGCCAGATGGTTCTCTTGTACTCACGGCTAATGAAGGCGAGCCGTCCGACGACTATTCAGTGGATCCAACGGGCTCTATTTCGATCATTCAATTAGGCGCGGATTTTCCTTCCACTTCAGCAACTGTTACAACCTTGGACTTTACCTCATATGATGGTCAGGAGATTCCTGGCAGCCATCCCGGGAATCCGGCTTCCTCCCTCTCTCAAAACCTTGAACCAGAATACATCGCCGTGGCACCCAATGGTAAAATGGCATTGGTCACCATTCAGGAAAGCAACGCCGTTGCCTTGATAGACCTTGCCAAAATGGAGATTACCTCTCTTGTCGGGCTCGGTTATAAAGATCACTCAAAATTTCCACTGGATGCCAGTGACAAAGATGACGCGATCAACATCAGAAATTGGCCCGTCCTCGGCCTCTACCAACCGGACTCCGTGGTCGCCTTCGAGATCGGCGGCGAGACCTATTTTGCCATAGCGAACGAAGGCGATGCCCGCGACTACGACGGTTGGAGCGAGGAAGTTCGCGTCGAGGATCTCACCTTGGATCCGGACATTTTTCCCAATGCAGATGAGCTGCAGGATAAAACCAATCTTGGCCGCCTGAAAACCACGACCGCTGCAGGGGATATCGACGGCGACGGAGACCACGACAAAATCTTCAGTTACGGCGGACGATCCTTCTCAATCCTCGATTCGACAGGAACCATGATCTTCGACAGCGGCTCCGAACTGGAGGAAAAACTCGCTGCGGAATTGCCGGAAAACTTCAACTCAAACAACGACGAAAACGATTCGTTCGACAAAAGGAGTGACGACAAAGGCCCTGAGCCGGAGGCGATCACCTTTGCCAATGTCAATGGAATCCCTCTGCTCTTCGTCGGAATGGAACGCGTCGGTGGAATCGTAGTCTACGATCTGACAGACCCGACTGATCCAGAGTGGCTCACCTACTCGACCACCCGCGATTTTTCCGGGAATGCTGAGAAAGGAACCGCTGGTGATCTCGGCCCGGAAGGCATTATCGTAATTTCCGCAGAAGACAGCCCGACCGGTTTACCGCTCCTAGTCGTGGCCAATGAAGTCAGTGGCACCGTAACTCTCTTTGAGATATCGACGGAGTAGGAAGGCTCGGGCCGGTTTTTCCGAACTGGTCCAGAAGAGGCCTCCGATGATTCTGTGGGTAAGCATAAAGGCATACCCCACCTTGGATCGATCGCTTATCTTATCGCTCCGTATCTCTCTTCTCTAAATTAGACGGGAGCAACCGCTCTCCTTTCCAGCCGAATCGACCACTTGCACCCGCAACATACTTCCTGCAAACTCTCCGCAATAAGATGGCAGGGTTTGATGAAAATATCGTGCGCGAGTATTTCGAGCTGAACGGATTTCTAGTCCGGCAGTTGCGAAAATACCAGGTGCAGGCGCGCAAAAAGCGAACGGACGAAGAGGTCGACCTTCTGGTTTATCATCCGGCTCCGGAGGAAGCCAATGCATCCAGAGGGTTCCAGTTATTTTCCGGAGACATACCATCCATCCACCGAGCACTCGTAGTGGTCAAGGGTTGGCATACCTCCTCTTTCACTCCGAGAATGCTGCGGCAGAGCAGTAAAATCTTCGATTTTCTCAAAAAGGATGTCCTCGATTCTGTCGAACAATATTTCGCTGAAGACAGCGACCTGATTGGCAACGTGGACCCCGTCAGTAAAATCCTCGTTCTACCGGGACTGCCCTCCTCTGAGCCCCACCGGGAAGAATCCATCCAGCTCCTGAAAGACCATGGGATCGATTTCATCATCACCTTCCGGACCATTTTGGAAAACCTACTACAAGGCATAGAAGCCAACTACAGCTACCAAAAATCGGAAGCCCTCCACTTGCTCCGCCTCCTCAAAATCTACGACATGGTCAAGCCGCCACAAATGGAACTCTTCTCCGAGGAGCGCAGGCGGCGCTCATGACAGAATAGCCACCACAGTGGATTGACCTTCTCCCGGTTTTCTTACAATTTGTAGTTATGTCATACCAAGACTTTACCGAATACCCCCTATGGAAAGAAGCTTCTGCGTTAGCCGATTCGGTTTTCGACTTCAGTCGTGGCATTGAGGATTTCTCTCTCCGCAACCGAATGACTGGTTCCGCGGTGGAAATACCTTTTCTCCTCGGCGAAGCCGCACAAACGCAAACAGACGAGGAGATGAAGGATCGTCTCTGGAAAGTGGAAGATCCCGTCAACGAGCTCCGCAGTGTATTGACCGAGGCCAAGGAGCAGGGCTTCGCACCTGGGGCCGATTATGAGCTGATGCAGGAGCGGTGCCGAAACCTATTCCAAAAAGTACATGTGGAAGCATCCAGCGTTAAAAACCTGGCAAATAGATCCACATCAGCTCCTGAACCGGGAGACGCGAAATCGGAAGCAATCGTGCAACCCGAGCCGAAAAATGAGGCCACCACACCTGTGGCTGAAAAACCTACTCCAGGTGCCGCTCCGAAAAAACCTGCCCCGGCCCCGCAGGCTGAAGACTTAATCGATCCCGACGAGACTGTCACGATCTAGGCCTAAATTTACCTTAGCCGGAATCTTGGCAACCCGGTCTACAACGGTGAGAAGATAATATAATCTTCTGAAAAATCTGGGGTGGTAGACCGGATTTGACCAATAATATATTTTTAGTGCTGATTATCAGTGATTTATACATCAATGACATCATTGACAATATGCGTATTGTTGTGATCTAGTTGTGACCCTATTTCTACAACCCTAAGAAGGTAGAGGCTATTTCACAACCAAAGTATCAACATGGCGTCCTTACGAAAACACCAATCAAGCCGCTATTGGTATGCATGCGTAACTTTCCCGAACGGTCGAAGAAAACAGATTTCCACCGGGCTTGAGGATCGGAACGATGCCATGCAATTTGCCATTCAAATTGAAAAGACCGGGAGTCGGGCAAGGCAAAGGGGTGCCCTACCGTCAAGACAGGCTAAGAAGGTCCTTTCCGAGATTGCCGCCCTCTTTGGTAGTGACCTCGAATCGGAATCGGTGGGCGCCGCCTTCCGTCGAATTCTCCCGATGCAACAGAATGGAACAAAACGAACCGATGCTAGGAGAAAGCAGGTCCTCGATAAGTTTTGCGGTCATTTGAAGGCCAGAGCAAATGAAACGGTCGAGGAAGTCCGTCCGGGCGATATTATCGCATTCCGGGATTCAGAATTGAAGAGGGGTCTATCGCCTAACACTGTCAATGGTATGCTCACCTATCTCTCGGCCGTATTTGTTCAACTGAAGCTGGAAGAAAAGGTTGCATCAAACCCGGTAGATGGCACCCGGATCAAAGGGGCGAAGAAAAAAGCCGCTAAGAGGAAACCTTTCACTCTGGAGGAATTCGAGAAGTTGCTGAAAGCTACTGATGAAGAGTGGAGAAGCCTCATCCTTCTTGCAGGACTAACCGGGCAACGCAGGACGGATTGCACCTCCTTGCTCTGGGAGCAGGTCGATTTGAAGAAAGGAACAATCTCTTTCCACCGGAAAAAGAACGAGGACGTTCACGAGGTGCCGATTCATCCTCGCCTACTCAAAGAATTGAAAGCTCGGGAGTCGCTTCCCAAAAATCCGGTATTTCCAACTTTCTCGAAATCACCGGACACGGGGCGCGAATCCGTCTCGGATCGGTTCCGGAACGAAATCCTCCCAAAGATCGGCATCGTTCAGAAATACGGCGGGGCAGTCGGCGATGGCAGAAAGACTGCCGAATACGCTTTTCACTCCTTCCGTCACTCTCTTTCTACGTGGCTCGCAGAAGCTGGCATCCCCGAAGATCAGCGGATGCTAATTATCGGACACGAAGACAAAACGATAAACCGAGGCTATACCCATGCACAGGCCCAGAGCGTTGCAGGGTTGCTCGCAAAGCTAGGAGTGTAAGAGATGGCGAAGCATAAGGGAATTAATATTACCGAGGGGAAGCCCCTCCTAAATTCACTACTTCAAGCAATCTACTATCACGATGGTCCTAGGGTCCTCGATTCTGACGCACTTCTCTTTGTCTACGACATAATGAGTCGGACTCGCGCAGAAAATCCCCCTGATAATTGCAACAATTCTCCGGTGTTAACCGATGAAATAGTTGCCGACGAAAAGATCAGGGAAAAGTTCTTACTGACGATGGAGCACGAGTATTTGGAGAGAATAAAGTCATCCGAACGCCCCCTCGCCTCGATACTTGGTGCTCTAGCCTATAAAGCAGTCTCCGACAGAGATCCATCTGTGTTCGAGGCAATTGCCGAAGCGATCCGAAAAGAAAACGATCCTCCTCGCAGCCCATTGCACTTCGAACTAGCAAAACTGAAATCGGACGTTGAAGCCGGCCGGCGGCCTGAATTCCAAACATTGGATGAGGTGTTGAATGCTCTTAGTCCGGAAGTCCGAAAATCGACTCGCGCACCCGAAAAAACTGTGCGAAGGGCAGCGCTAGCCATGAAACTGATTGGAACAAAAAACACCACACGTTTACCGAAGTTCACCGGCACTAAAGCGGAAATACGCCAAGCTTACCGCGATATCTTAACCGGCAAACGGAAACTAGAGGATTTCGGGGTCTCCTTACAGGACATAGGACTCACAAAAGAAGCTTACGGCAAAGGGTTGAGAGCAGCCGCAAAAATATATGGTTCCGAATTTTGTGGCGGTTACACTTCGTCTAAGTCTGTCAAGAGAAAATAAAAAAGCCTTAAAGTCTCTTTTTTTTCGTCAGCGGCTCGCGATGCTGGGCACCGATGAAAAAAAAGAAAAGTAGTTTAGGCGCGCAAAACCGCGTCACTTACCGCCCTGGGGAGGCGGCGGCGATCTATGGGGTAAGCAGATCGCAACTCTACGAGTATTTCGCCCGCGGACTCCTGCCCTCAGTTCGAATCCCGGGCCGCCAAGGTCGTCGCGGAGTCCGATTAATCTTCAAACGCGACCTCGATTCGTTGCTCAAGAAGTACCGAAACCCGTGACGAAATCAAGCCCTGAAGGCAAAGTCGCATCGAGCCGTGGGGCTGGGGTGGTGCGCAAAGCGCAGGACAGAGGCGGAGCCGACCCGGAGAGCGAAGCTCTATCTCGCGGGTCTGGCCAACACCAGGGGGTCCCCGCGGCGATCAAGGATGCATCAAAATCGCATGTGGATCCTATTTCTGCCAGTCGAACCGTAATCCAGAGCAATTATCCACTCTACAGTTTTGCACATTTGCTAAAAGATATTGCGTCTATACTAGAAAAAACCGGAGCGCCGAAGGCGCGTAGGATGGCCATTTAGCCCTAAAGATATGTGGACGATGAGCAAAATCCGTGGCGGAGAAACCTATCTCTCGCAGCACCTCACGCATAACGATTATTATTCGGAAAATGCAAAGGTAATCGGGCGCTGGTCTGGTGACTTGTGTGTAGATTTCGGGCTTACTCATAACGCAACTGTTTCGCCTGATGACTTCGACAGTCTGCGAAAAGGAATCAATCCTTGCACCGGTAAACAATTTGTTCAACGAGTGCACGGGCAGCGAACCACATTTTATGATTTCCAGATCTCTGCCCCTAAAAGTGTGTCAGTAATCGGCTGCCTTTTCGATGATGAGGGTGTGGTGAAAAAGGCACATACAGATGCTGCAGGGGCCGCTTTTCGGTTTTTAGAACATCAAGCATGTCGCCGCGTCAGCAGAACTTCTGAAAGTGGGCCTTCGTACGAACGCACATCGAAACTCATCGCCGCACGCTTTGATCATGATACGTCAAGAGACATCGATCCTCAGATCCACACTCATTACGTTGTTTCGAATGTTGCACGTTCGGCAGATGGTGAGTTTTATGCATTAACAGAAGCTCAAATTCTGAAATCGATAAAGGCAGCTTCGAAACTGTATCAGGCCGAGCTTTCACGGCGACTTGTTAACCTTGGATACCGAGTTGATGCATCGCGAAACAAGGCAGGCTCTATAGAGCAGATACAGATTCAAGGAGTCAGCGAAGAAACCTGTCGAAAGTTCTCCAAACGACGCCAACAGGTGGAATCTGGAATCGATATGTTTCGCCGATTTTCTGGGCGAGATCCATCAGTCAAAGAAAAACACGACATTGCTGCTGGATCCCGAAAAGATCTGACAAAATACTATGAACGATTAAAAAAGAGTCCACTGACAAATTCGGAAATAGATGTGATCGGTAAATTCGTCCGCGTCGCAAAAATGCACAAAATCGAGCCGGAAGAGGTTCGCAAGAAACAATTACAACAAATCAACTTCCGAGAGTTTGCCGAGTTGTCCTCTTGCCGCGTCCGAAACAGACGGACTCCACCGGCCCTAACTTTTAAGGAATTCGCTATTATTGTCGAAGCAGCAACAAAAAGCCTTGAGGAGAGAAATATAGCTTTTCGCCACTCGGACTTAGTTGCGGAAGTGACGGACCGTTGCATGGGGAGGGCTTCCATGGAAGACATACTCGGAGCCATAAATAGCTCCGAATGCATTGAGCCATGGAGCGAATTCTACGTCACTTCTGTTCGAAACAAAAAGATCCTGGATTACCTGATCGATAGAGCAGCTAACCCGACTGCCTTTGAAGGTCTTGCCCTTTCCGCACGGCACGATGTCCTCTTGGATAGGCTTGATTCGACTCAGAGATCGGCTCTCGAGCTTTTGCTGAGCCACCCAAGCGATTTGGCCTATGTGAGAGGACCCGCCGGAGCCGGTAAATCCTATCTTCTTCAGACTTTTGACAAAATTGTCAGACATGAAGGTCGTGAGGTCGTTTACGCAGCTCCGACACATGCGGCGGCAGGAGAAGAACGCGGACTTGCTTCGGATGGGTTACCGGCTGAAACCGTAGCCGCGATGCTTTACCAAGTTGAGAGAGACGGTGCAACCTCTGTGCTTCCGGAAAACGGTTATCTCGTCGTCGACGAAGCCGGAATGGTTTCGGCGAAAGATATGGCGGCTCTGTCTCGGGCATGTAAGGAGGCTAAATGTGTCCTCAGACTGGTAGGTGACGAGCGGCAACACAGCTCGGTCGCCGCTGGCGGTGCAATCGAAACCCTACGAAAAAACGGTATGGCTACTTTTGAAATGTCACAGATCCACCGACAAAAGGGTAATGCAGATTATCTTAAGGTGGCAGAAGCTCTGAGCCAAGGGAGGACAGATAAAGGACTACAACTACTTGACGAAATTAATGCAATTGCGGAGTCGCCCGAGTATATTGAAGAGGCTGCGGAAGCATACGCTTTAGCCGTCGCTAGTAACGATAACGTAATGGCAGTGTTACCGACCCACGCCGAGATCGAGAAATTTACGCAGACAGCAAGGGAGCATCTGACGGAAATGGGGATTCTCGACACAACGCAGTCCATAGAGAGCCGCACTTTCCGATCTTTCGGGCGCACAGAGGCTGAACGGGAGGAAGCCTTCAGATACCAGGAGGGTGACGTAATCTTGCTTGAAGCTATTAGTTCAGATGCGTCGAAATCATCGGTTAAACCCGGACTCTATCGTGTCCTTTCTTCTGGTTCAGAGAACTCCGTAACAATACAACCTCTCGACAACGGATCGGCGAAACCTCGCTGCCTCACGATCAATCCTAAGTCGCTGGCAGATCAAGGCTTACGAGTAGACATCGGAAAAATCTCACCAATCACCATATGCAAGGGAGACAAAATCGTTCTCACCGGGAGTTATCGAGATGGAGCAAAGGGCGCTAGGTATAAAAATGGACAAGAATTCACGGCACTGGGTCTCGACAAGAAAGGTCGAATGATGTTCCGAGATCGCTATGGGAAGACCCGAATCCTGCCACAACGCTTGATAAAGAGTGGAAGGGTTTCCTATGCGCACGCTATGACCAGCCATCGCTCTCAGGGAGCCACGGTGGATCGAGTCATAGTCGCTGGGAATAGAATGGACGAAAGGGCAATCTACGTTTCGGCCACGCGAGCACGTAAAGATATCAAACTTTTCACCCCTGACAAAACACGCTTGCTTAGAAAATTGTCCCAAACAGACCATGCTCCGAACAGAAGCATGAGCATCGGATAGCATGAGAAGGTAGGTTTCGTAGTGCGCCCGGTGAAGCTGAGGTTGCTAGAACCAAGAAATACCTTAGAGCAAAAAT
>Ga0222632_1000660_pt1 | contig 16685 bp, 15 predicted proteins | sample AntAcemetageno46_FD_179828 | JGI IMG/M metagenome (GOLD analysis project Ga0222632, IMG submission 179828) | Saline water microbial communities from Ace Lake, Antarctica - #46 | ecosystem: Environmental > Aquatic > Non-marine Saline and Alkaline > Saline | place: Antarctica: Ace Lake | collected...
ACATGGCCTATAAGGGCAATAATACACCCTTTTCAATTATGACATCGAACGACTGATATCCCGCAGCAGCGATCTACACTCAGACTTGCACTATATCAGCCAGCCCTATGGGATGGCTGTGATTAATTATTATATCGATATTCAAGGTGCGCTTTGCTTCTTCTTCGACCAATTTCAATCCACGAGCGAAGAAGGATTCGCCTGCTAGTGTGACCGCTGGGACGCCTTTAACTTGTGCGCTTAGGAGTTCTGATGAAACGCCACCATCTGGTGATAAATTAAATCCAGCCCAAACCCTTTGCTGCCAGACATCAAGCATTGCGATATCTTTTGCGAATATGTTTAGAAGTCCCAAGTCATTTACACCGAAGTGGGTGGCGCTACCATGGCAGCAAGTGATTCCTCCTGTCTGTTTTGTGTAGAACTTCAACTCGCTGCCTTTGATCTTGAGCAGCGCTGGTATTACCTCGGGTTTGAACCATAGCCACTTACCCGACTCGATCATTTCCCGACCTGAGCAGGTGTTACCATCATGATCGATTGCAAAGTTTGGAGGGTTTGGTTCTTCGTCGTGCCTGACCTTCGGGCTCGATTTAGCTGGATAGATCACACTTGAGCGCCAGAGGTTACCTGTTACGCGGTATACTTTTCTTCCTTCGAAGCCTTTTTCATAAGAGCTTCCTGCAGTATTATCATTTGTAGGAATCGCGGATAAATCAGGTAGGGCGGAAAATGGGGTCAGGCGGAAAATGGGGTCATGTCGTTATGTTTATAATCGGGCGGGTGCGTGATGTGTTCGCGTGCTATCAGGGGCGTAGCGTTCCGAACGTATTATTTGAGATTCACAGGTTAGATTCATGTTTCCGTTTGAAGGCGTCAAGGTCTCAGCGTGTTCATTTGTGAGTGTTATTTTTTTGGGAAAGGTCAACCAGATAGGGCACCAGTCCAAGATTTCATGATTTCAGCGATTCCCGATTTCTTCTAGTCGATGGGGGAGTTTGAAGTTGGAATTCTAATGTAATTCTAGATTAGATTCTAACGAAAATCATGAATACTTGGACTGACCCCAGGGTTCGCGACCCCAGGGTTCTCCTGAATACTTGGACTGACCCCAGGGTTCTCCCTCGATTTGTGATGAAGGTCTTTTTCGACTGCGATGTATTGTTGGATGTGGGGCTGCAGCGCGAGCCGCACTTCGATGCGAGTGCGCGCCTACTCGACTGGGCAGAGAGGCATCCGGGGCGTGCGGCCCTTGCTTGGCACAGCGTCGGCAATCGCGCCCGTAGAACTGCTGGCATTGCTTCGTTCGCGGGCTTGGGGTTCCCAGTACCCTATCAGTCCCCCTGCAATACGTGCAGATTCGCCATGGAGATGCCGCTGAGCATCGCACCGACGATGCCGAGGAAGCCTTGATCGGTGCCTGCGAGATAAAGATTCTCTAAATGGGTGCGACCGTCTTTGATCTTGTTCGGTGCGCCGTAGATCGCGCCGTTTAAGTGGCCGGTAAATTTGCGCACGGTGCGGGGGGTGAACATGTCGCTGGCTAGGCGGTGATCGTCGAGCTTGAGGCCGTTCTTCGGCTCGGGAAGGAGACCTAAGGTGACCTTCTGTAACTCTTCATACCAGTAAGCTTTTTGCGCTAGGTAGTCGTCCTCGCTTAAGGCGCACCACTTGTCGTGATTGGCCATCGCGGTGACGCGGAGGAAGCCTTCGTCGAGCTGGCGACCTTCGCCGTATTGGTAGTTGTTGGGGAAGCAGATGACCCCGCTGGTGGGGTCGACGAGTGCGTCTTTGACCCCGGCGTAGCGGAAGCGTTTGGCGGTGTTGAAAAAGATGATGGTGTCGTCCCAGCCGAAGTCGGCGGGTTGCTTGTCCAATGCGGTGATCGTCTCGGTGAAACTGAGCTGACCGATGTTGTCGCTCTCGGCGTCGGCGGGCTGATCGTCGCAGAGGCGGGCGGTTTCGACCGCTCCGGCGGTGGAGATGATTTTATCGGCGGTCATGGTCGCGCCGCTATCGAGAGTGACGGCGGAGGCTTTCCCCCCACTTGTATGGATTTTTTGGATACCGCATTTCATTTTGCGGATGCCGCCGAGGGAGCGGTATTTATCTTGAAGGAGCTTAACGATCACGCGGACGCCGTCGAGCGGGCGGGCGAAGCCCTCGAAGAAGAGCGAGCGAAACATGATGGCGAATTGCCCATAGTCCATGTCGTGCTCCTGCGCGCTGCCGTAATACATGACGGGGCAGAAGATCATGTCTTCGAGCAGGGGATCGCTGATGTGGCGCTGCACGGCCTCGCGGGCGGAGGTCGGCATGGAGCCGAGATTGAACGCGTCGAGGGTGCGCACTTCTTCGGCCAGCGATCGAAAGCCATCGATTTGCTGAGGGAAGGCGCGGGCAACTTCCGATTCGAAGAAGGCAAAGTCGTTGCTAAAGCCGAGCTCGCAGCCCGGGAAAGATACTTTGGAGCCGTTCTGTGGGCAGAGGTCGAGCGCATCGTAGGGGATGCGGAGCTGGCGGAGCAACTTGGTCAGTGGGGTGCCTTTGGTGCCTTTTGGCACGTAGTTAGTCATGGCGTGGAGGCCGACGTCGAACTTGCGGCCGGACTGACTATAAAAGGAGTTGAGCCCGCCGGAGGCGTTGTGGCGCTCAAGAATAATGACGTTTTTGCCCGCCAGTGCGAGACGGATGCCAGCGGCGAGGCCGGCCATGCCAGCGCCGATGATGACGGCTTCGTAATGTTGGTTATCGAGGGAGGTGAGCATTGAGGGTGATCTTTAAGAGATTATTTGTAGTTGTTCCGAGCCGCTAGGCGACAAGACCGGTTGCGAAGCAGACCGGAACAGTCGTGAGAATTTGGTCGATTGGGTCGTAATGGGTTGAGCGTCCAAAGTCTTGCGACTTCGGCTACGCTTTAGGGCTAGATTTGCACAAATTGCGTGATCGTGAGAATACGAGTTTTCCGAAAAGGATCGAGGATGAGTAGATCTTCGTCGCCAGTGATGAGGAAGTGGGCTTCGGCGGCGACGGCAAGTTCGAGAAACTTGTTGTCCTTCGGGTCTCGGCAGTCACCAATCTGCTCAGTTGGTGTAAACCACTTGGCTTCGGATGCAGTTCTTTCGAGTGTATCTCTTCGTTTTTCGACCGATATGTAAGGGTCAAACTTATTTCGCAATAAAACGTCTCCGAATTCAGCGAATGTTTCGGTAGACATGGCATAAGGACTCGTTTCGATTGTCTGATCGACTGCGATAGACAATTTGCTTTGTGGATTCAGAGCATAACTGATCCAACTGTTCGTATCGAAGATGACCACTAAGATGGGTTAACTTCTTCGAGAATTTCGTTAAGAATTTTCTCAGTTAAGCCATTCGAGTGCGCCTCATCGGAAAGTTCCTTTACCGATTGACGAAGTTCTTTCAAACCTATCTGGCGCAGCTTTTCCAAGTCGCGCATTGGCACAAAGGCTCCTATTTCACGGTTCTGGCGCTTAACGATGACGGGCTCGCGGCTGCCTTTGTCGAGGAATTCGCCAAAATTGTTGCGGGCTTCGGTGGAGGACATAGTAATCATGCCCAATAGAATGTGCAAAACAGCTGTTTTGTCAATTATGTACGTTTTGTTGTCGGGGCGCCACTGATCGCATCTTTTCTGGCCCAACTTAATCCTAATCTCAATTCACCGGCACCTCGCAGAATTCGGATTATGACTAAGATCAAGAGTCAATGCAGAATGCTCTAGGGCACTATCCAGATACAACGAAACACAGGCAAGATGCCTGTGTTACGTGGGGGTGCGACGGTCGGGTCGCGGGAAATTACTTAGCGTTGAACTTTGGTGTGAGATATTCGCCGCAGCTTGCGAGTGAGGCGAGCTTTGGGTAGTCCTCTTCGGGGACTTCGATGCTGTGTTGCTTGCGGAGCTCCATCACGATGTCGAGGAAGTCCATGGAATCTAGATCCATTTGGTCGCGTAGATTCACCTCTGGCTTTAGGTCGGTGGTCTCTTCGTCTGGCGCGATTTCGTTGATGATTTCGATTACGATTTGTTGTACTTGGTCTTCGGTCATGGAGTGGTTGCTAGTTAAAAAATATTGATTAAAAAGTGATTAGTCTTCGAATTTACGAAGGATGAGTGCGGAGTTGATTCCGAGCATTCCGAAAGAGTTGTTGAGGATAACTTTGACGGCGTCAACCTTGCGGGGCTCGTTTATGACGAGATTTGGTAGGGCGCACTCGGGATCGAGCTCCTCGATGTTAATCGTGGGGTGGATGATATTATCCTGAAAAGAGGGGAGGTTGCCCGCCAGCTCTAGCGCTCCGGCCGCACCCATACAGTGGCCGATGTAGCTCTTGGTGTTGTTCACGTAGGTCGTGGGACTGTCGCCGAAAACTGCGCGGATCGCCTTGATCTCTTGAATGTCGCCCATCGGGGTGGAAGTGGCGTGCGTGTTGACGATGTCCACATCGCTGGCCTCGATGCCGGCGACAGCGAGGGCTTGGTGCATGCACTCAGCTTGGCGCTCGGGGTTGGGCAGGACGTAGTCGGAGGCATCGGAATTAATGCGGTAGCCGATGATCTCGGCGAGGATGTTAGCACCCCGAGCCTGGGCGTCTGCAAGGCGCTCTAGCGTATACATGCATCCGCCTTCGGAAACGACGATGCCGTTACGCGTCTTGTCGAAAGGGCGGCTAACTTTGTTTGGATCCGTCTCATGCGTCCCGAGTGCGCCTTGGCTCTTGAAGCCAGCGAAGATGCCGAAGGACTGGATGCTTTCGCTGACGCCCCCTGCGAGCGCAAAATCGACTTCGCCGAGGCGGAGCATTTGCAAGGCTTGGATCAGCCCGGCATTACCCGCTGCGCAGGCCGCGCCGATCGTGTAGTGGGGCCCTGTGATGCCGGTGTTGATGGTGATCTCGCCGGCAGGGTTATTGGCGACGGTGCGAGGATTGTGGTGGTGCGTCCAAAACTTGGTGTCGTAGTCGAACTTCGAGATGTTGTAGACCTCGTTCTCCGTTTCCACATTACCGTGCTCCGTCGTGCCGACGTAGACGCCGATGCGGCTCTTGTCGTAGTTTTCAAAATCGAGCCCGCTGCTGGCAATGGCCTCGCGTGCTGCATAGATCGCGATGCTACCGGCACGGGTGCCGACGCGCAGTTCCTTGCGGGTCTGGTGCTTCTTTGGGTCGAAGTCGCAGACGCCAGCGGGTACTTGCCCCATGTAGCGCATGTCGATCATTTGGATACGCGCGACCCCAGCGAGGAGATTCTTGCGATACTCTTCGAGTGAGTTGCCGTTGGGCGAGGTCAGGCCGACACCTGTTATGACGATGCGTGATTGGTGCATGGGAAGCGGTAAGGGATACCACGTTTACCAGTGGAACTGTCAATAGTGGAAAAGTTTTCCTCATGAGCAAATGCGTATTCTTGATTTTCGCTTAATCGTCGTGTTTTTAGTTTGGAATGTGATCGAGCGCAGCTAATTTGTGTTTTATGAACGTATTAGTCGTCGGAGGAGCCGGTTACATTGGTAGCCATTGTGTGCGTCAATTGGTCGCGGCGGGGCATTGTCCCGTCGTCCTAGATAATTTGGTCTTTGGCCATCGATCCGCAGTCAGTCCGGATATCCCTTTCTATGATGCTGACTTGGGCGATCAAGACGCTGTCGGCAAAATCCTCCGCGAGGAGTCGATCGAGCTAGTTATGCACTTTGCCGCCTTTGCCTTCGTCGGTGAATCTGTGACCGAGCCGCGTAAATACTACGAAAACAATTTCGTCGCGACCCTCCGCCTCCTCGAGTCGATGCTTGATAATGGAGTTAAGAAATTCGTTTTCTCCTCCACCTGCGCGACTTATGGAGAGCCAGAGTCGCTCCCCATCGTGGAAACGCTGAGGCAAGCCCCGATCAACCCCTATGGCCAGACCAAGCTCGACGTGGAAAACTGCCTCAAGGCTTTCGCCCACGCCTACGACCTCAGCTTCGCCGCCTTCCGCTACTTCAATGCTGCCGGCGCAGCTGAGGACGGCACCATCGGTGAGGATCACAAACCCGAGACGCACCTCATCCCGCTCGTGATCGATGCCGCCACTGGCCGCCGCGAGAATATCAAAATCTTCGGCACCGACTACGATACGCCCGACGGCACTTGCCTGCGCGATTACGTGCATGTGGACGACCTTTCCCGCGCCCACATTGCCGCCTTTAAGAAGTTGGAAACGCCCGGTGCGGGCCACTTCTACAATCTCGGCACTGGTCGCCCGAACTCCGTGCGCGAAATCATCGACGCGGTCGAAGCTGTCACGGGTCTAAAGGTGCCCGTGGTCGAAGACGTCCGCCGCGCCGGCGATCCCCCCGCGCTCTATGCGGATTCCAGTAAGGCTCAGGATGAGCTCGGCTGGGAGATTAAGTTTACCGAGGTCAAAGACATCATCGAGACCGCTTGGCGCTGGCATCAGGCCAATCCTGAAGGCTTTGCAGATTAATCCTTCTTCGCTCGCGTCCAGATCATGTTTTTGGATGGGTATTCAAACATCTTAGGGTAGATCGCGGGACCGCTCAGGTAGCGTTGCCCGTTCGCGCCTTGAAACCAATAGTAGCCCTTTTGGTATCCGGTCGGAGCGATCACGCCGAGCGCTTCATGCCGATACCAAGCCCCTTCGATCAGTTCCAGCTCGCCTAGCCAATCGATTTGATAGCGACCCTCACCGAGCGTTTTCAAATCCGTGCCGAAAATGCACGCAAGGGTCTCGCCGTCCACGCATTCGCGTCCGCCGCCGATCTTAAGGCGCATGCACTCGATTGGCGTCCAGCCGGGCAGAGCCAAGGTCTCAGCTTGGCCGCCGTCTGCCACGCGCGCCTCATATTCTGTCAGCAGCTGCGCCTTACGCGCATGTGGTAAAGCTTCCGACAGAGGCGTCTTGCCTGAAAGAGGAGGTGCGTCCCAGATCAGTAAGCAGGCAACACTCAACAGTGAAAGTAGTCCTAGCATTTTGCCACGCAGCTTTAGTTGCGGAACCGAGGTGGCCACGATCACGAACAGCCCTGCCCATAGGTAAAAGCTCGGCGTCGCCAAATAACGCTCCGCGGCGGGCTCGCCCATTTTTACAATCAGAGCCGATTGAAAGCCTCGCAGCATCGTGAGGCCGAGCATGAGGCCACCGATTCCGATCAGAATAACGCCCAGCCACGTCCGAGCCGAGCTGCGCCCGCGCCAGAGACATGCTAATACCGCAGCGACGACGGCTACTTGTAGAATGAGCGCTGCGCTACTTGGTAAACGACTGCCGACTCCCAGCCCCCAGACTGAATTAATCAATAAGCCCTCTGTCAGCATGATCCAGCTCGCCTCGATCGCCGTGCCGACCTCGGCAAAGCCCGGCTGCGAACTCCCCGGCTTGAAGACGAATTGGATGGCGAGCGCATAGGCGATGCCAGCTGCCGCAAACGAGAGCGGCACGTAGCGACGCGCATCCTTGCGCCAAAGCCACCAACGCACCACCGCGACCGGTAGTAAAACCACCGTGGCCGGAGCCGACCATGCCGCGAGTACTACAAATACCGAGAGCGCCGCGATGGGCACTCGCTTACGCGGTAGATCGCCCAGCAGAATTAGCCCGACTGCAAATGAAAGATACCAGTGCAGCCCGAGTAGCATGCCGAGATTCGGCTGGTAGGGCATCAGCGCCATGATCATGACGCAGGCCGCCCGTGCCCCATCGGATGCCACTAGATTCCGGCAGTAGGGCGTGTAGAACCAGCTCAATAGAAGCACGCAGAGCGTCAGTGCCACCGCATGATTGACCCATGGGAGCACCGCAAAGGGCAGTTGCCAGAGCAGCTCGGCCAGTAGCATCGGCAGCACATGCAAATAGCCTGCATAGGGCGTCGTCACTGCCGTAATCCAGTCGGCGTTATACGCGGTTTCGTAGAAGTAGAAGGCATCTTCCGATACGAATTGCCCGGCCAGGAAGAGCGGCGCATTTTTAATAAACAGAAACAAGCCGACAAAGATAACCAGCCCCAGATGCGTTGATCCGCTGTAAGCGAAGAGGCCTTTCTGGGTGCTATCTGGATGTGTTGCCATGTAAGAGGAGGGGAGTGTCGGGAAAATAAGGGGTAGCTGGCAAGCCCGCAGGCGCTCCTTCTAAACGAGGAAATCTTAAACATTTGTTTGAACTATTGTCACGTTCTGGCTTCTTAGCCGATTCATCGACATGCCGTCCCATATTTACAAATCGCTCCTACTGCTTGTTCTCACCACGGGAACCTTGTTTTCCGAGGATTCGGAGCTGCCGCTGCGCGCGGCTATTGCGTCGGCTTTAGAATATAACTTAGGCCTGCGCATCGCAGCCTACGCACCGGCCAATGCCCTCGACTCGGTCGAGATCGAAGAAGCTCAGTTCGATCCCTCGCTCTTTGGCAGTGCTTCGCTACAAGAGCGCCAATCGGCAGCGTCGAGCAGTTCTCTCGATAATGCTTCCATTCCCGAGAGCGAAAATCGCCGTGCCAGCGCGGGCATTGATAAACGCTTTTCTACCGGCGCAACCGTCACGGTTGATTCCGCGATTAACCGCAGTTTGTCTAACAACAACGCCGCGCGGAATCCCGACTACGGTTCCGATGTCGGGTTCTCCATTCGCCAGCCTTTGTTGAAAGACGCTTGGTCGACCGTGAATCTCGCCCCGCTGGCGCGGGCAAAAGTCACCGCAGAGCGCTCTATCTTCGAGCTGCGCTCCGACGTGCTCGATCTCGTGCTCGATACCGAGATCGCCTATTGGAATCTCGCCTACACGCGCGCCGACCGCGCCCTGACCGCATCGAGCCTCGCACTTGCCGAGAATCTACTCGAAGAAAACAGCGAGCGTGAGCGTCTCGGCCTTGTCACCCCGCTCGAAGTACTCCAAGCCGAGGCCGAAGTTCTTAACCAGCAAGAAGCCACTATCCAAGCCGAACGTGCGATCGAAGATGCTCAAGATACTCTGCGCCGCGCCATGGGGCAGACCGATTTTATCGAAACGATCACCGACGAAGTCATCGTCACAAGCCTGCCAGAAACGATGGAGCCGCTGCGTCCCATCGGCGATGTGGTCAAAGATACCGTGCTCAGCGATGTCGATGCCAAGGCGCAAGAGCGCCGCATCGAGGTCGAGCGTATCAACCGTATTCTCGCTCAGGACGAGACCCGTCCCGATCTCGATTTGACCGCGGGCGTCACCTATCTCGGCCGTGATCAAGACGGCAATACCGCCTACCGCGGCGCTTATAATGCCGACGGCTACGACTGGGCGGTCGGTCTTGAAGTGCGCATGCCTTGGGGCTTCCGCGAGGCGCGCGCCCGAGCCCGCCAAGCCGACCGCAATCTCGAACAAGCCACCCTCCAGCTCTACGATATTAAACAGGAGAAAGCGCTCGCCGCCCGTATTGCCTGGCGCTCGGCCAGCGCCGGCCTCAAGCGTATCGAGGTGACCCGCGCCGCCATGGTGCTAAACGAAGAGGCCTTCGAGCAGGAGCGTGCCCGCTTCGGCTCCGGCTTGGTGCCCTATCGCAGCGTGCTCGAAGCGCAGCGCGATTTCGACCGCGCCAAGAGTAACTACCTGCTTTCACTGATCGAAACCCTCCGCGCGAGCGTCCGCCTCAGTCGCGTCGATGGCACATTGTTCGCTCGCAACGGTCTTGATTGGGATACCGTCGAGCCCTACACCCAGCTGACTGCGCCGACGGTCGAGCTCAACACCTCTCCATCCTCGAACACACCATGAAACGTGCCCTCATTACTATCTCTATTTTAGCGCTCGTGGCGGCCGGTATTTACGGGCTACTACAACTCGTGCCTGATGGGAACGGTCAGCACTTTAATGAAATTCGCACCGATTCCGCTGCGGTTCGTGATCTGATCTCGATGGTGCCAGCCACAGGCGAGGTCTTGCCACTACTTAGCTCGATCGTGAAGTCCGAAATCAGCGGCCGCATCACCCGTATCGGAGCGGAGGAGGGCGATTCCGTCCAGCGCGGCGACGTGCTCGTCGAGCTGGAGCGCACTAGCCTCGAGACGCGTGTGCGCGAGGCCGAGCGCAGCTTCGAGGCCGAGCGCCTGCGCCTCGAACAGGCGCAGCGTAACTACGACCGGCTCAAAGAACTCTACGCTAAGAAATTCGTCGGCGAAAAAGAATTCCTCGACGCCGAGACCGACTTTAATCTGTCCGCACTCAACCTCGAGATCGCGCAAGCACGCCTCGATGACGTTGAAGAGGATTTGTCAAAGACCGTCATTACCGCCCCGCACGACGGCATCATCACTTTGCTCAATGTGACCGATGGGCAGGTCATCTCTGGGGCGACTTCGGTATCCAACGGCACAGATCTACTCACCATCGCGCAGCTCAACGAGCTCTACATGGAGGCCAATATTAATGAAGTCGATGTCGAGAAACTCCACGAAGGGCAGCCCGCCTTTTTGCGGTTTGATGCGATCCCTGACTTTGAAGTCGAGGGCATTATAAACGTCATCGCACCCTCCGCGCGACGCGATGGTAATATTCGGGTCTTCCCCATTGAAGTGATCTTCGAGGTGGAAGATTCCAGAGTGCGCCCCGGTATCAGTGCCACGGTCGAAGTCCCGATTGAATCTGCCGATGGGGTCGTCTCCGTGCTGATTTCAGCCATCTTCCGCGAGGACGAAAAGAGTGTGGTCTTTGTTAAAAAAGGGGAGTCCTGGGAACGCCGCGAAGTTGAGGTCGGGATCAATAATCTACAACATGTGCAGATTAAGTCTGGCTTGGCCGAAGGCGAGGAGCTCGCCCTCAATCGTCCCCCAGAATTCCGTAAAACGTATGACTGATTCGGAAACAGTCTTTCAACTCTCAGGGATACGCCGCACTTACAAAGTCGGTAGCGAACTCGTGCACGCTCTCGATGGAGTGGACCTCGAGATTCGTGATCGCGAATTCATCGCCGTGATCGGCACCTCTGGCTCGGGTAAGTCCACGCTGATGCACATGCTCGGCTTTATGGATAGCCCCACGGACGGGCGCATGTCGTTTGAGGGTAGAGACGTCTCGAATATCAGGCGAGGGGAGCGTGCCTCCTTGAGAGCCACGCGAATCGGTTTTGTTTTTCAGTCTTTCAACTTGTTGCCCAAGCTCAGCGTCTTAGAGAACGTGCTACTACCACTCACCTATAGTCGTCAAAAGGTGCCGGATAAGAAAGCACTCGGCATGAGTGTGCTCGAGCGGGTCAGTATGGAGCACCGTGCAACGCACCGCCCGAGCCAGCTCTCCGGTGGTGAGCGACAGCGCGTGGCCATCGCCCGCTCTTTAGTCAATCAGCCACGACTCATTTTGGCCGACGAGCCCACGGGTAATTTGGATACCAAAAACCGTGGGCGCATTTTAGAGCTCTTCGCATCGCTCCTCGATGAGGGCATCACCCTCGCGCTGGTCACGCACGACCCCGAGGTAGCCGAATACGCGAAACGCCGTATCCGCATGCAAGATGGCAAGATCGTGGAGGACTCTTCCAAGTGAATTCATCTCCGACTATTTCCGTAGCCTCGGTTCTCAGAACCGGGGAATCCAAGCCTCATCTCCCCCCCACGAAGTTTGGAGGCCGCGCATGAATCCCGTAGGCGATATTTATACCGGTGTCTCTAATGGCTTTCGCGAGGTGTGGTCGAACAAAGTGCGCTCGCTGCTCTCGATGAGTGGTATCATTTTGGGCGTGGCTGCATTAGTCACGATGGTTGGTATCGTTCAGGGCATGCTCGGTAATATGCGTGCATCCTTTGAGCGGAGCGGCGGGGTGCTCAAGCTTGAGGTGCATCCGCAAGAGGCGCCCGAATCGCAACAACACATCGCAGGCATCTCGCCCGGGATGACTTGGCGCGATATTGTCGCTATCGAAAAAGCGGTTTCTTTGGCAGCTTTTACCACTCCGATTGTGGATATGAATTGGGAACGGTTCGTAGCCAATGGCCGCCGAGAAGGTGGCATTCTTCATGGAGTGACTCCCGGGTTTTTGGGTATTAATACCAAGCAATTGTCGTATGGCCGTTTTATATCCGATTATGATATCGAGGCCAAAAGCCCTGTCATCGTTATAGGTTCTCACATTGCCGAAGATCTATTCCGCGGGCAGCAGAATGTCCTAGGTGAGCAACTCAGAGTCAGTGGCCAAGTCTATACCATTATCGGGCAAATCGCCAGCAATGCATCCGGATTGCTAGGTCGCCGCAAGCGCTTTGATTGGGAAAGCCGCTTCAATTATATTCCCGCCACCACGGCGATGTCTCGCTACAAAGGCGACGATGAGGTCAACCGTATCGAAATACTCGCTTTGAGTGTGGAGACGGTGCCCGACTTAATCGAACAAGTTGAAAACACGCTGACGCAAACCCATCGCGGTATTCAAGATTTCGAGGTGCGCACGCAAAATGAGCAAATGGAGGAGATGAAGAAGTTGGAGAACTCATTCACCTATTCGCTGGGTGGCATCGCGGGTATCTCACTGCTCGTCGGAGGGATCGGAATTATGAATGTCATGCTCGCTTCCGTCAGCGAGCGCATCCGCGAGATCGGTGTGCGCAAAGCCATCGGCGCGCGCAGTCACGACATCTTTATTCAGTTCCTGGCCGAGGCCGTGGTCATCAGTATCCTAGGCGGCTTGTTCGGCCTCGTCGCCAGCGTCGGTCTGCTCACCCTCGCTCAAGATCTCATTCCACGAGGTGAGAATATCAGTAATATGCCAGTCACCGCCATGTTTTATGGCTTTATTTTTAGTAGCCTGATCGGCCTCGCCTCTGGGATCTATCCCGCCATACGCGCCTCTCGCCTCGATCCCATCGATGCCCTGCGCTACGAGTAGGCTTCTTAATCTTACTCGTAATCCTAATCCCCTTATTTCCCACAAGTCTTTAAAAACCAAGAATTAAGATTAGGGCAGCGAGTGACGCCCCTGAAACTTATCGCGCATCCATCTGCACGACCTTGATCTCCGCGTTCGAAATCGAACTCATGAGTGTGCGCGCAAAAGGAAGTGGGTTATTGATCGCAGTGGCTAGTTTCGCTTCGGTCGCGGTCGTAATTGCGACTCGACGACTGGCCGAAAGATTATGTTGATTCAGCGCCACAAGCACGGCTGGCACGCTGGGGTTAAACGCCGCACACTCGGCCGCGCGTCCGGAAAAGAAGCGTCCATTTAAACACTCGATTAAAAAACCTTCCGATGAGCGGCTGTAGGGTACATAGCTGCGTTGCGCCGCATTGATTGCCCGCAGTTGCGAGGTGTCTGGTTCTGGCCGCATCGCTTCCAGTGCCTTGGGTCGACTATCGAGTAAGCCGTGCCCCTTTGCCTGCGTCCCGCCGAAGGCGTGGGGTAAAAGTTCACGCATCGTATGCACGTGTTCCCGCACATGTATTCGGAGCGCGTCTTGATTGGACAGCTCAAGTAGAAATTGCCGACAGTGGCCGCAGGGCGTTTCCGACACGTAGAGGGCGGTTATTTCGCTTTCATCGTGCATCCACGCATTGAGCACGGCCGATTGCTCCGCGTGCAGCGTCGCGTGGAGCGGCATGCCTTGAAACTCCAGATTCGCGCCCAGATAAAGATTGCCCGATCGTCCTAAGGCGACCGCGCCCACCGTGAAGTCCGAGATCGGATGCACCGAAAATTGACCTGCGAGCGGCAGCAGCTTGACTGCCTCTTCGGGCGCAATGCCTTCAAGGTGACCGCTGAAAGCAGGATCATTGAGCGCGGCTCGGATCTGCGTTGCGGTGTCAGCGCTGACGCCTTCGAGCGCAGCTTCGACTTGTTGATTGTTTAAGGCCACGCGAGTCGTTTCGAAAGGGTTGCTATTTAAGGAAACGAATTGTGAACGGGTATCGGTAGAGCTGCCCATCGCTCGCCTTCATCGCCCCGATGATTGTATAGATGACGACCGCGATAATCAGAATCGGCAATAGTATGATGCCGATAAATACAAAGATCAACAAGCCGCAGACGATCCCGTAGATCATCGCAGATATCTGAAAGTTTAGCACTTCCTTGCCCGTCGCATCGACGAAAGCGTCTTCATCCTTCTTTACCAGCCACAGCACGAGTGGCCCTAGGATGTTGCCGAGAGGGATGCCCAGAAAACCTACGAAACTGAGCAAGTGGCAAAGCATCGCCATCGTGTTATCACCGCTCGGGGTTTCAGTGGCTACGCTAGTCTCGATCGGTGTCTCGATCGGTGTCTCGATCGGTGTCTCGATCGGTGTTTCGTTTTCGGCCTCGTTGTTGTTTTCAGTGCTCATAGTAACGCAACTTAGAAAATTGCCGCCTGAGTGCAATCCGGAAATCTTTGGCCTGGTCGAGGGCGGGTGTGACTAATTGTGCGGGGAATGACTCTCTTGAGAACAGGTAGCGCGGCATGGCCTCATGCCGCAGGTAGGCGTCTCAAGGTGCGGCATGAGGCCATGTCGCGCTACCTTTCCTTCCTGCTATGAAATCATCGCACCCGCCTTGATCACTTAAGGTAGCGCAGGCATCCTGCCTGTGTCGCTGCCTCTCTCTTCACAGGCAAGGTGCCTAGGCTACTTTCATTACCAATTCCCCCGGAATTAACCCATCGGCTGCCGAATCACCGTTTTCCAATTCTTGGGGGCTGCCCGGCGTATGTCGGTCAGGTAGATCTCGTGGTGCTTGCCCCAGAGTTGACGCCCTGACTCCTCGATATATTGATGCACCCGCTCTACCGTGGGTCCCTCATCGTCGAAGGGGCCGATGTGGAGCGTCTGCGCGACCGATCCTTCCGTGAAGGTCTCATACCTTAAGGCATCCAGCGCAGGGAGTGACTTCTTTTCGCGCACCCGCGCCATCGCGGTCTCTACCAAATCGGCGTTCACGCACTCGGGCTGCATAATCATCATCGTCCAGAGCCAACGATCTTTTCGCCGAGTGATAAAGTCCGACATATCTTCCGCCCACCAAAGTCCTTCCAGTGGCAGCACGCCATAGTCCATCAGCTCGAGTTCACGCTTGACCATAAACTTGATCGTATAAGACACCGTAAACAAAGCTTCGATCGCTGCCGTGTACGAATCCGATGCCGGCACGCCCGCGCCATCGACCATCAGATACTGCATCGCCGGCACATCGAGGGCATCCACCCGCTTAGCCGAAGGCTTGTAGAGATGCTTCAGTTGGGCTTTATAATCTACTTTTTGAATCATGAGCGGTTGGGCTTGGTCTCAAAGTCATTGGTTCGTAGAGAGTAGTCGATGCGAAGCTAATGACTCAATTGTGCGGACTCTAAATAGCGATGCGCTGGCCACCCTGGGCTAGCGATTTGTAGAGTGCTTCGATGATTTTGAGGTCTTGCCGGCCTTCCGCGCCGGATATCCCGCTGTCGGTTCCCTTGCGAATACTGTCAACGATGGCATCCATTTGCAGGGCTTGCTGGTTGACCTGTTTGATGTTGTCGAGGAGCCGTCCGTTTAACTGGCCGCTGATCGAGCGGTAGAAGAAAGCATTGTCCAATTCGAGCTGTGCCCCCCCTTTGCTGTAGGCGATCGTGAGCTTGTGTCCGTGGCTGTTGTAAGAGCAGATCGAGTGCGCGATCACTCCGTTCGAAAATTCCAGTTGAAAAGTGACAGTTTCATCGATCTCAGCGAATTTAACGGGATCGGTTTTAAACTCCTGCGCGCTCACTGCGATCGGTTCGGCATTCATCGCGTAGCGCGCGGCTTGTATGCAGTAGATGCCAATGTCGTAGACCGCGCCACCACCCGCGAGGGCTTTTTTTAAACGCCACTGATTGGGGTCGCCCATTACTTGGCAACAACGTGCTTGGATGTCTAGCGGACGTCCGAGGTCGCCCGATTTCGCTAAGTGCATCACGACTTGGTGATGCGGCTCGAAGTGGAGGCGGTAGCCGACGTTCAGGCTGACTCCATTTGTCCGGCAGGCATCGATCATACGGTCGCACTCAGCGACGCTCAGCCCCATCGGCTTTTCGCAAATGACATGCTTGCCCGCCTCGGCGGCGCGAATGCTATACTCGGCATGCATCGAATTCGGCAAGACGACATAGACGATGTCGATGTCTCGGTTGTCTGCGATTTGATCGTAGCTCGCGTAGTCGTAAATATGGCTTTCCGGTATCGCGTATTGTGAGCCGTATCGAACGCGCTTCTCTGGGGTGCCCGTTACGAGACCTGTGAGATGGCACTTGCCCGTGCTTTGGAGGGCGGGTGCGAGCTCGCTCATCGCATATTGGCCGAGCCCGACGAGCGCGATGCCGTAGTTTTTTGAGGAAGTGTCAGTCGCACCGAGTGCAGCGGCACTGCTAGCACCGAGCCCCAGGATCGAAGCCCCGCCCAGCGAGCCCGCCCGGATAAAATCCCGACGGGACAGATGCTTGGTCTGACTGCTTAGCGTATTCGGGTCGGGCATGATCGAGGCTTAGCTCAGAACTCAGGTAAAGTGAACCCCAAAAAATCGGCACCCCGTCTTGGGAGGTTTCATCCGGCACCTGCTCGCATGAGGGATCGTGTAAAATGGATAGCAAGCTAAAAAACAAGCTAAAAAAGCAAGCTAAAAAAGGGTCAGAGTATCAAGATAAAAGTTGCATTTTTTTGAAGTCTAAGCACTCGTGCACGCTCCGCCTCCCGTTGTGTAATGACGGTTTTAAATCACGTTTGAATAT
>Ga0222632_1000669_pt1 | contig 16437 bp, 19 predicted proteins | sample AntAcemetageno46_FD_179828 | JGI IMG/M metagenome (GOLD analysis project Ga0222632, IMG submission 179828) | Saline water microbial communities from Ace Lake, Antarctica - #46 | ecosystem: Environmental > Aquatic > Non-marine Saline and Alkaline > Saline | place: Antarctica: Ace Lake | collected...
GCAGTTCAAGATATCCTAGATGCTTCTACATTAGTTATTGGTCACAACCTAAAGTTTGATATGTCATGGTTGTACCAATGTGGATTCACCTATAGTGGTAAACTCTATGATACAATGATAGGAGAATATATCATTAACAGAGGTGAGAAGAAATCTGTATCTTTAAAAGAATGTTGTCGTAGAAGGAACATAAGTTTAAAGTCTGATGTCTTAGGTATATACATGGACAAAGGATATAACATAGATGAGATTCCCGCTGAACAATTAAGAGATTATGGTATACAGGATGTTAAGATAACTAAAGAATTATATGATTCACAAATGGAATCTTTTGATAATCATGCTAATAGTGGATTGATTCCTACTAGGGATTTAATGAATGACTTTCTAAGAGTTCTTATTGATATGGAATGTAATGGAAATTATGTAGACCTTGAAGAATTAAAGGCCGTAGAAAAAGAATTGAATGAAGAATATTATAAATTAAAAAATAAGATTGATAAGATTGTTGGAATTGTTATGGGTGACACCAAGATTAATTTATCTTCTACTGAAGACTTATCTAAAGTAATTTATTCTAGGAAGGTACAAGATAAAAATCAATGGTCTGAACTATTTAATATTGGCCTAGATAAAAAAACTAAGAGGCCTAAGAGAAGACCTAAAATGTCTGACAATGAATTTCAATCTAATGTAAATAAATTTACAGATGTTGTGTTTAAAACTGTTGCAGGAAAATGTGATTCTTGTCAAGGTGTAGGATTAATAAGACATAACAAAGTAGACGGAAGCCCTTTTAAAAATATGTCTAAGTGTTCATCTTGTAAAGGTGAGGGTATGCTATTCATAGAAACAGAATCTAAAGCAGGGTTTGGTTGGACACCTAGGAATATTCAAGATGCTTCCCAAGGTGGATTTAAAACAGATAAAGGTACATTAGAAAAGATATCTATATTTGCAGAGGGTATGTTAAAAGAATTTGTAGATTCTATTATAAGATATAGTGCGGTAGAAACTTACCTTAATACTTTTATAACAGGTATCAAAGATAATACTAGAGAAGATGGTTTACTACACCCTTCTTTTAATCAACATGTTACAACGACAGGAAGATTGTCAAGTTCTAAACCCAACTTCCAAAACATGCCAAGGGGTGATAAGTTTCCAATCAAAAGGGCAATCACTTCTAGATTCCATAATGGTAGTATAGTCGAAGTAGACTTCGCACAATTAGAATTTCGAACTGCAGTATTCCTAGCCCAAGACGAACAGGGTATGAAGGATATTGCAGACGGAGTAGATGTTCACCAATTTACAGCAGATGTTATTGGGTGTTCAAGACAAGAAGCAAAGGCTCATACGTTTAAACCTCTCTATGGTGGGATGATGGGCAAAAAGAAAGAGAAAGAATATTATGTAAAGTTCTTAGAGAAGTATGAAGACATTGCCGAATGGCATTTGAAGCTTGAAGATAAAGCAGTTAAGACAAAGATAATAAGACTACCTAGTGGTAGAGAATATTATTTTCCTAATGTATATAGACTTAAATATGGGGGTACGAATCAGAGTACGTCAATCAAGAACTATCCTGTTCAAGGATTTGCTACGGCTGATATTGTACCGATTGCCTGTATTAATGTATGGGATATGCTTCAAGATAAGAAGATGAAGACACGAATAATTAATACTGTACATGATTCTGTGATACTAGATGTACACCCTGATGAGTATGATGTAGCTATAAGCATCTTAAAACAGGGATTTTCTAGTATAAAAGATTCATTAAAGAGTAGATATAATTGCGATTTAAACGTACCACTTGACTTTGAAATAAAAAGTGGAAAGAATTGGCTTGACTTATCCACAGAAGTATAGTATAATACAAATATATAAGGAGACATATCATGTCAAATGAACTAAGTAATCTAGACACACTATCCAATGATAAAATCATGGCTATGGTGGGTCAAGACGCAAATATAGAGAAGAAATCACTACCTAGATTAGTGATTAATTACGAAGCAGAAGATAGCGAAGGTAATGCTATTAAGAGAGGTCTATATAAGATAGATGTTAATGGTGTGGATATTTTTGCAGAGAATGTAGAATTTAGACCCTTCCTTAACGCCTTTCAATACAAGAAGTATGATGAAGAGAATGAAGACAACACTTATAAATCAGTTATGTTTAAGAGTTGGTCTGATTCTAAGGTTGATACTAACGGAACTGAATCATGTGGAAGTGTACCGAAAGCACAGAGAGAGAATCTAGACCCTGTTGCTAAAATAGAACATGACAAAGTTAAATGTCATAGACATGTATTCGGTGTTGTATCTTTAAAAGGTAAAACTTCTAAAGGTGAAGAGGTAACCCTAACAGACGAACCCGCATTGTATAGTGTAAAAGGTGTGAACTTTATGCCTATAGGTGATGTTTTACAAAGTCTTTCTAAGAGAAATAAGATTATGTATAATACTGTACTTAAATTTTCAGGTACAGAAAAACACTCTAGAGGTACAGTAACTTGGTTTACGGCCAATATTAAAGACGCTAACAAACATGTGGAGTTTACAAAATCTAATATAGAAACATTAAATAATTTCTTAGAAATATTTAAATCTGAAAATGATTATGTAACACAGGAATACAGTAAGGCAGTTAAGGGTAAAGTATCTTCTCAAGATATAGAAGATGAAAAACTCTTGAAAGAAATATCTGCTTGAACTTCTTAGACGAAGTAAAGGATTTATTGTCACAGGCTCAACGTCAGCCTGTGGCAGTACCTAAACCTATCCTTGATGAATTTTTAAAAGACTGTAAACAAGCAGTTGAAAAACAATTTACTCAAACAAGGGAATCAGAATTTAGAATTAGAATGTCTAGTATTGGTAAGCCACTATGCCAATTACAAATGGAAAAGAAATATTCAGGTGGTAAGGCTATTCAATCCTACGAAAACTATAACAACAAGTTAAGATTTTTATTTGGTGACCTATTAGAAGCAGTTGTCATAATGCTACTAAGAATTACTAAAGCGAAGATACAAGGGGTACAGGGGAATGTCAAGTATAAAACCGAATGGTTTGACATGAAGGGTACTTATGATATTATTATAGATGATAAGGTGTATGATATTAAAACTGCATCCCCTTTTGCTTTTGAAAAGAAATTTGGTGGTGGGTTTGAAAATGTTTCTAAAGATGATGTGTTTGGATATATAACTCAAGGCTATTTATATTCAGAGGCCACCAAGAAACCTTTCGGTGGTTGGATTGTTATTAATAAATCTACAGGTGAACTACTATTAAGTGAACCACCAGAAGACGATTCTCAATATAGAAAAGAAGCACTAGAAAAAGTTCACGCTAACACAAAAGCTTTAATGGAAGACAAGCCTTTTGAAAAATGTTTTGATTTAGTAGAAGAAAAGTTTTATAAGAAGCCTACAGGTAATAAAATATTAGGAACAGTATGTTCTTATTGCCCCTTTAAACAAAAATGTTGGGGGGATGATATAGAATATCTACCACAGCAACAATCAAAATCCTTTAATCCTAAGTATGTTTGGTATGCAGAGGTTAATAACCCAAAAGAAAATGCAACAATCTGATATTGATTTTACAGAATCTGATATAAAGCATTGGAAACATATGCTTATTGATAATTACTTTAATAAAGAAGCCCTAAGCAAAGAGATATGGGTAGGATTAAAGGATTTAAAAACTGCATTAGAATTAGTTAAGTTTGAATTGTATATAGGTGGATTAATTAAAGAAAAAGCAGAAAATAAATCTATTGGGCAAATATATACAGAAGCAAAATCAACAATGATTTTAAGAAAGATGGGAATTAAAGTAAAAGAATTTGCAGGAAGAATTCCTACTGATTTTGAATTGCAAGAAATAGAAGATGATTTAGATAAATGGTTAGACAATACTGAATATGATAGCTACACAAGTAGCGATAAAATATTTAGAGAATTTACAGACATAGATGAGGATGATATAGTATGAATCAAAGTAAATATTTTATAAATGAAGTGCATAAATTTTATGATAAAATAAGTAATGAATATTACTATGATAATGAAACTAGAATTTATGATGCTATGAATAAAGAAGATGCCTATTTAAAAAATCCTGATAAATTTTTGGAGATTTTTGATGGGCTATGGGATAATTTTTATTTTGGAAAAGGAGAGTATATAATATGAAACACGTAAGTAATTTTAGAAAAGATTTAGAGTGGGGAAAGGCGGGGGAGAAAGTTGTAGCCGATATACAAGAGGGAGATTCGACAGAGGTCAAGTCAGAAAGAGACCTATGGATTAAAAGTGGGAATCACTTTGTAGAAGTAAAGAGTAGAGGTAAGCCTAGCGGTATTATGAAAACCGAAGCTAACTTTTGGACTATTAATTTTTATAAGGGGGATGATTTTATTTTTAATATTACTGTAAGAACACAGATGTTGAAAGATATGATTGAAAGAAATAATTTTAGAAGTGTCCCCGGTGGAGACAACAATACTTCTTGGGGATTGCTTGTACCTATTAAGAAATTAATTGATTATAATTCTTATATAGATGAGGTAGAAAATGAGAATAGTTAAAGACCCCTTTACAGGAGACTTACTTTTGTCTCTAAATGATTTTGAAAAAAGTCAAATAAAAGACAAAGGCCTTATAAGGATATCTATGAAAGATAATTTCTTTGGGGCATTAAAAGTTTTATGGGAGGATATATCTTCTATACTTACGCAAGAAATAAAGACAATACAAACACAAAAGGAGAAAAAAAGAAATGAAGACTTATTTAATAAATGAAGAACAAAGACAAGAAGTTTTAAAATATATGTGGACTAGACCTTATGGTGAAGTTCATAGACTTATGGAGATTATATTAAAATTACAGGAAAACAAAAATGAACCCGAACAGAAATCAGAAAAGAAGAAAGTTTGATTACGTAGCAAACCTACTTGAATATTCTCTTAATCTCAATAGAGATACTCATATACAAATAGACTATACCTTTGTTAAACCCAAAGACTTTAAATTTATAATGGATGAAAAGTTTCCAGACTTTCAGTACACAAATAATCTTTGTTCATTAATTGATTACTCTGTGTATGAAATAGATGAGTTAAATAAAAGGTTAACTAGATTTCTTAACGGGCTAAACTAATGGAAGCTTTTATTATATTTGATATTATATTACTTTTAATTTTGTTATTGTAGATTACTTATTGCGTGACTAATCTATTATAAATTTCTGCAAAGGCATTATCATTCATAGCTTCTGCTTTCCTTCTATTGACTAAACCATTAATTTGTATTAACTCTCCCTTTGATTCTGATGTTTTACCCTTTGTTAGTCCTGCTTTGGGAGAAAACAATTCAAATACAAGACTTTCTAAATCGGGACCCCCTGCTTTTGTTAGTGCAGAGTATGCGTTAGGTGCTATATCTTTAAAAACACTATTGTCAGGACTGTCTGGTTCAACCATATTTTTTTCATTAGCTGAATTATAAAGCAAAGATATTAAAGATACTTTTTGATTTACTGTAAGGGGAATAGATTTACCATCCTCACTTTTTATTGAGTTTAAATAATTTAACCTAGTTCTAACCTGTCTTCTTAAATCACTTTCTATGTCCTCTTTACTAAAAAAATCTTCGTCTCTTTCACTACCATAACCTAAAGTTTTATTACCTGATATATCAATGTAAGCACTAGTTACAGGTATTTCTGGACCCATTTTATGAGGCTTATAAGTATTTTTATCTTCTCTTAAAGCCTCTGCTAGTGCAGGATTTTCAGAATTTTTTATAAACTGAACTGCTTTATTAAAAACTATGCCATCTGTGCTTCTGGGATTTTCCATTATTTCTTCACCAAACTTCCACCGAAGTAAAGCCCCACTATGGAAGCCATAAGATGAGTATCGAGGGGTGTAATCACTACACCTGCAAATGCTCTGTCCATAAGTATCTCCTTCTTTTCTATTAGGAATAAAAATCCAGGTTTAAATTCTGTCCATGTTAGGATTACTGGTATATCTAAAAATACTGGTACAATCTTTGGCCATGCAATAACAAAAAATACTGCAGTCAAAGCTATGATTCTTCTTGTCCATTGAAAACCTTTGTTCTCATATGTTCTTGCTTTATCAACAAATGACATTTGAGTTTCTGCTCTTTGTATTAACATTTTTTGTTCTTCTTGTTTTGCTTTAATACTTTGTCCCCATATGGACATTACGCCACCTAGGACACTAGAGCCTAGCATGGTAATCATTTCTACTGGTAATCCACCTAACATTATTTATCTCCTTTAATCATAATCTATATCTTTTTTAGTAGCCTTATCTCCACTACCCATAAACCCTGTCATATCTGAATCAAATGTCATAGCATGAGGGTCAATGCCATCAAATCTACCAACAAATTTATTTGTTAATTTATTTATTTTAGCCAATACCTTTCCTACTTGTCTGTCGTAATCAGCCATAGTAATCTGATTGTTAGCTACTTGATTTTTAAACTGTTTAACCCTACTCTTCTGTACTCTCATTTCTCTTTCAAATTCTGCCTTTTGACTTGCACCTAAAGTACGAATACTTTTATTACTAACTTTGAATCCAAAAGATGTAAGCAATGCTTCAAGTTCTGTTTGGGGTTCTCTATACTTAGATACGTCTCCCCTCAATGCTCTTTCTAATTTTTTTGTAGAATAAGAACCGGGAATAAAAGGAAAGTTGGGTATAAGTTTTTTACCAAAAGTACCAAAAGCTTTTGTTATTTCTTCTTCTGCCGACCCTCCTCCTCTACCAAATTCTCTTTGCATCCTAAATATATCAAACCCTATCATAGAAAAGAAAAAATCACCACCAACACCAAAGGAAGGCTGTAAAGGTTCAGGTAATAGAGGGATAGCACTATCTCCACTAAAACTTAATACGTCACCACCGGGATAGAATCTGCTTATATTTAAATATTTAGATACCCCATCCTTTGATTTAACAGGAAGTCTAATTAATTTTTTAGGCATGAAAGGCAAATCCATAATGTTACCTGCTTCATAATCTGGTAGTAAGGCTCTTTCTATTTTAGCATCATCACCACCATATAATTCTTCCATTTTATTTAAACCATATCCTGCCACAGCATACTTTACAAACTTAGTAGGTCTAAGAATTGCAGATTCTGCAAGGATAGGTATTAATCTATAAGTAAAAGATAAGAAAGGTGTTGCTGTATTTCTAAGAGTATTAATTAATGGGGCATCAATATCATAATCAATAAATTGTTTTCTTGCAAATAAAGCCGCATCTTCTGCAGTCTCCCCTAATTTTATTCTGTGCATAAAAGCATTTAATCTAAACACATGGTCTTCTATTCTATACCAATCTTCAAGTTTACTTGTAATAGAATTATTTTTTACTTTATTATATATATTTGAAGCAAAGCTAACAGCACTATCCCATTCATCTGAATCAGATTTTGATTTGTAAATACCTGCAAGTTCTGTTTGTTTAAAATTTTTAATTTCTTTGTTCACAAAGTCTGCATCAAATACTCCATGTTTAATAGCTAACATAACTGATTCAGAACGATACCCATCTGTACCATGAGTTCTTAATGCCTTGAAAGCATTAGGTAGGCCTGTTAAAGGGACATCAGCTAAGTCAGATAATATTATATTACCAAAAACATTATTAACATGCACAGTAGGATTCCATGCAGTTTTAGAAACTTTCCATAAACTATTTAATTTTTTATATTTTTCATAAAAGGCGTTAGAAGATTTTTCTTGATATCTCTTTGTACCTATAATATCTTTATAAACATTTTCTGGTACATACTTACCTGCTAAAGCACCAAACCTTTTAGATTTTGTACCCTTAATTCTGCTTTCAGGAATCTTTATATACTTTTGAGGTAAAGCTAACATTTGAGACGCTGTTCTACCATCGGCTTCTTGTGCAAATTTAGCAGCTACATCTGAATAAAATTGGTATTTAGCTACAGTATTGGCCATAAGTGCACCTGTATATTCTATAGATATTGCTGCGTCTTCTATCTCACCCATCTTTAATCTTTGTTCTTTTGTAAGTTGCCAACGTACAGGAACTAATTGGTCTCTGTTTATTATTTCTTTCTGTAAAACTTTTCCTTTCAGTCCTAAGTTTTGTTCAATAGGTGTAGGTTTAGACCTTTTTAAAACTTCATATAGTTGTCCATTAATTTCTTCAAAGTCACCAAGTAATTCCCAACCTTTATGGTCAGGGTCTACAACATCATTAATAGTAGGTTTCTGATTCTTATATTTTCTAAACCAATCTCCTACTGTTACTTCTTCTAAGTGTCCTCTAGGTTTTAAGTCATCTCCAATAGATTTTAATTCAACAGGCTCATCTCCCTTTCGATATAATCTCCCAAGGTATCTAGATTTATTAGTATTAAAAGTTTCTTTTGTTAATAAATCCAAGTCTACATATTTTTGTCCTGTTGCAGTTATTAGCTTTCTAGCATCTTTACTTAATTGTACTAATTTATCTGAAGGTACATCATATTTAATATCACCTTCTAACATGTTATATAAAATTTTTCTTTCATCTTCACTTAGTTTTTTGATTTGCTTAGACATACGTACAAAAGCTGAAGCTATATCATTTTTAGTACCATCATATTTTTGTAATAATATTTTATAGTCTTTAGTTAAACCATACTTATCTATGATTTGTCTACCCAATACTTCTGCATAAGATTCTGTTACTGTTACAGGCTCATCTGTGTCTGAACCATAAACTCTTTTAACCTGTCCTTTTTTTAATACAGACACACCCAAGTAACCAAAGGCTGCACCTAAAAATGCTCTACCAAATCTTGAACTTAAAGGTGCATTAGTACTAAATATTGGTGCTTCAGGGTTTAAATTAAATCCTGCTAAACCTCCTGCGAGTGCTGTTCCACCTTCTCCTGTTGAGGCTACTTTTAAAATTCTTTTACCTACATTTCCTTCATATCCTTTTAACAATTTATTCAAAAAGAATTGTGGTTTTGATGCTAACTCCCCTTGTTTAGGAGCATCATAAATTTTTTGTGTTTTAGGAAACGGAATTTTCACATCTTTTTTTCTAAATATTTTTACTAATTCATCAAATACAGATGTAGGTTGTTCTCCTATTTCTCCTTCAGGCCTCACACCTAATGTTCTATCACCCTCTGCATATATTTTACCTTGACTTAAATCTTCTTCAATAGCTTTTCCTTTTACTTGGACTGTGCTTCCCCCTCTTTCAATCATTTCTGAAGGAGTTAGGTTTGCTCTTTTTAATCCTATAGGGGTAAGTTCCCCTTTACCTGTAATTTTTACACCAAGGTTTCTTAATGCTCCTATTCCGGGTGCTACTACTGCACCACCTGCAGCACCTAATAAAGCTTGACCACCTCTACTTCTTACTAAACCTTCTTCCGTATCTACATAACCTGTAGCACCTGCTATTGCTCCAGACACCATTCCATATTTAGCCATAGTATATAAAGTTTTAGCTTTACCAAAAGGTATTAACCATCCTGCGGGGTCTAATAAAGCACCACCAAAATAAGCAGCAGTAACTAGCCCACCACCTTCACCTCGCATTAACTCATTAAGTTTTCTTTGCTCGGCTTTCATTTCTTCTTTGTCTTTACCTGCAATTTGTTTTACACCTCTATAGGTGTCAGCAAGTCCTAGCTTAAAAGCATAGGCATACTTATTAGTTACTTCTGGTGGGTCAGATGCTTCCATATTATTTATGAAATCATCATCTTTAAATGTTGAGTTTACGGGGGGTTGATTTGTGATTGTTGTTTGATTAGCTTCTTCTCTCAAAGAATCAAGTCTAGATTTAGTTTTTGATTTTGTAGTAGTATTGTTTGTTACAAATGTTGGAGTAGTCTCTTGTTGAGATATAACAGCTTCATCTTTTTTTACACCAAGTTCTGCCCTTAAAGCATTAAGTCTTTCCTGACCCATGCTTATCTACCTGTTCTTGGGTTTACTTTTTCTTTTATAGCAAATTGTGTATAGCCATATAGTTTTAAAATATCAATAGCTTTGTTTCTACTAACATTATTTTTTTCTCTAACTTGGCTAATAAAGTCCTCTGTAACAAAAGTATTACTATTTTTAATTTTGTCTTCTGCAGTTAGTGTGTCTGCTACAACTTCTTTTCTAACTCTACCTCGAAGTACAGTCTGTAATGAAGGTATAATATTTGATGTTGTTGTTTCTTCTTGGGCTACTACGGGTTCATCATTAATAGTTTTTACAAAAGAATCTAATTCCATTTGTAAGGTATTTGCTTTATCCATTAAGCCTCTTTCTTTTAGTTCATCTATAATACCTTGCATAGAAGTAGCGTTTTTTGCTTCTTTAAATTGATTAAAGTAACCTGTTAATTCTACATCAATAGGTGAGCCTTCTGCTGCTGTAGTCAAAGAAGGTAAATCATAATTTTGATTATTTCCTTTTTCAATTACATTAGCTATAGCATCATCTAGACTTCCTTCAAAACCATTTTCAATTATTGTTTCCGCTTGTTGAATTATTCTATTTACAGTTCCTTGTTGACCCGGAGCAACATCAAATGCTTGACTTCCATCTTCATTTTTTATAAGTTGACCTGCGACATTTTTTTTTGGTGTTCGCAGAGTATTATTAAAATAATCTATATTAGCTGATAGATTCTTTTGACTTACAAAACTACCTGTTCCTGTCATTCCCGGACCTGCAGTAACTCTAGTATCTAAAGGAGTACCCATATCAATATTTCCTACTTCTGTTTGTATATCTTGTGCACCTTCTTTTTCAATATCTCTAGTAAATAAAGTAGATGTGCCTTTAAATAATCCAACTTGGTCTTGTAAGCTTTGATTAAGTTTATCACTTTTACTTTTTAATCTGTCTTTACTACTATCCAAATAACTTTCTTCTACAGGTTTATAGTTATCTAAATTTTTTCTAACATCATCAATTCCCATTTGGCCTAATGAGTTTAAATTACCACCAGAGTTTACAAAACTATTAAGTTGAGGAATATAAGATTGCCCTACTTTTGTAGACAAGTTTTTAAAAGTATCTATATTACTTTTTTCTTCATCATAATATTCATTATATTTATTTTGTATTTCATCTTTTCTTTTAATAGCTTTTTCTCTATAGACATCGATTCTATCTCTCATCTTTTCTCTTTTTTCTTCAACACCTTGTAGTGCACCTGTAGCTATCTGTCTAAAACTTCTTGAACTTAATAATCCCATTATTATTTTTCCTCCTCTTTAGGTTTGCCCATTAAACCTGTACTAGGCATTTCTTCTACTTCTTCTTCTGCCTCTTCATTTCTATCTGGAGATGCTCTCATAACCGTTTTAATTAATTCTTTTGTAGAATTTTCTTTAGGTTTGTTTATTTTAATTTTTTCAATACCTGCTTTTTTAGCTATAGCCATTATCATTTTACTTACAAGAGGACTTAATAATAATCCTGTGTCAGGAGTAAACTTACCCTCTACAAATCCTGCAAAGATAATTACTTTAACTAGTTCTTCTACAGTCATGCCTGATTCTAATAATATTAATATTTTATCCATAGATTCATCAGTATTTAAACCTTCCCATATTTGCATAGAGGAATCTTCTACTGTAGAAAATTGTGGAGCATGTTCCCAAGGATAGTTCTTAGGTGTGTCTGTTAATGATTGACCCGGTACGGGTGCATCAAATGGATTTGTTGTTCTCTCTGCCATTGTTTTTCCTTTATTTCATATACTCTGTTAAAAAATTATCCCAAAATCTTTGTGTATCTTTATAGGATGTTTGTTGTATTTGTGAGGCTTGACCGGGAGGTGCCATTTCAGTAGTCGGTCTATTTCCACCACTATCTGTCCCCATTGAATATTTTTCTATTCTTCTTAATCTACTATTTCTCTCTGCATATCTGTCCGCAAAAGTTTCTTTATTACCTCCACTAGAACCTCCACCTAAAAATTCTTTAGCTATTCCTACGCCTTTTAATATTGTTCCTATATCCATTATTATTCTCCTGTTTGATTAGGGAATTGTGCTTCAAACAATTCTAAACCTAATCTACCAATTAAACCATTAAGTGCAGCTTTACTTTCTTCATCATATAACTCCATTGTTGTTTGTCTATCAAGAGCAGCCATTGCTATATTGTGTGCTCTTTCTTTATTATTTTGTGAAGCTGTGTTAACCCATGATGCTTCGTCTCTCCATTGTTGCCATAAAGAAGATAACGCAAAGTTAGATATTTGTAAAAGATTTTGTGCATCAGTTTGATTAGCCGCATTAATACTAGCTGTATTGGATGTATTAACTTGTCTTCTCCATGTCACATTGGATTGGTCTATTACTCTTTGATTCTCTACATTAAACCTTTGTCTTTGGTCGGATAGTTGAGTATTAAATTGATTGATACTTGCTTCTCTTTGTGCATCAGCTTCTTCTACTGCTATAGTATTTTGTGCATTTTGTGCAGATATTTTATTTGTTTCTGCTACTGCATATTGATTCATAGCATCAGTTCTTTGAGCATTACCAGTCTTAACAGACGTATTTAAGTTTGTAAAAAATTGGTCTGTCTGTGCTTGACTTTGTGAATTAAATTGTAGTGATGCATTATCTGCCGCTTGGTCTGAAAATAAAGATTGTTGTCTTACTTGTAGATTAGCTAAACTTGTTTGTTGTGTATTGTTTAAGTTAGCCATATCCATTTGTAGATAAGCACTAGCATTTGTAAGAGCCGCCTGTTGTCTATTATTTAAATTAGCAAAGATAGCTTCTTTATATGTAGCTGCATCCTGTTGTGCAATTGGAATGGATGATGATATAATACCTTGTGCTAAAGCTTCTGCCGCAATACTTGAAGCACCTAGGCCTCTTTGTTGCATAGCTGCGTCTACAATTCTTTTAGCCCCTTGTGCAAAAGCAGGTAAAGCTGTACCCGCATTAACAGCACTAGTAATTGATTGTGATATGTTAGCTAATTGACCTTGTACTGTAGCCTCTGGAGGTAACGCTGTTATATCTTCTTGTGCTGCTACCATAGGTTGTGTTACTGTACCTTGTGCTGCTGTAGCCTGTGGAATATTTCCTGCTGTTGTTGCTGCAGTATAATCATAAGTCCCTTGTGCAGGTGCTGTAGTTTGAGTTACTTGACTTGCAGTAGGTATAGCTGTAGATTCTATAGTAGGTGCAGTAGTAGCTGTTGGTGTAGCTGCTTGTACTGTTCCTGTTAATCCCGGTGTTGTTTGTAATTGATTATCTGTTACGGACTGTAGTGCTAGATTAGGTAGGACTGCCCCACCTTGAGGTAATGTTGGTTGTTGGACTGCAGCACCCACTTGTGCTTGTGCAAATTGTGACGGGTCTGTTAGTGTATTTGTTGTTGTAGTTGAAGGAGTTATGTTAGCATCCATAAAAGTCTTATAAGATGTTTCATCTCCAAATTGTTGTTTTTGTACATCTGTTAAGTCTGCGTATGATTTGTATGCCATGTTAGTCTCTTACTCCTGATATTAAATAACTTTCCATCCACATAATCTTTTCTTTAATGACTGCGATGTCTTGTTGCATTTGTGTTACGTTGTCTATTTTTACTTCTATTGCTTTTACTTTTGTATTAAGTGTTCCATATATAATTCCTACAGCTAATAACATTGGTATAAAACTAAATAGGAATTTTATATCTATTTTCATTACTTCATACCCGCCAAAGGATTAGCTAAAGTTTTCTGTATAATATCTGTAATTTTTTCTTCTAATTTAATCATATCTTCTTCAATTGTTTTAATTGTATCTTTTAAATCTTTTTCATTAGTTCTAGAATCTTCTTTAACTCTTGTTTCTACATCTTCTACTATTGATTCTATTCTTCTAACATCACCTTTTAAATCATTTTTTAATTCTTTTGCTACATCTGCTACAAGTTGTACTTCTTCTAATATCATAGATAGTTCTCCTTGTAACATTGTTACTTCTTGTTGTACTAAGTCTATTCTTTTATCAAATCCTGAAAGGTCAGGGCTTACAAATGAATTTATCTTTTTTTCCATAGAAACATATCTTTGATAAACTTCCATGCCACCCCACAGTCCACCTATAATTGTACCCAATAAAGGTACAATAAGAAGTAGCTTAGAGCCACCTACTTTAATTCCTTTGTATTCTACTTCAGCCATGTTTCTCCTATTGGTATTGACTATCTACTATTTGATTAAATGTTCCATTACTGTCTGTAATCATTAAGTAACTAGCCATGTTATTATCTGATATTATATTATCAGGTAGTGTTGTGTCTGTAAAAAAGCCTACTGTATCTTGTAAAGCCATTTGTGTTTCAAAAAAACTTTTAGTATTTCCTAATACTTGCATAACTATTAAAGTTTTTAATTGATTATTTTCTTCATACCTACCTTTATCACCCATGTTTTTAACAATTTTTGTAGCTGCCTTTTGTTTAGCATTAGGTTCAGGTTTAGGCTCTTCTTTAATTTCTTCTTTTACTTCTGGTTCAGGCTCTTCCTCTACCCCTTGTTCTATTTCTTTAGGCTCTGGTTCTTGAATCTCTTCTTTTACTTCTTGTTTTGGTTCTTCCGTTTGTTCTGGTTCAGCCTCCATATTAGTTTCCATAGTAGGTTCATCTTCCATGGTTTTCTGCATATCCATAGTTGGCTCTTCTGTTGTTGGTTCAATATCTACCTCCATTTCCATTTGCATGTCTAATTCCATTTCAATACTAGCCATTGTCATTTCCATTGGCGTTTCTGTATTCATTTCAGGCATCGTAGTTATAGTTGAAGGCATATCCATTTGCATATCCATTTGCATATCCATTTGCATATCTACATCAAATTCCATTTTATATTCCATCTCAAACTCTTGCATTTCTGTTTCAACAGATTCATATGAAAATTCATCCATAGGTTTATCTATTGGTTCAAAATTAAAATCATTAGTAACATCATTGTTTTCAAAAATTGCTTCTGCTATTTGATTCATATCTTGCTCATAATCTAAAGTTAAAAATTCTTCTATACTTTGAATGTGTTGAGTAACAATTGTACTTACTACATTATAAAATACATTTATAGAAACATCATCAAATAAAGGGCCTATTGCAAGGTTGATATCTCTCCCACCTATTTCTACAATAATAGTATTTAAACTTCCTGCAAAATTAAAGTTACCATAATAAGATTGATATCCTGTAGCTGCACCTGTTTCTGATAAAATATCTGTACCACTAAAAACTAAAGTTGAACCATTACGGCCTGTAATGTGCATGTAGATTCTATCTTGCGAATCTTGTTTATCTACCTCTATAGTATACCTTACTTCTCCACCTTTGTCAATAGTTAAATCACTTATATCAATAGTTTGTGTAAAAGTTGTACCCATACCTTTAACACCCATATTAGAAGTTGTGTCACCTGCACCTGTAATTCCCGCACATTTATCAATACCTAATTCATAACAAGAATCACCACTTGGCATCGTAGCAGGGCCTTCTCCACCCCAGTCTGAATCCATAGACCCGTCTTTAGAATTAACTACATATCCATTGTCAGTATCTAATAAATCTCCACTATCAAGATTTTGAATAATAGTATCTATAGTTTCTGTAGTGCTACTTTCTGTAGTTGTTCCGGGTGTACATAAACCTAAAGTTTCCGTTGTACACTCTGCTTTTAAATTAGAGTAAAAGAAGCAAAGTAATACCACCAATAAGGTACTTCTTAATATCACTATGTGTCTCCTTATTAGGTTTTTCTACTATCTTTAATTCTTCTTCTTGTTTAGCCATAGCTATAAATACTTGACTACTTTCTGGAACCATATGCTTGTTATCTAACCAACCTTGTTTAGCATCCTCTCCAATAGCACCCATATAAGGACAATAAGTAGCTGACATCCACATTGCATCAAAGATTCTATAATCTGTACATAATGTAGAGACTGCTGCAACCTTCATACCCATACCAAATAAACTACGGGATAGTTTAATCATTTCACAATTAGCGTCTTTGATTGTTATACCAGAACTAAATCCTAATACTTGTGTTTGCACACTTCCAGAATATCCACTTGTACATACATCTGAATTATTCACTACTACACTTGGACTGTTAGCTGTAGGTGGAGTTCCATTAGTAACTACTGTTGAACTTACTGTATTTGAGTCGGCTGCTGTTGCGTAATGAAATGTAATAGTAACTGATGCACAAAAAAAAAATAATATAATAAATAAAAATTTCATTTGTTACCAGGATAGGTAATTATCTATTTACCACAAATACAGTCGCCACCACAAGAACAAGTACCCATTATTTAGGGTACTTATCTTTGGTTACTTGGATTGTAGTTTTCCAACCAT
>Ga0222632_1000698_pt1 | contig 15871 bp, 9 predicted proteins | sample AntAcemetageno46_FD_179828 | JGI IMG/M metagenome (GOLD analysis project Ga0222632, IMG submission 179828) | Saline water microbial communities from Ace Lake, Antarctica - #46 | ecosystem: Environmental > Aquatic > Non-marine Saline and Alkaline > Saline | place: Antarctica: Ace Lake | collected...
ATATTGTATGATTTTCGAATAATGCTTCACAAACAATGAAACTTATTAATCAAGATACTAATCCTCCTCGTGTTGAAAGCCAAAGAGTTATCACTCAGGCTGATGGTAGCTACGAAGTAAGGTTATTTATTATTGATGATGAATCATATGTTACATCAGGAACTATCAAGAAAAGTGGAGCAACCGTACATTCTATTACCAATAGTATTGTGAGTTTCAAGACTGCCACATTAGGTGAATTTGTTATAGAAGCGATCGACTTCTATGGCAATACATCAAGTCAAAGCATTACACTTAGCGCAGAGTAAATTATTGCAACAATATTGAAGAAAAAATACGATCAACAAATATTAGTGGCGAAAGCGCATATGGATCAACCGTAGCGGAACATGTAGTTCCATCAGAAGCTATGTTTGTAGCTGTATTACAACGCCAAGCAAAAGCTTCTTGTAAAGAAATGTATGCTTCAAATCCTGGTCAAAATTTACTAACGATATGATTTTGTTTTGCTGTGGTAGCCGTATCAGGCGAATGAAGAGAAACTACCTTACCATGTATATAGGTCTTGCGATTAAATGATCCTGTTGATGGAACAAATAGTCCATCTATAAAGAAATTTCATCTCAAAAACAATCACTGAGAAACCCCTAGGGACGCTATGGGGTTTCCTTTGTTATTAAAATTGACAATAGGGGTTCCTTCTGTATGCCAAACAAGGTTCCCGTTATCAATAAATATATTGAGCGGATCGCTTGTGTCATTCATTGTTCCGTATAGATGGATATCGGCATTTTTTACAAAGATAGTTTTATCTGTATATAATGAGGTATTCAGATTGATCACAAACTGTTGTGTTGTGCTATATTCTGGATATGTCACACAGAGCACAGTATTGTTTTCATCTATATTTAGTGCTTGCGTACGTCATTGACATTGCTGATACATAAGTTTTCTTTTTTTATTGATGATATCCGCAGTAGTAAATGTATTTGTAGCAACAACCATAGAATTATACTCTTCTATAAGCACCTCTGTTTGTGTAGAATTAATACTTTTTGTGGCTGCTATAATCCCTTGTATTGCTATCTGTCATCATGTTGTAGATTCTGTTGTGTTGTCTGCAATAACAATAGGAGAACTATGTCCGTATATATAGTCACCAATTTCTTCAAATATAGTAAGAATTGATTCTCAAACCTGTATATCTAAGAGCACTGCTTCATGTTCATCAAACAGCCCACCAACAAACCCTATTCCTCCAGCACTATCATAGATATATCACAATGGAGTAGAGGAAAAATATTGTAAGCTATTGCGTAGTGGATATTGTCGACTATTGGTGTCATATTGATAGTCTAATCATGCAAATAATTCTGTCTGCATTCCATTATAATCGTATACAATTTGTCCAATTATACTTTCTAAAGAGACTCCTGTTCATTCACATTGGGAATATCGTCATCATATTGCCTGTAAACTTCTATAACGACTATCCAAAGACTCTAAATCTTCTGCTGTTTGTATATCCAATGGATATAATCTTTGTCATCTTTGATTATTATAATATAATCATCTGAGTTGTTGTCCACATGAAACTATCTGCCCATCTGCATCTATTTCCTCTGGGATGTCCAATGTCTCCGGAGTTAATCGCAAAATGGTTCATCCAAAATTATTCCCAGCAGCAAAAAAATGTACTTCAGAAATAGCTGTAGGACTTAATGTTCCTGTATCTAATATTTGCAATACAAAGGCTTGTGCAACTGCGAAGCTACTTAAGGTAATGATAGATAGATATCTTACGATACGCATATTTTCTCGGCATATAAATACCTAAGTATACGACACATCACTCATTTTGTCAAATTTATAGACTAGGAAATTTGGATAGCTTTATATGTTTTTTTCCCTTTTCTGAGAAGCAACAATCCATTTATTGCATCTTTTTGTGAGAAAGTTTGTTGAAGATCATCTATTTTTACTTCATTGACGTAGATCGCTCACGCTTGGATTTGTTTTTTGGCTTCACCATTTGATTCAGTGAGTCATGATTGGGTACAGAGGTCAAGAATTCTTTGTTCTCCGGCAATAGAAAATCCAGCTGTGGCTAAAATCAATGCTTCTACATCAGACTCATCCAATCATTTGATAGCCTCTAATTTATTTTCTGTAACAAACAATAAATTGGTTATTGTAGCTGCTTGTTCCGCTGATTTTGAACCAAATATCGTTGTGATTACTCTTTTTGCAAGTTCCTGTTGTCCATATCTGGCTGCTGGATCTTTCTTGTGCTCTCCAATAATTGCAGATATTTCATCAAAGTTTAGTAACGTGAATAAATTAAGATATTTCTCGATATCATCATCGGTAGTATTCATAAAATACTGGTACACAACAAATGGTGAGTTTTTTTCTGGATTTAGTCGTAGCGCATTTCATTCAGATTTTCCAAATTTTTTCCCTGTGCTGTCGGTAATAAGCTTGTTTGTCGCTCCAAATACCTGCTTTCCAGCAAGTTTATGTGTAATTTCAATTCCTGCAAGGATACCATCTCGTTCGTCACTTCAACCTACTTCCAATATGACGTTATGCTCTTTATTTAAAACATAAAAATCATATCCCATAATGAGCATATAACTAAATTCTGCGTAACTAATAGACTTATCTGGATCTGTAATTCTTCTTTTGACAATATCTTTATTCATCATCCAGTTTACCGTCATAGATCTTCCGACATCTTTAAGAAAATCAAGATATGATATACCCTTAAATCGATCATAATTATTTACTATCTCAAAATCTAATTTTGTATCGGCAACTTTTTCGACGTTTGCGCAGACTCTCACAAAATCGTCATATATTCATTGTTGATTTTTCTTTAGGGTTTCTTCATCAAGAAAATTTCTTTCTGCATCTTTTCCTGTTGGATTTCCGATCATTCATGTCGCTCCTCACACAAGAAGATAACACTTATTACCTTTAAGCATATAGTGAATAGCGTGCATAAGCGCAACAAAATTTCCTATCGTCATACTATCTGCCGAAGGATCTACACCAAGATAAAATGATTGTCATCCTTTATCAAATAGATCAAAGACTTTTTCGTCCGTGACCTGATAGAGAAATCAGCGTTGTTCTAGTTCGTTTTTGAGATGCATAGATATTTTTTTCAATGAATAAATCTGTCATTCTTGTAGTGATTTCTTGACCAATTGCAAAAAATAATAGTCATTGTGATAAGATAATACGATACATTGTTTATATATAAATAATATTTTGTCAATCTATTGAACCATAATATATAGTGTTTTTTGGCATATTATTATTCTCTCTCCTATAATAGGAATACTATTTACTTATTTTGCCCTATTTCATGGCTCTTAATGAAAACAAAGTTCAATCTCTTCAGGACAATATCAATAGTCTAGAAGTACAAAATTGACTTAGCACAACGGTTAATTCTGTCCAAAAAGATATTTTTAATCTTTTTAAAGAACCTACCATTAGGGTAAGTGAGAAAAAACAGATTATCAAACTTGAACAATGACTGATTGAAAGTAGAGATCGTATGAATAAATCAATCGAATCTCATAGTAAAAACGACAAGGATAGCATCAATTGAATTAAAGTTGGAAAAGCCAAAAAACATATTAAAAAAATTTCTGCTCAGATATATTTTATTGCAAACATAAAAAAATCAATCAATCAAATTAATGATCCAGCTACAATAACTCAATCATTCGTATCCCTCAAGCAAACTGAGACTAAACTATTCTCACAAGATGTTGTACAGAATGATACTGATGTGTATATTGATCTGGTAGAAAAATGATCGTGTGTAAAACATGATAAAGATAGAAATTCTATCAAAATATCTGCTATTGGAACAGACAAAAAAACTCGACAAATCATGACTCCAGAGGAAGATATCTTGGGACATATTATGAAGAAAAATGATGGATGGATCACGACATTCCATCCGTGACAAGTAGAAAAAATACAGAAATTGGGGATAAAAGAATTGCAGATTCCATTTAATATTAGAAAAAGCATAAGTCTTATTGATCCTGATACAGACACTGTAAATAAAAATTTTGTTGAAAAAACAAAGAGACGGAAAATAAATCTTGAACAACTACAAACATGATCTGCGACAATGCCTGAAGAAAAGCCTGTTACTATTCCTGAAGAGACACCGACTCCAGCATCTGAAGAAGTACCAGCTCAAACTCCAGAAAAAACGCTTGATCCTATTTTGGAAGAAAAACCCGATCCTGTCATTGATAAAAAACCAAAACCACTTGAGCTTCCACCACATACACCAGAAAATCCTATCGATACAATTGACCAGAAAATGGAACAGCTTTTCAAATTGGTCAATATGTCTGATATGCGCATGCAATATACTAATCTTAAAACTAGATGGGATGTGTTGAAAATACATATGCAAGATTTTGATAAAAATCAAAGTATCAATGCAGATACCCCATTGTTTAGGTCTATTTTTCCTGCACTAGAGCAGGAAATCAATGAGTTTAAAAAACAACTCACCAATGCAATTATCGATACACAAGATAAAATTGATCTTGTGAAAAATAGTGGTATTGCTGATCTTGCAAAAGTCAAACAGCTACAACAAGAAATTGAGGATATTAAGGCTAAATACAAATCTATTGATGATGAATTTGCAACTATACACAAAGATCTTTTTGCGAGAATATACAAAAAAACACCAAAAGAACTCCCTCCACACATACCCACTGAAGAGATCCCTCCAGTAGACATGCCGCCAGCAGATGAAACTCCAGAAAACAATGGACCAGCAGGCAAACTAGAAATATCAGCGCACGTTATGGATAAAGAATCTCTCGTCAAAAAATCTATCGAACAAGACGTCCTGGAAGAATATCAACATAAGTATGAAAAAAGACGACGACCAAAAAGATTGGCGATGTATACCTTTGCTCGCTGGAGACAAGACAATCGTATCAATAATCGTCTGAGTATATCCAAGAAACACAACGCAGCTATCGAAACAGATATCACTCGCCAACAAAGAATCGCATCATCTATCGGTAACTTTGCTTCTGAATATGATCTCTGACTCGATGCTGGTAAAGTTAAAAAAACATCACTAGGAAGTAATGATGCAGTAAACAATATCGCAAATAATTACATCAAATGAGCGGATAAAGGTGGTATATCCAGAGAAGATGCCATCTCACAATTCAATGATTTTTTCACCAACAACAAAGACTACCAAACAGGTATGACTGGAAGTGATATCATGGAACAGCTCGATGACATTAGATTTATGGTTGCGATCAAAGATAATATCAAAACAGCAAAGACAAGAACTGATGATGATTATGAAAAAATCCAAGACGAAATATACAAATTGTTTGGTGATCACCCAACTGCTCAACTTCATGGCATTCACTTCAACAATCCAAATGTCGCAAGTAAAGCTGAAATGGATAAACTCTGTGATCATATCATTGCATATAAGAGCAAATCTGCTGTAAAACAATTAAATAATATAACTGCTAATGTTAAACTTTACAAAGTAGAAAAAGATACCGTTGAATTGACGCAATCTAAACTCAGAGAACACAATAGAAGCTGGGTAGATAAAGTATTTAGTGTGGCAAATACTGCAACATTTTGACTTGCATGATCGACGATAGGAAGCGCTGCACTTAAGGTCGGTGCCGGTATGTGACTTGCAGCATGATGATTTGGTACTCTGGGTGTTGTGTGATGAGTTGCATGACTTGCTGCTGCCTTACAATGGATGAAAACATATCGTGATTATCTTACTGAAGCACAGAAAACTCATGAAGATGCTATAACAATGGGAACTGTAGAACTCGATAGACGCATCAAAGAACTTGAAGAACAGGTTAAAAAACATAGTGCAATGCAAAAAACACTCGCATGGCGATGATTTGGTAAACATGCTATCAGGACCAAACAACTAAACATCCTCAAAGCAGTTAATGATAAGATGTACAAAACTGGTGCTATGAAACCAGCAATTACACTAATTACTGCAATGCAAGATCCTAATAAAGATAAACAAGCACTGGCTATAGCTGAAACTCTCGCTCGTCTCAAGGCAGGAAGAGAACTGGATACCAACTTTATCAGTGGGACCAATAGATGACTCACTGAACAAGAGAGAAAGTCACTTTTGATACAATTAAGAGATTCTGCTGCAAAGCGAGCCACTGAAGTATGATATGGACATCTGGTTCCACCAAGAAACGCTAATGAAGAAAAATGGAGAATGTTCCGAGCACGTCTTATTGCTATACCACAAAATAATATAGGTGCAATCTATCAAAAACAATATACTGAACTTAAGAAAAATTTTGTATGAATGAAAGATGATATCAGCGCAGGAAGAAAAAAAATGGCGCGAAGAGACGCTGGAAGTAACCTTCTTACTTCTGCTACCGTAGCTGGAGTAGCTGCTTGAGCTACTGCTATCGGTCGTGGTATGTGATGGACTTCAGGAACAAGTGGAACAACCTCATCATGACCTCACAATGAATATTCCCTTGGACAATATGAACACGCTGTCACTGACAAAGCATCATGACGAGAAACTGCTTTTAACAATGGAGACAAAGTATCCTTCCAATGAGAATCTGCTGTCGATGCTGTCAATGCTGCAAAAGGAAGTTTTGGTGATATCAACAAAGAAATAGCAGAAGTAACAAAATTGGCGTGATCCTTTGATGGTGCAACACAGGATGCGGTAAAAGAAGCATTGACAACTGAACTTGCAAAAGTTAAGGCTGAAGCTATCAAGGCTTGAGCTGATGCTTGAAATATCGCACTTACCCAACAACGTTGGGTTGATGGAGTTGAAGAAATAGTAAGTAAACTACACGCCGCGGGTAAAACAGGTGTTACTATAGAAGATATCAAATTTGATCCAAGCACATTCAATCCTATCGATATCCAAGCAAGTGCTGCGGCAGGATCTGGTGTTGGAATGCAGGATGTGATTGATAGATCAGTCGCATTCCAAGCTACTATCGACGGAACCTCTTGATCTCGAAATCGAGGAGATCCACTTTGGGTTGTATGGCCATGATTCTCCAATACCTATGCAAAACCTGGTGATGAAAGTAAACATGATGATAGCTGGAGCAAAAGAACAGAGGATCTAGATAAAAAAGACAAAGAAGAAGACAAAAAGAAGAAAAAAGAAAACCAAGAACGTGATGATTATAATAATGACTTTGAAAAGAAACATAAATTACCATGAGAAGAACCACTATACACACCCGTACCTCCGGTAACAGACAAAGATGAAAATCGAAAAGAAAAATGGAAAGAGAATAGAAATAAACCATTTGATCCTGGTGAGGGAGGAGAAACACCACAAGATTATCCTTATGGAGATTCTGACAGTAAACGATGAATCTCTCCAAGATGAAGAGAATGATCTCGTACCGAGACTGATGTTCCTCGTTTCTTTGAGAAAGACTATCCAAAAACTCCTATGATCTTGGATCCACAACAAGCTGCAGAACGCATCATCGCAGCCAAATACTATAATAGACCTTTGAGTGATATGCCATTTATTGGTGATCCAAAATATAGCATGGGTGCATATACACCTCAGATAGAAGAAGCTTTGCGTCAAAAAAACTACCAAAAAGCTGTTAGTTTGTTAGCTGAAAATATTGCCAAGGAACAGGAATATGTTGATGAACAAGCAAAAAAGCTGTGATTTAATATAACTATAGACACATCTCTTGTTACTGTTGATGAGGTATTTGATCAATTGGGGGTATTGGATAAGGATAGGAGTGAAATCCCGGATAAAGACCATATCCACATCATCCCATCATACCTTTTCCATGCACAAAGCGGAGAATATAGCAAAAATACGTTATGATTTATTCAGTTTATGGATGGACATGTTTTCATAAACTATGAAGCACTCTTACATGGACCGCATGGAAATAGATCTCCTGAAGAACAAAAAGCTGTCCTTGTACATGCTATAACACATGAGCTTATCCATGGAGCAACAACAAGTAATTACCATAAGACACGAAAAGAAAAAGATGGGAAAATGATTGATGGAACTGAAGATTATGTATTCTTACGTCGCATGGGAACACAACTTGTTAGAAGAATAGATAAAACATGACATCTTAAAGAAAGATGAAGAGCTCTCAATGAATGACTTACCGAATCACTCAATCTCTACATCTTGGAAGAAAAACTTGGTATGCAAGCTGCGATCAATGGCTATCCTGGAGAAAGAAAAATTGTCGATATGTTATCAGAAAAATTTAATCTCAAGAAGACTGATCTGTATAAGTTCCTTATCCATCGTAAATTTGGAGGTGATCTTATCAGAAAAGTCTACGGGAAAAAAGAAGAAGGGAATAAAATATCATACGAAAGACCTGGTTATATCACACTTCTTATGGAAATCATGGATAGTGAACATTTGAAATATACCAATGGAGCTTTGCCCTTGGCAGAAAAATTTATCCAATGAGAAAACCTTGTCATCAAAAAAACTGATAGCAAAAAGTTTCATCCATCATTGATAAATCCTGATGGATCACTAAAAGCAGACATACTCACTGCATATCCATTTATCACACAAGCATAATTTTAGCACTTATCTATTGGCATGTTAGTATATCAAGAAACACTGTATAATCTTGTCGAAGATCTCGGTATTGGAGATGAAACGATTGTTCAAGAGACTTATTTTGAGTTGGAGCAGGTATTTTTGGATAGATGGACGACGATGTTAGTTTCTAAGCTCAGCGATGCAGATCAGGAAATTGTCACTGAAAAACTTGAAGCAGGAGCGACTCCTGAACAATTTTATGAGTTTATGGATGCAAGTATCGATAATATTGAAGTAGTTAACCAACAGATCCTCGATGAATTTGTCGGACAGTACAAAGAAATGATGGACATGGACGACGAAGACTAGTATTATTGTATAATTAGTAGAATCCTCTCTTTGGGGGGATTTTTTTGTTGCAGAAAAACAGATAAAAGAGGCTAAAAATTTGCTTTTTTTGGCTGTGGTGGGTATAATTGAGATAGTTTTTAGACTGTACTCGTATTATGACTACTGTATTATCTCATGGAAAGACAGAAATCAATGAAGCACTGGAGAAAGTAAAAGCTCCTGATTTGCAATACATGAAAGATATTGTACCACAATCAATATTGAACTTAGATCGTGCTTTGCAATATAGATTTGTCATTGACCCTGTTACAGTTAATCTTTTAGAACAGTTAAGAAACTGACTAGATCTTACTAACAAGAGAGATGAATTAAATAAAAAACTTACAGAAGCAGGAGATGATACATCTAGTCCACGTCCAGATGTTTCTATATTATGAACATACCTACCAAAATGATTGAATTGAAAAATATCGGAAATACAAGCAGGGATAATAGTCCTAGAATCATCAATTACATGACTGGAAGCAGATATAGCGACCCAATCACTAATAGTCAATGATAGTTCCAGATCAAAAGATGATAGGAACAATGCGAGTAGAGAAATACAGAGATTTCAAGCAGAAATAGGATCAGTCAGAACTCGTGTATCTAATCTTAAATCACTACAAACAAAATATCAAGAAGAGGCGAAACAAATTACTGAACAGAAAGATAAGGTGAATGATTTTATGAGTGTTTATCAAACATTGATAGGAAATGCATGATGAACGACTGCATGAACACTAACAAATAGAATAAATAAGATCATAACCCTTGCAAATCAATACGTCTTCACAAATAATATAGATCGTACGATTTCTCAACTTTGAAATGCTCCTACAACTCCAGCATATCCGATTGACTTGCAGAGCATATTTTTTGGAATGACTATTCCAGCCAACCCTGTTAGCTATACGCTGGCTGATGCTGAAACAGGAAGTCCATTACCAGTAGATAATGGTAAAATAAAATGTAAAACTGAATCATGAGCAGCTATAGAACTATCTTGAGTTTCTATCAATGGAAATCAGATTGTTGTTGATCCAACAAGACATATATCGATCACTCCAACTCAAGGAATTGAATTTCCGGTAAACCTTCGTCTCAGTATAAGATGAAGAATGCAAGAATCATCTACATGAATCAATGTTGATGCCTATAAAAACTTTGATCTTACGCTCAATGAACCAAACAGAGATATTGGACGACGTCATACAACCGTAGACACAGTAGAGTGAAACCTCTCGGCTGAGTATCTCAAAACGAGACTCAGACAAGACTACGAAAATAAGTTTAATAAACTCCAACGTGAAGCATTTGAAAAAGTGCTCATGGACAATCCCGAGTTTGCTAAACTCAACCAAGCACAGAAAGATAGGCTCTATGAAAGAATGCAAGACTTGGGGACTATAGCTAATCCTGTTGCACCAATAAACCTTGGAAAACCTGTCGCAGGTCCTGATGTTACGTATCCTGTAGATGCTATCACTTTTGCTCCAAGTACACATACGTACTCAGTGATGCCACATGGTGAAGATTACGATGGATTTAAAGTGTGGCTTGCAAACCAAGCACCCAAAGATGTTATCAATGACGAAGAAAAATATAGATCGTGGATGAGAAATGGTCTTGCTGCGTCACTTGACAATGGAAAGACCCACTATGAATCATTCTTTGATGATGTTCTCAAACAATTTACTGAGGATCTCAATGTTAAAACAACACTCAACAAAACACTCTTAGACTTTATCAATGATACGAATACAGCTGATCATGTCTGATTTGCAGCTGATCTTGCGGCAAATCTCAATGCAACTGAACCTATGACTACCTATACCAAGAAATGGTACCAAAAACTTGCTTTTTGGACTCGTGGAGAACCGCAAAATTACTTGTCATTCTTCTCTGGACAATCACATGAGTTTACCAATGAATCTATTACTGCTGGTGGAAAAACATTTGGGTATACAGGAAAACTTGATATTAAATCATCTGAATCTATGTCTCTTACATTAAAGATGAAAGATGCACAAGAACAAATCTACAAAGGAGGAAATCCTGTTGCACTTATCAGAACACTTCTTGATAGCCCAGATATTGAACCACCACATGCAAGATTTCATGCTGGTCTATCCGTCGTAAAGTCTGTAACTAAACTCGCTCGTGATAATGGAATATCATTGCGCACCGCACTTACTCCTGAGATGCTAGCAACGCTTCCTATTGGAATCAGAACTACTATCGAAAATGGCGAAAATCCTATGGTAGAAGTAGAGGAAGTGAATGGAAAATTGGTCGCAAAAGTATTCAATCTCAATCTAGTAACAAGAAGAAAAGAAAACGAATATAAGCTTTTTGATGAACAAGATTTTGTGGCAACACAAAGTGTGAGAGATTTGAGACAAGGAGTTGAATGACTTCTTGCAATCACCAATCAAACAATGAACAATGTGTATGCACAATATAAGGAAGGAAGATCTCGTAGTCGATTGAGACCATGATTATTAAAAAAACCAAAATATGGAGGATTGAGAAATATGTACAAGAAATTATCATTTACTGGAGAGTCTGTTTCTGTCTGAGGAAAGTCCTTCAACCTTGACTGCAAAGATGGGTTGTTTACGTTTACTGGTGGTGATTTGAAAAAGCCTGTTTCATGAAGAAATCTCGGTGATCTCCTTGCCTACAACCCATCATTTCGTGGGGTAGAACTCAGAGCAATGCACATAGCCAACGAAAAGATGTTGGGCATGTATCAAGAGAAACTTAAGACACAAAAACGTCATCATAATTATGGTGTTATTGACGAAGAAAATCATAGAGTATACATCTATGATAAGGATGGAAACTTGTGATATTACGAATCTGATGACCAAACATTTGTTCAAAGATGGCGACAATATACATCTGGACATAGATATGGAAGAATCGCTGATGCAAATATGCCTACAGGATTTAGAGTGATGAAACAAGGAGATAGAGTTGTCGAGAAGGAAAGTTATGATAATTTCTTGCGCAATGAAACGCTTGTAGGTTCTATGGTTAGAGCAATGTCTCGTACACATAGAGCACTGATTGCTATGGATCCTTGGTAATACAATATATCTAGCTCCTCAAAAGAGGGGCTTTTTTTGATAATAATAAAAATGGTGAGGACATGCCTCACCATTTTTAATAAATATTAGATATTCTAATATTATTATTTACGCATATACGGCTCAATATGAGTTTTATATGCTTGAGAAGATAGATTTTCCTTAGATATAGCCATACCAATCTCGGTAGATCCACCGAAATTTTTATGGACAAATGCCCCAAGGAAATAAATGCCTGTAAACTTTTCTGCTAAGCTATCATACATTCTCATGATAGGCAGCCCCTGCATTTTGTAATTTTTGTCTAAGAAAGAAACAAACTCTCTATAATCTCCTTTTGTATGCTCCATTGCAAATTTTACAATATCAGATATCTGTTTTTCATGTGTGGAAATTACTGAACCTAACGGCTCTCCATCCATCCACGAATGCTTACAAAAAGCTACAATAAAGTCTGTTGCGCCACTCTCTTGGTACAAGGCAGGGACCGTTACTTTACCATAGAACCCAGCCGCATTATTTGCCTTTGCAAATAAACAACCGAGGCCGTTCATCAATGCAAATATGCCATGCCGAGTTTTCTGATACTCTAGAGAAAGGAAACTTCGACCCAAATGGATCCAGTTTTCTTCTACAAAGTTCTGCGTAAAGCTAAAGTAGCGTCCCATTGGAGAATGTTCAGGAGAAATAGTTGCGTTATAAGAGTATCGATATCCTCCTACGATGGCTTCTTTTTCCGTATCCCAGATGAACATCTGAGATTGTTGATGCAACGAAACATCATAATCGTCTAAATCTATGTTGGATGTTATTTTTACTCCAACTGATTCAAACGATAGCTTTCGTTGCTTCGCTATCTCAAGAACCAGATGTGGTGACTGAGACATTGTTGTGCTATAAATAGCAAACACAGGATTGCGAATACACGATCCTAGTGGTTTGAGGCTTTTAACCTCTGTTTTAAAATTTTCCATAATGTGTGGTTTTTCTTTTTAGTTAATTAATTTTAAATTCTGCATACGGATCCTTGTTTAGTTCATAAACATGAGCCCGTATACGTTGAGCAATTGCTGTAGTCGCTTCACGATTGTGTTGTGATACAGTAAAAATAGTAGGATCGATAGGTTTCCCTACCGTTACAATTATTCGCTTTCCTCGTGCCTTATACAGCTCGCGGATCAAAAACAATTGTTCAATGTTAAATGTAATTCCTAACTTCTGACGCAAATACGCTACTCTATAAAAGAATGGCGAATTTGAGCCAGAGATATGAATCGGAACAATCGGTACATCATGGCGTATAGCTTGTGCTACAAAGGTCCCTTTCCATGGCAAATCTTGTACCTTCCCATTTATCCTACGGCTATCTTGGCCAGCAGGAAATATAGGAAATACATTACCATTAGAAAAAGCTTGATCAACCTCTTGGTTCATCTGTTCCTTCCTGACAGCATCTCCCTTTGGTATTGGGATAAACATATCTGGGGAATGGGCAAAATTAACCAAAGGATTGATTAACATCTTTACATTTTCCTCACGTTGCATCAACTGCAGCGCTTTAAAGATGACACAGAGATCACCACCACCAGGGTGGTTAGATGCTACTATCACAGCACCTTCTCGAGGCATATTTTCTGCGCCATACAACACAACATCAAACCTTAAATAGTCTGATGTGTATGCCATAAATGCGCAGTTTTTCAGACCTTTTGCTTCTCCTGTTGTGATGATATCGTTGGATACTTTGCTCACGAGCAGCCAACGGTTGATTACCCAAATCAATGGATAACAGACTATTTCCAACCATCGTGGCATTGCCACGAGTTGACGGATATCCATCCGCGTAAATTGTTTTTTTGTTTTCATAATTCTTGGTTTTTTGTTTTAGAAAATATATGTTAATGATCTCGCATTTATATTATAATGATAATTATGATTAAGTCAATGCCATTAGACAAATAGAGTCATAATCCAATCTGATCCTACAAAAACCATAAGGAGAATAAATGCTATAACCATAAGGATGATTTGTCTTTGTGTAAGTTTATCTTTCAAGAAGATCCACGCAAGGATAGTCGTGGTTACAACACCAAATAATCTAATGAAGTTGACAATATTTGCTGGGTTGTCTAAATATCCATAATAATACAAAAAAGCTGAAGCGACATTTGATGATCCGATAATGGCAAATGGAACAATAATCTTATGTGAATAACTTGCTCGTACTGGTTTAAAATCTCGCTTGTGTGTCAAAGCATAACCCAATATTGCGAATACTAAGATAATGCTTTCGGTGGCAAATACTGACTGTACTGGCGTCATCACAGCATTTTTAACAAACCATGTATTCCCTACAAAAAATATCGTCCAACAGATTGCCGTGACAAGCGGATAGAGCATTTTTATATTAAATACAAGCTTCTTTTTCTCTGTTTGTTGTCGCAAAAATTGTGCGATGACGACAAAGAATAAAATCCCAATCATGATCTGTAAAAATGGAAGACTTTCTGATCATTCAAAAATAGAAAGATTGGCAAAGTACATCATAAAGACACTGATGTTTGCGATAATCAATGCTACTCCACCACTCATACAAGCAAATGCTTTGAAGAGAAAATAGATCCCCACATAACCAAAAAATCATACAAACAATAAGACAAGTCGAGATTGTATATCCAATGTTGGGAAAATAGATGTGCCGTTAAACAATGATATCACGACGACAAATATACTCGCAAAAATCGTCATCGAAATGTATTGCCAAATCAACCCAATGTAACTATTTGGGATAGTGCTAGCGACATGTTTCATAGCTGCATTTGCCATTCATTGCAGAAGCGCACCAAACATAGCTGCGATAATTCATAGGGACATAATAATAATAAATATAAGATAAAATATCATTGTTTTTTATATAGATATTGGGCAACTAATTACAAACAGCTATTCATCATTTTTTTTGTCTATATCTTCAAGCTCTTTATCAGTTACTGTGGAAAATAGATTATCATATTTTTGTAACAATTTTTTGAGTGATTGTATATCATGTTTGTGAGCAATGTTATGGAGAGCATCCAATGTTTGTTTTGATTTGGCCGCAAGAAAAAATCACCAAGAACCGATATATGTATTTCATCATATAACAGCGTATGATGAATCTCATGTATATGCTGCATATGATCAAAATGCATATGATAGGGCCGTCAAAGAGACAGCTGATCCATACAAGACTCTTTCTTTGTTTGATAGTTTTGTGCCTGCTGCAGTCTTCCCAACAATAGCCTCTGTTCACATCTTAAACGATGATATAAATGTCCAATCTGCAGCTTGTGATCAAGCCTGCAATGCTCATTTTTTTATCTTTGGCATAATTTCATTTTGTATCTCCTGCAAAGATGGAACAGAAAAAAACTCATATGAAATCTGTGATGCAACATCTTCAGCAACATTATCTAAATTTCCTAAATAATTATCTAATCGATTATTATACAATTGATTGGACATATGCATAAGTTTAAATAAATTATTATAGCATAAATTCTAACAAAAACTTATTTTTATGTATAGTACGTATATATAATTATACAATAATTAAAACATTTTGTCAAATTTCTCGTAGAGAAAAACTCGCCATTAAGACGAGTTTTCTTTATAATCAAATGGATACAACTAATTAATTGATTTGATTGTGATATCGAATATAAGATCTTTACCTGCCAATGGAGGATTAGCATCCAAGATAATGTTTTCTTCTTCTACTTTGTATACGACAAAT
>Ga0222632_1000701_pt1 | contig 15779 bp, 16 predicted proteins | sample AntAcemetageno46_FD_179828 | JGI IMG/M metagenome (GOLD analysis project Ga0222632, IMG submission 179828) | Saline water microbial communities from Ace Lake, Antarctica - #46 | ecosystem: Environmental > Aquatic > Non-marine Saline and Alkaline > Saline | place: Antarctica: Ace Lake | collected...
CTTTTTTGTGCTTAGACGGGATTGCTCTTTTGACAGTAGCGTAATCATAACGCAGTATTGAACATTTCCATGTATCACGTCTACATTCTCGAAAACTCAAAAGGCCGCCTTTACATTGGACACACGGTGTAGAGGGATATGCTTTTCAAGGAGGAGTGGTCGGCTTGCCCCTGCGCGGGTTAATCATCCGACAATATCTGGGACTTTCTGACGCGGTTTAGCCCGTCAACGCCTCCTCTCTGCTTTTCGAACTTTCTGATTCTCGATGATAGTAATTCAACAAGCCTCCAAGGCGTTCAGTTTTTACGATCGATCCGTCCTGTCCCTCATCCCTAGGGGCATACGGGAAAGGGATGAGATTGTCTAAGGACTGATGGTTCCGCTCGTGATGGTAGTGCTCCACATACTCATCCACTGCCTTCCGAAGTGAATGCTCTCCGAAAAATATCAGATGATTGAGACACTCGGTTTTGATGCTCTTAACGAAGCGTTCGGCATAGCCGTTTTGCTGCGGAGTCTGTGGCCGGCATCGAATCACGTCCACCCCTGCACCCTCTAGAATACCTCGAAATTCCTTAGTGAACAAAGAATCTCGATCACAGACGAAATACTCCATGCCCTGAAGGAAACCGTCTTCAAAGTCTGTCAGATTTCGAGCGACCTGAGCCATCACCTCACTATTCACCTGGCACCCGATCTGGGCGATTTGAATCTTACGTTTTGCTAAATTCATGACGAAAAGAACATGGTAGCGAACCAGGCCGCTCATCGTCCAAACCTCTACTGTGAGAAAATCCGCTACACACATCGTTGCCATATGAGAACGCACAAACTGTTGCCAGTTACTCTTCTTCATTCGCTCTGGCGCAGGTATGATCCCTTTTGCGCGTAGGATGTTACCAACCGTGGTCTTGCTCAGTTCATAGCCTAGATTTGAAAGTGCTCCCTGAATACGCCGATAGCCCCAACTCGGATTCTCATCAGCGAACTTCACGCATAACTCGCGGATGATCACCATGCGATCTTGTCGCGCCGTATTGATCTTACGCTTGGCAGTGTATTTGAGTGCAATTAGTTTCCGATGCCAACGAAGGATAGTGTCCGGAGTTGCGATGCTGGCATATTCTTTCAAACGCTTTCGACCGAGCAGCTTCCCCTGCTTCGCCAATTTTCGACGTTGGTGATTGCTCAATTTTAATTTTTGCCCCTTCGTATCCAACTGCTCTTTGAGAATCTCGTTCTCAGCCTGCAGGTAAATGATCACTTCCTGTTGTCTGCGACTCATCCAACACGCCAATCCGGCTAGAAATATTGATAATTGCGTCTTCAAGGCGTCATTTTTTATTTTCCATAAGTCATTGGCAAGCAAGATAGATCCTAAAATTGAACCCCACACGGGCGGCCCTTGCTATATGAATGCTACTGGCAGGCTTCGCACTCTTCGCCATTCATCATGGCTTCGAGGGAGCAGGCTTTGACTTCGGCTTCGGTGTAATCCTTTTTCGGAGCTGCGGCCTGCCCTGAGCTTGTCGAATGGGCGTCGGTTTGGCCGGCGCGGCCGCGGACTTCTTTCTTCACGCTGGTGGTGGCTTTCTCAATGTTGGAAGCTCCTAGGCTGCGTAAATAGTAGGTCGTCTTGAGACCTTTGCGCCAGGCGTCGCGATACATGTGGAGAAGAAAAATGGCACCAAACGTTTAAAATAAACATCTGCTTAGATGGGCTCTCCCGTTTGTAAGCGGTAGATCATGCTCCAGATACGATCGGCCTCGCCACGTTCGATCACCTGAAGTGGAGTCGATTTATCAAAGGCAGGGTTGGCGGTCTTGAGCCATTCTCCAATGTATGCCGTTTCCATAATCTCTGAGAGCGCATCGAATAGGCGCACCAACTCTTTGAGTTGCTTTTCGGCTGCTGCGCTAGGCTTATCGCCGGCTGCCCATTTGGCTACGGCGCGAGGCGAGTATTGGGTGAGTCGCGTAATGTCATTGCGAACCAATCGGTAGCGTTTACAGAACGCAGGAATGCTAAAGCTGCGCGGCGTTGCCTTGAGTTGTGTCGTTGTGGCCATACACAAAACATGCACAAGTGCATGCACTTATGCAAGCCATTGTTCGAGTTGTTTTTCTCCTGAAATTGAAATACGGCTTTTAGCTAATAATTGATCGGGAAACCAAATCAGATTGCGGCCTCGCCTATCTTGAGCAGAAGGGACAATTAGGCCTTCGTAGCTTAAATCATATATGGCGCGCCCTACTGCCTGCGCTAAGGTTTCGACACCACTGCTGTTGAGCTTTTCCCAATCTTCACCCAGCAGTTCTTCGATAGTTGGTGAGTCGAGGACCTCTCTCAGCTTTCTCAGATCAACAACCTGTTGTAACTCGACGAAGAGCTCCACACTCACTCGTGGATTTTGCCTCGGCTTTTGAATTCCGTAGTAATCGTAGGTTTGCCGGGATTCTTTGAGTGCAAGCGTTTCCGTGGAGGCGGCATGCACCACACGAGTATAATTAGGCTGGATCCAACGACTGCCATACTGCCGAGTGCCGTCACCTGAGATCAAATACTTGGGACGTGCCCATTTTAATTCAACGCAACGATAGACCGGCCCTTCCCAATGAGACTTTAGCTCCCCTCCCGCCCTTTTCAATTCAGCAAAGAGTCGCTTATAAGCAGGATGGGGTTTTAGAGGTTTAGGCACAGATAGAAAGTGGCTAGAAAGAATTCGAATGATACAATATAAAGATTAGCTTAATAATGGATTAAAAAGGGCCGCCCTTTCGGGCGGCCCTTGCTATTTGAATGTTACTGGCAGGCTTCGCACTCTTCGCCATTCATCATGGCTTCGATGGAGCAGGCTTTGGCCTCTTCTTTGGTGAACTCCTTTTTGGGAGCGGCGGCTTGGGCGTCGGTTTGGCCGGCGCGACCGCGGACTTCTTTCTTCACGCTGGTGGTTGCTTTCTCAATATTGGAAGCACCGAGTGAGCGGAGGTAGTAAGTGGTCTTGAGGCCCTTGCGCCATGCATCGCGATACATGTGCGAGAGTGTCTTGATGTCGGGCGACGGGATGAACAAGTTTACCGATTGCGATTGGTCGATCCACTTTTGACGACGTGCTGCGGCATCGATGAAGTATTTATATTCGATACCGAATGCAGTGGTGTATTTCTCAACGAGGTCTTGTGGGACGCCTTCAATCGCATCGAGTTCGCCATCGAAGTATTTAACTTGGTCGAGCATCTCAGCGGTCCAGAGGCCGCGATTCTTGAGGTCGCGAACTAGGTGGGCGTTGAGCACGATGAAGTCGCCGGACAAGTTACTCTTCACGAAGAGATTCTTATAAGTCGGCTCGATGCAGGGTGTGGTGCCCATGATGTTGGAGATCGTCGCAGTTGGTGCGATGGCTAGGACGTTGGAATTACGCATACCGTGCTTGGCGATCTTTTCGCGGAGTGGCTTCCAGTCCATCTTACCGGCGCGTGGCACGTCGACTTCTTCGCCACGCTCTTGGGCGAGCAGGTCGAGAGTGTCTTGGGGCATGAGGCCGCGGTCCCACTTGGAACCTTTGTAGGAGCTGTAGGTGCCGTGCTCGGCTGCGATGTCGCTGGAGGCTTCGTAGGCGTAGTAAGCGATGGCTTCCATGAACTCGTCGTTGAAATCAACGGCGGCTTGGGAGGCGAAGGCGATGTCCTTCTTATAAAGTGCATTTTGCAGACCCATGATACCGAGACCGATGGGGCGGTGACGGCTGTTGGCTGTCTTGGCGGCTTCGGTTGGGTAGAAGTTGATGTCGATGACGTTGTCGAGTGCACGGACGGCGATACTGATAGTGTCGCGGAGCTTCGCGTGATCGAGGTTGCCATCTTTATCGAGGTGCGAGTCGAGCACGACTGAACCGAGATTACAGACGGCGGTTTCTTCTTCGCTGGTGTTGAGCGTAATCTCGGTGCAGAGATTGGAGCTATGGATGACACCGCAGTGATCTTGGGGGCTGCGGACGTTGCAGGGATCTTTGAAGGTGATCCATGGGTGACCGGTCTCGAAGATCATCTTGAGCATGGACTTCCAGAGATCAATCGCTTGGCGTTTTTGGCCAAAGATTTCGCCGCGCTCGGCCATGGCTTCGTATTCGCAGTAGCGTTTTTCGAAGGCTTTGCCGTAGAGCTCGTGGAGGTCGGGGCATTCGTTAGAGCGGAACAAGGTCCACACGCCACGGGCTTCCATGCGCTGCATGAACAAATCGGGCACCCAGTTGGCTGTGTTCATGTCGTGCGTGCGGCGACGGTCGTCTCCGGTGTTCTTACGTAGTTCGAGGAAATCGTCGACGTCGTTGTGCCATGTTTCGAGGTAGGCGCAGCCGGAGCCACGACGCTTGCCACCTTGGTTGACGGCGACGAGTTGGTCGTTGTGCAACTTGAGGAATGGGATGACGCCTTGTGACTCGCCGTTGGTGCCTTTGATGAAACCGCCGGTGCCGCGAACGGCTGTCCAGGAGCCACCGAGTCCCCCAGCCCACTTGGAGAGGAAGGCGTTATCGGCGATACCGCGGTGCATGATCGACTCGATGCTGTCGTCGACCTTGTAGAGGTAGCAGGAGGACAGCTGCGAGTGGAGTGTGCCGGAGTTAAAGAGTGTGGGGGTGGAGGAGCAGAAACGACGACTCTTGTAGAGATTGTAGAGGCGGAGGGCGTAGCCTTCGCGGTCTTCTTTCTCGTGATGGAAGAGGCCCATGGCGACGCGGATCCAGAAATACTGGGGCACTTCGAGGCGGACGTGCTTCTTGGAAGTCTTATCGACGATCAGGTAGCGGTCATACATGGTCTGCACACCGAGGTAGTCGAAGTCGAGGTCGGCGGAGGGATCGAGCGACTTGGCGATCTTGTCGATATCGAAGTCGAGGAGCTTCGGGTTGACGCGGTCAATTTCGATGGCGCGCTTGAGGTATGGCTTGAAGCCGCGACGGTGGGCTTCTTTCAAGTTATCGACGCCGTCTTGGACGATGTCCCAATCGAGGACTTCTTCGTAAATGTATGTGAGGAGGATACGCCCGGCGAATTTAGCGAAGTCGGCATCCTTTTCGATCATGCTCTTGGCATTGAGAATGATGGTCTTCTGCAAGTCGGCACGCTTCATCTCTGGGTAGAGGGAGCGGCGAAGTTCCTTTTCAATTTCCGCTGCGTCGATATTGAGGTCGAGGCCGATGGACGCGAACTCGATGCGGCGCTTGAGATCGACGGCGTCCCAGAAGGTGTTTTCACCATTTTCTTCGGTCACGACGATCATGGACTCTTGCTCAGCCTCTGGAACTGGAGCAATGCCCTCTTCTTCACGGACGTGTGAGCGGCGTGCGCGGTAAAGGATGTAAGCTTCGGCGACTTTGAAGTGGCCTTGGCGCATCATCTCTTCTTGGACGGCGTCTTGCACGTCTTCGATGTTGATAAAGGCTTGGCCGCCTACGTTGAGGCGATCGGTGACTGCGCGAGCGATGTCGATGGCTGGCTCGGAATCGAGGTGCAGGGAAAGGAAGGACTTACGCACGGCGATCTCGATTTTGGACTCACCCCAAGGCACGACTTGACCGTTGCGGCGGATCAAACGAATGGCGACTGGCTCGCGCTCGTCGGTGCGCAGGGACTTATTACGGCCAAACATGAGGCTGCGGGCGACATCGTGCGCATCGCTCTCGATGAGGGCTTTTTCAATGAGCATGTGGATGTCATGCGTGGAGAGCTTGAGGGAACGACCTTGGTCGATTTGCTCTGCCAATACGGTGCCGACGCTATCGGCAACTTTGGCCACAAACTTTTGATTCACATCGGTGAAGATGTCCTGCTCATCACGAGACAGCAGCAGATCGGTCAAGGCAGCGCCGATGGTATCTGCGATTTCTGCGAGGTCGAAATCACGCTCGCCGCCTTCGGCTTCGATCTTGATCTCTGAACGGTGGAAGCGGTCATCACCGAGCACGGCCGCCCAGTCGAAGCGTGGCTTCTTTTCTTTAGGTGTGGCGGCGTAACGCTTAAGCTCGAGATCTTCTTCGAAGGAAATTTTGTTAATCATGGGTGTTGTTGTTTGTTGTCAGGTTGTTGTTTGGCGGGAACAGAATTAGGGGAAACGGAACGTGCGCGGACGGTAAAAGCGCGCACGCTCCGTGAAAGTTGACTGGGGTAAAATTAGAGGTCGTCGTCGTCGACTTGACCGAGGGCAGATGCCTTTTGGTATTCGGTGACGCGGCCTTCGAAGAAGTTTTGCTCCTTCTTAATATCCATCATCTCGGCAAGCCATGGGAATGGGTTTTCCACGCCTTCGTTGATTGGAGCGAGGCCGACGTCTTCGAGGCGGCGGTCTGCGATGTAATCAATGTATTGGCAGAACTCTTCTGAGCTGAGGCCGACGGAATTGACCGGCAAGCAGTCGCTGATGAAGTCTTTTTCCAGAGCCACCGCTTCACGCATCAAGTCGCGGAGCTCTTCTTTGAATTCAGGCGTCCAGACGTCTTCGTTTTCCTCGACCAAATCCATGATCAAGTTGCGAAATACTTCGATGTGGTTGGACTCGTCGCGCAATGTGTAGCGGAACATTTGGCCGATACCAGGGAACTTGTTCTGACGGTAAAGCGAAAGCACCATGCCAAAGAGGCCGTAGAACTGGGTGCCTTCCATGCACTGACCGAAGAGGAAGAGGTTTTTGGTGAACGCTTGCTTATCCTTGGTGGTGGTCAAATCCATGTCGCGGCGCAGGCCACGGGAGTTTTTGACCACGAAGTCTGTCTTACGCTTGATCGTAGGGATGTCCTCAAACATGGCCTCACACTCGTGCGGGTTAATGCCGAGGGAGCTGATCATGTAAACGAGCGAGTCGGCGTGGATGTTTTCCTCGTGGGCGTGACGACCGAGAAGTAATTTGAGCTCGGGAGCGGTGACGAGCTCGCGGGTGACGTGTTGGATGTTGTCGCCGACAATGCCTTCTGCGGCTGAGAAGTAACCGATCGCCATCTTAATGATCCAGCGCTCTGCATCGGAGAGATCGGCACTGCGCCAGAGCTCCACATCCTTCTGCATAGGAATATCCTCTGGCTCCCAGTGGTTATTCTTCATCGTTTTGTAAAGATCGTAGGCCCACGCGTATTTGAGCGGGAGGATGTTAAAGAACATCGTGTCTTTGCCGTTAATGATCTTTTTAGCATTAAAAGCCTCTTCGGCTTTAGTTTGGTCGAGGACGAAGGTTTTATCACCGATTGTGTAGCTTTTTTCCATATAAGTATGTGCGTAGGATTTAGGTTAGATTAAAAAAATGTTCGGCGGGCTTAACTCCGAAATCGGAGACCGCTCACGCCACAACTAAAGATGTTGAGGGGTAAGGAGATAGTGCATTAAGGAGACAGAATATATCCGAAATGGTGAGCGGAGCATGGGGACTCGAAATTCCGCTGTCAACATAAGGCACACAATATATCGTAATTTTTAACGAAACAGCCACTAGATGTAGTAATTGTGCACAATTTGTTCACAAACCGATGTGAGCAAGTCTTGAGCCGTAGGCAAGTGGAGCGCGAAAATTTAGCAAAGCAAGTTTCGAGCAGAGTCGCCCGAAAACTCACATCCAGCTGATTTATAAAAGCATAGCGAATTTGGAGCACATTCCGCATCGAAAATTCGCTGCAACTTTCTCTAAAAGACGACGATTTATCCTCTACACATGGCATCCACTCTTACAAGTTACACACCGTCCGGATGGGTTGAACAGCTCGCGGCCCGACCACGGAATATGCGCACCTCCTCCACAGCCTCCATTCAACCGATCGAAGATATCGACAGCGCCTGCCTCCGCGCCCTGGCCGAAGGCGACCAGGCTGCCTTCGCACAAATCGTCGACCGCTGGCAGACGCGCCTGATCAACTTCTTCTACCGCGCCACCGGCAACCGCGCCGACGCCGAAGATCTCGCGCAAGAGACCTTTATCGAACTCAACCGGGCGGCCACCGCTATCAATCGCAGGGCACTTTCAGCGCATTTATCTTCACACTCGCCCGCCGCCGGTTGATCGACGGCTACCGCAAGAAAGCCCGCCGCCCGCTCGAATTCGTCGATCCCGGCGAATATTTCATGCAAAGCCAGCCAGAGGCGACCGACCACACCCGCGAAATCGAAGAAGCCTTCCACCGCGCCCTCACCGCCCTCCCCGACAATCAACGCAACGCCATCCTCATGCTCCAGCAGCAAGGCCTCAGCTACGACGAGATCGCCCAAGCGCTCGACGCCAGTGTAAGCGCGGTCAAAACATGGATCCACCGCGCCCGCACCCACCTCCGCCAAGAACTCAAAGACTTTCAAACTTAAGCAGCCCACAAGGCTTCCACCTACGCTCTCCGAGCTACGGCCGACAGGTCGCCTCACCCAAATCTAGCCAGCACCGCACATCCTACATCTCGAATCATCATGAAAACGAACCATAACAGCGACCCGCTCGACCAAACGATCGACGCCCTCCTCGCCAGTCGTCCGCTAGCACCGAGCGACGACTTTGCCACACGCGTGCTCGCCGCCGCCGAGGCCGATTCCGATGCCCGCAACTCGAAGCGATCACTCGGCAGCCTGCTCAAGTTTGCCCTCCCCCTCGCCGCCGCGGTTGTAATTACGATCAGCCTCTTGCAGTTGAACTCCGGCTCCACCGAGCCGGCCGAAGCCGCCGTACTCAGCGCCGCCGAGGCTCAGGAAATCTTCCTCCTTGAAGAGAGCCTCTCCAGCCTCGCCACCGTGGGCACTACCGAATTCGTGACTAAGGATCTGCTCAGCACCCTCGATGCCCTCTATTTGGAGATCTAACAATATGAAGAAGCCACTGACAGCTCTCACCCTCGCACTCGTCTGCGCACTTCCACTTGGGGCAAATCCCCCCGATGAGCCACGGCCTCCGGCCGAAGGCCAACAACACGAGACCCGCATGCTCCACCATCTCTTACAAATGGAGCAAGAAGAACTCGCGCAACTACGCCAGACGATCGAGCGGATCGAGCGGATGACGCCCGAAGAGAAAGCACTCCTAAGCGAGCGGATCGGCAAGCTCGACAAGATGAAGCCCGAGCGGGTGGAGGCCATGCGCCAACGCTTCGAAGCGATCCCCAAGGAAAAACGCGAGGCCATGCGCCAGCGCTGGCTCGAGATGACAAGCGAAGAGCGTATCGAATGGCGCAAAAAGCTCCGTAATATGAGCAAAGAAGAGCGCGCCGAAGTCTTCAAAGAGCAAGGTTTCCTACCCGCTTCCGGCAAGCCACCAAAGGGCCCAAAACCGCCCCGCCCACCCGAGGAATAATTCAGTAAAGATTATTATATCGCTGACTTGACAAGAAGGGAAGCAGAGGCAGTATCCGCGACTTCGTTAGCACAATAGTGCAGACGCATCTGCTGGATTAGCTCAGTTGGTAGAGCAGTTGACTCTTAATCAATTGGTCCGGGGTTCGAGCCCCCGATCCAGTAGGCACCGGCCACCTTAGCTCAGTTGGTAGAGCAGTTGATTTGTAATCATCAGGTCGTCAGTTCGACTCTGACAGGTGGCTCCATTTTAAGCCCTTTAGTAGCAATACTTTAGGGCTTCTCTGTGCCAACGCAGATCGGGTGAGCCAATTAAGCTTGGCCACTTCTGGGCCACTCTTAATTTCACTCTAAGTGACTGAAAATGCTCAAATTTGAACCAATCAAATACAAACTTAACACCCTCGTGTGTTCCAGGCGGATAATCCATCAGCGGTGCCTGGGGGATGTCCCACGAGTTGCAAACAGTTTTGAGCCATGATGACGCAGTGCATCGCAGACATCGTTCAGGCCGATTGAATGTGTGAGCTGCGCAGATCGCCCCTTTGCGGAGATAAACAAGCGGACACGCCACGGCCTGCAATCATTTCTCCGAATACGCTTCGTGGAAGCCTTCGTATTCTACAAACGCCATCAAGTAGAGGCTATTGAGCACGTCTGGTGAGTGCTCTTTGAGCTCAGCGAGCACCGAACTTTTGACTCGGTTGATACCCAGCTCCTGCACCGCTTCTTGGATCAGAGGCGGCAACTCTTTGCATAGCTTCACAAACGCATAAGGATCGCCCGTCACGACTTTATAGAAAAGATCCATCGATATACGCCGGATGCGCGGATGCGATCTGGCCTCCCCGTCGATGCTCACAGCCCAGCGCTTATCACGACTACTTTTCGCGATCACTTCGACTAGCATACAAATCGCCTCATCGTCGGCCTCGACGCTCGCCAGCATCTTAAGATAGGTCTTCTGCGCGGAAGACGAATTCATCGTATTATGTTTATTCTTCAGCTCCGTGAAAATTTTCCGCTGCGGATGCACGACATCGTACCCCTCCTCCGGCACTGTCCAACCACCCTCGAAATACTGAAAAATATTTTGATGAAAATAGCCGATCAGATTGGTGTTCGACTTATTGATCTGCCGGATCACCTCACCCTCGATCATCTCTTCGATCGATTTCCCGTAGACCGCCGCGTCAAAGCTCAGCTTGATCGGATCAACCAGATTTTTGCTAAACGAAGCAAGGTCGATCTTATAGCGATAACGGCTCACCGTTTCCTGCACATGCTTGTGCAGGTTTTCGTCCGAAATAAATCCAAGGTTGTGGATCGCCATTTAAATAAGATGGAGCCAGCGCACGCGTAGGTCGAGGGCGAAAGGCGGCTAAAGGTGGTGGCAGGTGCAATTTCCAGAACGAGGTAAATCACAAAGGAAAGCTTCAACGTAGCCGAAGCGGTAACGCTTTGGAGCGCTCGAAGTCGGACGCTCTGTTCGTCCAAAATCTTACGATTGTTCCCCTCTACTTCGCAGACGGCTTGCCACGGCGTAGCGTAGCGAAGACGGGCCTTGTCGCTACGCTCGGAACGGCTACAATGCACCCGCTCAAAAAATTGCGCCCGTTGGTGGCAGGCAGCGGTAGATATGTCTATCGTGACATTCCCCAGGGACTGATCATACGTGCTGGGTAAGGCGGGACTCCAACCTCCCTCATACGTAACCCTTAACAACGCGGGGCTCCAAGTCCTTACACCTCCAGCAACGCACTACCAACGGCGTCGCAGACTAAGCGCCCCCGATGCGTAAGTTGGTAGTGACTGCGATTTGACTGAAGTAGTCCTTCCTTTTCAAAAAGCTTCAATTTCGTTTCTAAATCCGGACGATTAGTGGCTTCAACAAAACGTTCGCTGATCAACTGGACATCCACTCCTTGATTCATCCGCAGACCGAAGATAATCGCATCGGCTAGCAACAGGTTGTCGTCTAGTTCGACCCGCTCAGTCTTTGGTGGCTGGTCGGAATCCATACCGCTGCACCATTCATCCAAATTAGCCGGACGCTGATAGCGCTCACCACCGAACTGGCTGGCGGCCGACGGGCCACACCCGATCCATTCGTGCATGCGCCATGTATTCATATTGTGGTGACACTCGGCACCCATTTTAGCGAAATTAGAAATCTCGTATTGGGCGTAGCCCAGTTCTGCGAGCAGTTCCCAGCCGCGTTCGTAGAAGCGCAGCTCCTTTTCCTCGTCGATCGAGACTTTGCCTTGCGAGAGTTTGACGTAGAGCGCGGTATCCTCCTCAAAGGTGAGGCAATAGGTCGAAAGATGCGAAGGCGCGAGCCGTGCCGCTTCGTGGATATCGGCTTCCCACTGCTCAATGCTTTGCCCGGGAATGGCGAACATCAGATCAAGGTTGGTTTGCGCAAAACCGGCGGCCTGCACGCGCTCCCAGGCGGTGTATACTTGCTTCGGGCTGTGGAGCCGCCCGAGTGACTCTAAGAGCTTCGGGTCGAAGCTCTGCACGCCCATGGAGATACGGGTTACGCCGAGATCTCGGAGCACTTTAAGTTTATCGACCTTAACAGTCGAAGGTGCCATTTCGATCGTCCACTCCGCAGGTGCTTGGGTGAGCTTGTCTAAAAGTGAACGCCCCAAGCGCTCTAGATCTTTCGCCGCGAGCAAGCCGGGCGTCCCCCCTCCCCAGAATACGGTATCGACGGCGCGATCTTTTGGCAGTTGCTCGAACTCCAGATCCATCGCCGCAAGGTAACGATCCAAATCGCCACGGCGCGGCTTCTCCTGATAAAAGGCGCAGAAATCACAAGTTGAGGCGCAAAACGGCACATGGCAGTAGAGTCCGATCGGCTGCTCGGCGCGGGTAAGTGCCATCGTGATCAAAGCTCAGTCATTCGTAGGGGCGTCACAAGTCGCGCCTCTACGAATGAACAGGCGTCAAAGTTAGTTACCGGTGTTTTGAATGGACTCGCCCATCGACTCAAAATCCTCGCCGATTCCTTTCACAGTATTGCAACCGGAAAAGACAAAAAGAGAAATAAGGAGGAGAGACCCGAGAAGTGTTTTGCTTAGTTTTTTCATAATTAAAGACTCTAGGAGTTTTATGTCTACGTGCAAGCCGAAGCTTTAGCGAGCTTAACGGCCTAAACGGCCAATCTTCTTGGCAGCTCGTTTGGCTTTTCGCTTGAGCCACCACGCGGCCATTTTGGCTAAGAATTTATTTTTCATAAGCGATTTTTTTTATAATTTTCCCGAAGGCTGCAATGGCATTTTCCATCAGCGAAAGACTGAAGCTCTCGTCAGGTGCATGAAGGTTATCGACGGGCGTAAAGAGACCGATCATGAGCGCGTCGAGACCGGCTCGCTTCTTAAAGTCCGCAATCACGGGGATACTGCCACCTTCACGGAGATAGATCGGTGCTTTCCCGAATTGATCGGCAATCGCAAAATCCGCAGCCTTGAAGGCGCGAGCCAAGGAAGCGGGCTGATCTTCTGGCGTATTCGGTCGCTCGGGCGGCACCACAAGATAGGCCTCAGCGATCCCTCCTTCGCGCACGGACAGTCTGACACCTTTGGGACAGCGGTCTTTGATCGCAGCAACGACCTGCTCTTGAATTTTGACGGGGTCTTGATTCGCCACCAGGCGGCAAGTGATCTTAGCGAAGGCTTCGCTGGGAATGACGGTTTTGGAACCCTCGCCTTGGTAGCCGCCGCCGATACCGTTGAACTCTAAGGTGGGTCCGAAGCGAACCGCCTCGAGCGGGCTTAGTCCGTTGGCCGGATAAAAGGCAGGCACGTCGAGCATCTCGCGGTAGCTCTCCACCGTTTCAGGATAGCGCTTCAGCTCCTCACGCTCCCAATCGAAGACCGGCACGACATCGTCATAGAAGCCCGGCACGTTGACACTGCCGTCGGGATTGTGGAGCGAGGCGCAAATCTCCATCAAGGCCTGATTCGGATTGTAAACCGCTCCCCCGTGAATGCCGGAGTGGAGATCGCTCTTCGCGCCGCGCAGCTTAATCTCGAGGTCGACTAGGCCACGCAAGGCGGTAGTGATCACGATCTGCTCCGTGTTAGGGCTACCCGTATCAGAGACCAGCATGAAGTCGGCCTTCGAAAGACGCTCCGCATACTGGTCAAAAAATTTGGCCATGCTGGGGCTGCCAATCTCTTCTTCGCCCTCGATCACGTAGGTGATATTGAGTGGCAGGTCCGGGCACTCTGCCAAGACGCGAGAGAGCGCGGCCATATGGACGATCGTAGGCCCTTTATTGTCGGCAGTGCCTCGGCCGTAGAGACGGCCATCGCGCTCGGTCGGCTCGAAAGGCTCATCCGTCCAGAGGGCAAATGGGTCTGCCGGTTGCACGTCGTAGTGCCCGTAGATCACGACATGCGGCCAGTCCGGCGAGCCGATGCGATCAGCCAACAAGATGGGATGGAGCTCAGTTGGAACGACTTCGACAGTGAAGCCGAGTTGCTCTAGTAAGCCCGTCGCATATTCGCGCGCCCCGCGCATGCCCTCGGCATAAGCAGGATCGGTCGAAACAGAGGGGAAACGAATATAGTCTTTAAGGACCTCGACTGGGTTTTGCATAGAAATTAGCGGTTTTTGTAAATTTCGTAGGCCTTGGGCATGAGTGCGTTGAGCTTACGGACACGAGTCGAACCGGAGGGGTGCGTGGAAAGAAACTCGGGGGGCACCGCCCCACTCTTTTGCGCTTCCATACGCTCCCAGAAACCAATCGCCGCGCGCGGATCATAGCCTGCCTTGGCCGCATAGATCAACCCGATCTCGTCGGCCTCGCTTTCGTGGTAGCGGCTGTAGGGCAACATCACACCGAGCGTCGTGCCCACGCCATAGGCAGCCATAATCATCTGCTGATCCGAGCTATCCATATCACTGGTGCCGAACTGCAGAGCTAGCCCACCCCCGGCAGCCAACAGCTGTTGCGAGACACGCTCATTCCCATGGCCTGCGGCCACGTGGGCGACCTCATGCCCCATGACGACGGCGAGGTCGTCCTCAGTCTTCGCGACCTTAAAGATACCCGTATAAACGGCCACCTTACCACCGGGCATGGCAAAGGCATTGATCTGATCATCGTCATCGAAAACGACAAACTCCCACTGCGCATTGGGCATATCCGGCGCGGCCACATAGGCGATGCGCTCACCGACGCGGCGCACCATCGCATTATAGGTCGAGTTTCGGGAAATCGGCGTCTCTTGCTTGATCTGGCCGAACTGTGCACTCGCCATCGTGACGAGTTGATCGGAAGGCACGAGATGCAGTGCCGAGCGCCCAGTTTGCGGGACAGTGTGGCAGCCAGTCGCCCAAAGCAACATGGCTGCGAGAAGTGGGATTATGTAGAACTTCTTATGCATGGTATAAATTTGTGCGCCTTCACCGCGCAAAGCAACTGCGTTTGCTACTTTTCGACTTTTGCAATAGCTTCATTCTTGCCTCGTTAGTTTTAACAATCAGTTTCGAACCATGAAACCGAGCCTGCTGGCAATCCTTCTGCCATCCTTTATTCTGACTGCATGTAATCCTGTAGTCATCCAGACCAGTGAGGAGGCGGATCAAACCGAGCCAAGTGCCTCGTCTCAGCGAGAAGAAAGCGTGCCCGCAGAACCGCTAGTTTCGCCAGCGCCTCCAAGCTCAGAAGTAAAATCAAAAGACGAGGAGAGCGTCACCATCAATCAATATATTCTGTTATCCGAACCTTGGAAGAAATATTTCCGAAGCAGCCCGAAATTACTCATAGTAGACGCTCCCTCGAAAGGGATCCAAGAGCTTCTCAGCCAAGAACAAAGCCTAATCAAAACGGTAATCGACTCGAGTGGAGCCGCTGGAGAAAGCAGCGAATACGCGGAATTGGAAGAACGGCTTAATGAATTAAAAACGATCATACCCAGTGCAGAAACCGCCTCTGGCTATGTGTCCACTGGGACACGCAGCTACACTTACGTCTCGGGCGGCACCATCTATACCCGTACGGGCAGCAATTATTACGATGGTCATTATTACACAAGATTCCGCGAGAAACAAAAAAGTAGCTCGCCTGCACTGGTCCGATCAGTCCAAGGTTTGGTGCACAATGCCAGTCTGGATCTCAAGGATCTGGATCAACGTATCGACGCCCTACAGCGGATGATCTCCCAATGGAGTCGACGCACTGCGGAGATGAGCGCAAGCGGAACATCAGGCATTATGCGCGATGCCAACGAAGCCTACCTCTCGGTGCTGCGCGATTTTACTAAAAACTTTGCCGCTCTGCGCACCGAAGTCAGACAAGTCGAAGCCGAGCAAGCAAGCATCGCAAAAAACAAATCACAGCCATCCCATAGGAATGGGGCACTGAGTTAAAAAAAAGGTTGGCTTTGGGTGGTTTCCGACCAAGGAAACCGAGTGTGAACAAACCAAAACCAACCAAGCACAGTCACGTCGTATTT
>Ga0222632_1000705_pt1 | contig 15719 bp, 18 predicted proteins | sample AntAcemetageno46_FD_179828 | JGI IMG/M metagenome (GOLD analysis project Ga0222632, IMG submission 179828) | Saline water microbial communities from Ace Lake, Antarctica - #46 | ecosystem: Environmental > Aquatic > Non-marine Saline and Alkaline > Saline | place: Antarctica: Ace Lake | collected...
CGGTGGTTTACGATCTAAAGGACGAAACGATCCGGAAAGTGGTGGAAGCCGAAGCGGAGGAGATCCGCGAGCCGCGCTGGGAGAGGGCGGCGGCATTGGGTCTGGAAGTGCTGGGAAAGACGGAGGACGATCTTTCGAAGTGCCGCAAGGGCGAGATATGGAAGGTGGCCTTGGCGCGTTGGTTGAGAGAATCCCATTTGGTTCCCAACCGATGGATAGCCGGTCGGTTGAAGATGGGTACACGGGATGCGGTCAGCAGTCTGGTGAGCCGACATCGTAGAAACCGGGGCGAGTCATATTTTGAAACCCTGAAAAATCATGAAATCGTGGACTGACCCCATTAGATTGCCCCCCATTAGATTGCCCCTCGTCAACGCGGCCGAGATCGGCAAGACGGGCAGTTGCCACTTGTTCCGCCACACCTGCGCCACGCTGATGCATGAGAACGGCGCGGACATCCGCTTTATCCAGCAGCTACTCGGCCACGCCGATTTATCGACGACGCAGATCTACACGCAAGTCGCGATCCGGAAGCTGAAAGAGATCCACACGGCCACGCATCCGGCCAAGGTCGGTAATACCGTTCTCGACGAGTTGAAAGCCGAAATTGAGGACGACGATAGTTGACTTGCCGTTGTGGTGTTAATGAACAAGATGTATGCATTATGACCGCATTAGAAAGCACAGTGGAAAAGTTAAGAATCCTTCCAGAGGATAAGCTGGAAGCCGTATCGCATTACATCGATAGTTTAAGCAATCGGGCTAGAGGCCGTTTTGACGACTTGGCTGGATGCATGAAACCGGAGGAAGTCGACAAGATGGAACGCGCCATTAACGAGGTCTTTGAGCGTATCGATGAATATTAGACTTGTTTTGGATACCAGTGCCGTGCTTGCCTACTTCCAAGGAAGCGACACAGCCAGAGAAGCGATGAACCAGGCTGAAATCGTTTACTTGCCTTCCGTCAGCGTTGGAGAGCTTTACTTTGGGGCGCGCAAATGTAGCCGACCTACTCAAGAAGAGGTAAAGATTGAGGCAATCATTGATCGAACCGAAGCAATCGATGTTGATTACGCTACGGCCAGAGTTTACGGAGCGGTCATTCACCAACTCGAATCCGAGGGTAAGCGTATCCCGCTAAACGATATCTGGATTGCGGCGATGGCCATGCAACACGGTTGCACCTTGCTGGCAAGGGATGCTCACTTTGACCGCATCGAAGGGCTGAACCTGCTCGCCCTTTGATAATCGACCTGATTTTATCTTAGTTGCCTTAGCCGCCGCGTGTGCCCACGCTGGCGGCTCTTTTATCGATGGTCTTCAAACATTTAGCTGCCGTTTTACTTTGGTTGCTTGTCACGCTGACAAGCGCCTTCGGTTTTATGGCTTCGGAGCTCAAAACCGAGATGTTTGGCCTTCAACCATAGTTGTATTCTGGATACTTTTATTCCTATCGATATTTAGCGTCATAGATCTTGTCTTAAAATTATTATCACCCAAAAAGAGAAAGAGACTGTTCCGAAAACCGTAAGTTGAAGAAGACCTTCTTAAACACGACAAGTGATAACTCTAAATTGTTCCTTGATGGACCCGACTCCCTGTAACTCCAGGCGCGTATCGCCCGCCCCCGGAACCCCCCTTCCGTTCCCTTTCCGCCCATTTTTGGTAAGGGTCCGCGCCTTTCGCACAACGACTTTATGTCCAATCCCGCCTTGGACCCTCCTGCCAGTCTCAAGTTCCTTCGGAGGGGTCGGGTTTTGACATAAAGCGGCGTTGTGCAAGTTCCAGGTGTCGCGGGAAGGTTCCCTTCAGGGTAAGCGTCATGCGAAGCACCATCAAAAGTAGCGTGACTGCGGTAGCTTTTTATCATGGCGGATCATAGGTGTCGTAGGAGAGGGCCTACGATGTTTACGACTATGCGAGCTTTTTGGCCATTAGACTAGCGATGGTTTCCGGAGTTAGTTATGCGATTTGCCAGTTGGTCGCTTTTGGTAGACGCTGAACTAGATCGCAGAGTTAGCAATGGGGTTCGCGGCCGTGTCGCGTGACGGATTCAATGAGTGTAAAGAGGATCACAGCCGTCCTGTACCTGCCCTCGCTTCGGAGGAAGAGCCAGTTTTGGCCCCGAGCTTCGTCGGACGGGTAGCGTCCTCTACGGTAGGCAGTTCGAAGTTCAGAGTGATTCTAACGGACAAATCCACATTAGACTCGTCATAAATCTGCCGAAACTCCGCTGTTTTTAGTTTTATTTGAAAAAAAATGAGGGTTTTCGTATTTTTTTCTGTTCATGCACCTCAAAAATCTTCAATCTTACCGCTTTTCTTTACGCAAACCCGTCTGACCATGCCACGAATTTTAGGAGTTGATATCCCCGGAAACAAGAAGCTTCCATATGCTTTGAGATACATCTATGGAATTGGACCCACAAGGGCCGATTTAGTAGTTACCGAATCCGGTTTGGACGCAAACATGCGGGCGCACGAGCTCACTGAGGAACAGCTGAATCAGTTGGCCTCGATCGTAGCTGACAAGCAATACCAAGTGGAAGGGGATCTCCGTCGAGAGGTCACTGGAAACATTAAGCGCCTTCAGGCGATCCGCTCCAATCGCGGTATCCGCCATCAACGCGGCTTGCCAGTCCGGGGGCAGCGCACCAGCACGAATGCACGCACCCGCAAGGGTGGTGCTAAGACGGTCGGTGTAGTCCGCAAGAAATAAACATAGTAGAGAGGAATTTCAGAAATGAGCGAAGAGCAAACAAAAGAAGAGTCCAAAGAGGATTTGACCGCAACGGAAGCATCTGCGGGTGCAGTCGAAGAAGAAAAACCAGCGAAGCAGGAAGAAACTGCAGCTGATCTTCTAAAAAGTGATTTAGGTGATCTGAAGATCCGCAAGGCCAAGGGAAGTAAGAACATCACGATCGGCGTTTGCAACGTGCTAGCCAGTTTCAACAACACCAAAGTTTCCTTTGCGGATACCAAGGGGAACGTAATTTCGTGGGCAAGCGCCGGAAAGTGCAATTTCCGCGGTTCACGCAAATCCACGGCTTATGCTTCGCAGGTGGTCACGCAGACCGCTGGCCGCGTTGCCATGTCGCATGGTCTCAAGGAAGTCGTCGTTAAGCTCAAAGGCCCTGGAATGGGTCGTGATTCGGCCGTTCGCGCCCTGCAGGCACTTGGCCTCATCGTAACCGAGATCATCGACGTGACTCCGGTTCCCCACAACGGCTGCCGCGCTCCTAAGCGCCGCCGCGTCTAATATTTTAACCAGTAAGATAGGAACTTTTACTCATGTCTCGATACACAGGACCCGCGACTCGCATCAACCGCCGCTTTGGGATAGCGCTTTTTCCCTCAAACCGTGCGTTTGAGAACAAGCCTTACCCTCCCGGTCAACACGGCCCCCGCCTTCGCCGCAAGAAGAGTGATTATGCTGTCGGTCTCGATGAGAAGCAGAAACTGCGATTTCTCTTCGGTCTTACCGAGAAGCAATTCCGCATCACTTTCGAAAAAGCGAAGAACCGTCGCGGTGTCACGGGTGAGATCTTCCTTCAGTTGCTGGAGACTCGTTTGGATAGCGTGGTTTACTCGATGGCGCTCGGCCGTACGCGCCGCGCTGCCCGTCAGTTCGTCAACCACGGGCATGTACTTGTGAATGGACAGAAAGTCGACATTCCAAGCTATCAAGTTTCTCCCGGGGACAAAATTTCAGTGAGGGAATCGACGTCCTCACGCGCTTTGGCCACTCAAAACTTGGCCGACAACCAGTATCGTGCCGTTCCACAGTGGATCTCCGTCAATGCCGATGCATTGGAGGCAACCATTAATCGCATCCCAAACCGGGATGAGATGGACCATAGCATCAACGAACAACTAATCGTTGAGTTCTACAGTCGCTAAATCGACTCTTCCTTTCCCTTCCCGAACACCGGAAATAATAAAGACATCATGCCCACGAGACTTGCAAAATTTGAGTTGCCAAAACACCTAACCAAAGTCGAGGAATCCGCAACGGATACCTACGCAATGTTTGTTGCCGAGCCGTTTGAGACTGGCTACGGGCATACCATTGGAAACTCGCTGCGCCGCGTACTTCTCAGCTCCATCGAAGGAGCTGCGATTTCCTCGGTCAAGATTGATGGAGTTCAACACGAATTCCAAACAATTGAGGGTGTCGTTGAAGACGTTACCGACATTGTCCTTAACCTGAAGCGTATCCTGATCGTTTCCCACGCGAAAGAGCCGGTAAACCTCGTCATCAGCGCTGAGCGCGAGGGTCAGGTAACCGCAGCTGACATTCAGGAAGATGCGAACATCGAGATTTTAAATCCAGAGCAAGTGATTTGTACTTTGGACGACAAGATGACCTTCCGCGCTGAGATCGAAGTCAAAGTCGGTCGTGGTTATTGCACTGGCGAAGAGAACAAGAAGGAAGATCAGCCCATTGGCGTTATTCCAATCGATTCTCTCTTCAGTCCCGTCCGCCTGGTAAAGTACACTGTTGAAAACACTCGTGTTGGCCAAATGACCGACTACGACAAGTTGATCCTGGAAATCACGACCGATGGAAGAGTAGATCCGGATGACGCACTTAAGCAAACTGCTGCGATCCTGCGTCACCACTTGGATGTCTTCGACGAAGTTTCAGAGGATGACATTGAATTTGAAAACGAAGCTAGTGAGGTAAGCGAAGAGCAGAATCGTCTCCGTAAGCTTCTGAACATGAGTGTGAACGAGATTGAGCTCTCGGTTCGTGCTGCCAATTGCCTGAACAACGCCAACATCACTACGGTTGGAGAGCTTTCGATGAAAAATGAGCAGGAAATGCTCAAGTACCGCAACTTCGGTAAAAAGTCTCTGAATGAGATAAAGGCTAAGTTGGAACAACTCGGATTATCACTTGGAATGAAGATTGATGATCGTCTTCTCGACAAGAAAAAGGACTGATTGAACCGGAATACCCGGAGTAGGAGAAAATCCCATGCGCCATTTAAAGCACCGTCATAAACTTGGAGTCAAAACCCCTCACCGGGCAGCACTCCTCGCAAATCTAACCGCAAGTTTGATTCTTCACAAGAGAATCAAAACCACACTTTCCAAAGCGAAGGCTCTACGCCCGTTCGCCGAGCAAGTGATCACCTTGGCGAAGAAAGCACATCTGGCAGAAGAGCCAGAGCGCAAGCTACACTATCGTCGGCAAGCGATCTCAAAAGTGCGCGACCAGGAAGCTGTCGCTATCCTCTTTTCCGAAAGGGTTGAGGAGTTTCTGGATCGCCCGGGTGGATACACTCGTATCTACAAATTGATTCCGCGAAAGGGTGATGGCGCGGACATAGCTATTATTGAAATGATCGATGCGGATGACGAAGGCTACACTAAGCCTAAGAAAGGTCGTAAGCGTTCACGTCGTTCTACCAAGAAAGAAGCGGTGGATGAAGAAGCAGCTGTGGATGAAGTGGAAGAACCGACTGAGACCGTTGCCGAAGCCTCTACCGAAGAAGTAGCCGAGTCCGAAGCTCCAGAGCAACCGGAAGCCTCTTCCGAAGAGCCTGAAGCCGAGAAGAAGTAGTTCACTCCTGTCCTTGTAAATAATTTCGGTATCCGGTAGCGAACGAGTATGTTCGACGTTCCTCTACCGGTTTTCTTTACCGTCTTTGTAACGGTAGGACTTCTTCTGATCTTCGCCCTTTGGATCTACTATGATCGATTGGGCATAAGGCATCATGACCGATTGAACCAAACCGTTTTTCACTGTGTCCGCTGTGGTAAATTGTACGGCGTTCACGGAGAGGTTCGGCAATCCGAGTGTCCCGAGTGTCAGTTGAAAAACATACCTCTTCGATTTTAAATCGGGCATCCGAACGAGTGCTATCCGGATTGGATGCTTGCCAGCGAGACTGGAGCGGTTGTAAACCAGTAGCGCCTCTTAATAAGTCAACTGCGGGGCAAACCTAAAGCAGCCTGTACTGGCAAAATTACAAAAAAATGCATCCAAAGGTTGAAAAAGTTACCTATTTCTGGCTTTATTTAAGATCTACATAACTAACCTAACCAAAAAACATATGAAATTCTTCAAAACACTGCTTCTCGCTGTCGCAATTCCTGCCCTGACCGTATCGGCTTACGCTGGCGGGGGTTGCTGCAAAGGCGATTCTGACGCAAAAAAAGACAAAAAAGTTGAAACTAGCGTAACCTCTCTTGGAAGCGGTTGCGGCGGCGGAAGCTGCGGTGGAGACTCTAAAGACAAAGACAAAGTCTAGATTTAGCGTTACTAATTTTACAAAGACCGCCGGAGTTTGATTGCCCGGCGGTCTTTTTTTGTGCGCCCAGAGGGGCGCACTTGCTCAGGTAGAGATTGATTGGCCGATCTCATGCCACATGGGTGAGTAATGATATAGCAAGTGAGGCGTTTCCTGTTTTTCCCAGGGAAAAATGGTGCAAGTAAAGTTGCGGAGAAACAGTGAGGTCGCGCGGCAATCGCGCAACCGACTACGGTCCTCGAGCTACGCCGAGTCAAGAGCGCGACCCCTAAGTAGGTTCCGGCGCTTGCCGCCGCGCGTCCCTCTTTTAAGGCAGGCCCGGCAGCTTGCGACATTGCTGTGGATGGCACGGAACAGCCGCAATTACCCCGTGGTACTAATAGCCACCCTAGGGAAAAATGGTTCCTATTTTGTGCCGGTCTTCAGGAATGAGGCACGTTCTTCATCGGTCGCGGCCCTGGGGTCACTGGGACCAGAGTGCATCCGGAACCCTTTGTCTTTCGGCATGTCAATCGCCCCAATCGTCCCATCTTTCCTCTCAAACAAGAAAGTATCGTCATCCGCCCACCCGAATTTCTCGGGTTTCTCTTCCTCTTTGCGTAAGAATATCTCAACGACATCTCCCTGTTTCAAATTGACGAAAGAAATTGCCGGACGACTTGGGCGGTATCTTTGAGACTCAGCGAGGGGATGGGCCCACCACGTTCCGGTTGGTGACACTAACTCTACTGGAAAAGAGAACTGCTTCCGAACGATACCTTTCGCAATGGTATCCGCGATCCAAAGCTGGGAGTCAGCGAACCAATCGTCACCCGGTTTTTGAACCTGAACCCACTCGCCATCGATCTCTTCGGACCGGGATGTTGATGACCATCCAAATTGACCGGCTATCGAGTTGCGACCCATGACACCTGATCTGAATGCGCTTCTGCCCCTCTTTCGAATCCACTCCTCATTTTCCGGTCCGACGAGGATCATTGCCGGTAAATCACGAGCACCGTGGGTCAACCAGAGGTATTCGATGCTCAAGTCCTCCGAACCCTCTTTTTTCCACTCGATGATATGAAAAACACCGTTTCCTACCGGAAAAATTCCCTGCGTATTGCGAGGGATTTTGGTCGGTGCCCCATGATGAACAACCCGAAACCAAGCCGTTATGTCCAGCGATGTCCCCTGAGCGATCACCTCGGATAGCCGATTTGTCGGAATCTTCAAGATGGCGGATTGGTTCAAAGAACCTGATCGATTCTCTTCTGTAAGACCCCACGCTTGCGCCGCCAACACATCCGGATTGTCGAAGCCCTTGGCTCCCTGCGACCAGCTTGTTGGAGCCCCTCGCACAACAGTCTGCGTTCCAACCAGCTCCATTACCATGCTTTCCTGTAGCCCGTTGGCGTCCCATGTAAAGTTGATGCTCACGTAGGGCACATCGTTGTGTGTGCCTGCACCGAATTGTGCGAATGAACCACTGATGTTGTCCGCTGAAATTCCTGCCACTTCCATGGTAACATTCGGCATTGGACGAATCCAGAAAATCAGGCCGGCAGAGAGCAGAAGACCGATCAGCAGAGTCAATATTCCAATGATTGGCCTGGCGTATCGATACTGCAAATAGATCACGGAGATCCCCAAGACCGAAAAAGGCAACGCCCACCATGCTTGCGGTTCTGAATTCGGTTTCCAGTTCATTCCCAGACCGTTGCTGAATCTCATGTCGAAAAAACCCCGCAAGATTTGGGCAGCCAACGCTAGTATGAATAAAAATAGTAATCCGCGTAACAGCACTGAGCCCCGGGTTGTTAAACTTCCTGCAGCCAAGATGATCGTCCCGATGGCGAACAGGCCCGGTGCATAGCTCATGGCCGTGCTCCAGCCGCCTCCCGAAAGCAAAGAGGCAACAATTGGTGCAACCACGGCAGTCGCAAGGAGGATGGAGGTCTTGGAGAGTGTGAGAGCGAGCGGGCTTACTGGACGGGTCCTGTGAAAGGAAGTGGTCCGCAGGGGTGTATCGGCATATAATTCGCCCAGAAGAACAAATGGGAAGGCTATGATGAGGGCGATCGCGAGAAATCCGAAGACCCCGTTCCAAGCCTTGATACTATCCATTGACCAAGACTCTCCCACCCATGCGAAAAACCAGGGTGATCCAAATGTGCTATAGAGGATCAAGGCTGCCGACCAGAGAATCACGGACCAGCCGTACTGCCGGTAATCTTTCTCCAATTGAGCGAGTAGTGTGTTTGTTTTCATGATAGGGGTCCTTTCCAATTGCGTGCTAGTGCGACGTAGATTTCCCGAAGACTCATACTATGAGATTCGAAGGAAACTTCCTTGCCATAGAATTTTGCCAATAGCTGTTGGCATGTTTCAGGTTCAAAGTCTGTATCGATAAAAGAGACCCTTCGCCCCTCCTGTTGAAAGTGTCGCCACTGCTCTGGGAGTTTAGCGGCTTGTGTGATATCGGAAGAAGGAGTTCGGCCCTCAATTCTTCTGAAGCGTCTCTTCAGCGCGTCAACCTCTTCCTGGATGACGACTCTGCCAGCCTTCATTATCGCAACCCGGTCAACCAGCCGCTCGATGTCGTCCACATCGTGGGAGGACACCAACATGCTCCAATCGCCTGCTTCTGCGATGCCGAGGATGGCTTCTCCGAACTCCTCGCGGTGGACGGGATCCAATCCGCTAAAGGGTTCGTCCATGATCAAGAGCTTGGGGCGGTATGCGATCGAAGAAACGAGGAGGATCTTCATCCGTTGCCCGCGGGAGCAGCGGTCAATCCTCATCCGGGTGGGGATGTCGAAGTCACGAACGATTCGATCACAGAAATTCTGATCCCATCCCGGATAAACGCGACGGCAATATCCAAAGAGCCTCTCAGCAGTCATCCAGCCCGGATATTCTTGTCCTTCGGCAACGTAGCCAACCTCCTCGAAAATATCGGCTTTCAGCTGCCGGGTCGAGCGGCCCAAAACCTCGGCTTCACCGGAGTCGGACTGGAGTAAACCGAGTAGGAGTCGCAATGCCGTTGTTTTACCGGAGCCATTGGGCCCGAGAAGGGCACAAAGAGAACCGGAGGGAAGGCTCAGATTGAGATCGCGAACAGCGTGTAGCGGGCCAAAGCGCTTCATTAGGCCACGGGTTTGGAGTGCGGGTGTGTTGATCATGGTATATTTTTCCAAATTTTTTCGCAGTAACGGGTGAATTCTTCGGGCGTCATGCCGAGACGGCGGGCCTCAGTAACCAGTTTTCGGGCGTGGGGTTCGAGTAATGTGCTTTCCAGCATTTCCGGGCTGGGCAGCGATCGGCTGACAAAAGATCCCCTGCCGGGGACGACCTCCAATAGACCTTCTTCAATTAAACGGGCGATGACCTTATGAGTGGTATTCGGGTTGATCCTCAATTCCTTGCTGATGGCTCGCACCGACGGAAAGGGATCGCCTGGCTCCAGAAGCCCTGATGCCATAGCTCGGCGGACAGCTTTGCCCACCTGCTCATAAACCGGCTCCCCCGGTTCAATCCGTATTGGAAATGGGATCATCCTTAGTGTTCTAGGACAGATAGAACACCATGTCAAATAAATTGTTTCTTGGGGGGGGGCTGTTTCCTTCCCATTCAAGGCGTTCCGCGGCATCGAGACAAGCTCGAGCCCTGCAGGGATGGGACGGCATCGAGACAAGCTCGAGCCCTACGGGGGACTGTTATTCTTCTTATGTAGGGCCGGCGCTTATCGCCGTGCCGCGTATTGGCCTTGATCAACGGATCTGCTTTCACTTCATGGAGACGGCATCGAGGGAAGCGCGAGCCCTGCTCGCGACAGGAAAACTGTCTTAAAAAGACAAAATGTCCTCGTCAGCCCATCTTCTCTTTTGTAAAACTAGGAGTCATGATGAAACGCATTTTTCTTGGTTCTATCCTTCTTTCTCTCAGCGTGTCCATACTCTCCGCAGAGCGAGAGACTTATGTGGGATTGAGTGGATATTGGGTAGACAACAATACGGATTCAGCTCCGGGGGGAGCGCTCCGGATTGGCTGGCATTTCCCCTCCGAGGCGGAATACCGTATCTCGACCGATGTTGAGATCGAAGCCGCTTATTGGGATATCACAAGCGAGGCAAAATACGGGGCGTTGAAGGGGAAAGCGGATACCAAATACATTCCTGTACTCGCGAATCTGCGAGTGAATGTCCCCCTAGCTGATACGGGCTTACTGCTCTACGGCGGCGGTGGCCTTGGAGTCTCGTATGTGGATGTGGATGGCACTGGACCTCTTGGAGGACGCGTCAACGACTCGGGAGCTGTTTTCTCTTATGGGTTCTTTGTTGGTATAGGTGGCCGTGTGACAGAGCAGATGGAGGTTCGTGTCGGATACCGTTCCCTCTGGATTACGGATGATACCTTCAACGACGGGACCGTCGACGTGAAGATTGAATCGGAAAGAAACGATATATTTGAGGTGGCTCTGAGAGTTACTCTCTGATCAAGAGAGGTCGACCAGTGTCGAGTATTCTTCGAGCGCTAATTCGAGTTTATCAAATTGTCCTTACCCCCTTTCGGGCAGTGTTTGGACTTCATTCAACTTGTCGGTTTATTCCGACTTGTTCCCAGTTCGCGGACGAAGCGGTCAACCTTCACGGAGCTGGAAAGGGAAGTTGGTTGGCCATAAAAAGAATCTGCCGCTGCCATCCTTGGGGTGGTCATGGGTTCGACCCTGTGCCGAAAAAGTGCGATTCCATTGTCGAAGACAAGAGGAGCAATTGCTGTAAATAAATTATATTAAATAGAGAATTATCATGAAAATCCCACAAGAGACCCCGACCACGAACAAGTATGTCCACCGCTGGGTGGATGGTATCATTCGCCTTTGCGAACCGAAACAAGTGCAGTGGTGTGATGGTTCGAAGGAGGAATTCGATACGCTGATGCGGGGGATGGTCGAATCCGGCGTTGCCACGAAACTGAATGAGAAAAAGCGGCCGAATAGCTTTCTCTTTCGATCCGACCCGAAGGATGTAGCCCGGGTCGAGAGTCGAACTTTTATTTGCAGCCTCGGGCCGGCATCTGCAGGCCCTACGAACAATTGGATGGACCCCGATGAGATGAAGGAGAAGATCAATTCTCTGGCGCAGGGCTGCATGAAGGGGCGCACGATGTACATCATCCCTTTTTCCATGGGGCCTCTCGGTTCGTCCATCGCCCGTATTGGAATTGAGATTTCGGATTCACCCTACGTCGTCTGCAACATGCACATCATGACAAGAGTCAGTGAAAAGGTGTGGGGTATTCTCGGCAAGAGTGACGATTTTGTGAAATGCGTTCATTCGGTTCGGGTTCCGCTGGAAGAAGGGGACACGGGTCCGGCTTGGCCCTGCGACCCTGAAAATACCTATATCGCACACTTTCCGGAGGAGCGCATGATTTTGTCGATTGGATCCGGATACGGAGGCAACGCGTTGCTCGGCAAGAAATGCTTCGCTTTGCGCATCGCTTCGACAATGGCCTACAACGAGGGATGGATGGCGGAGCATATGTTGATTCTTGGCGTTAAGGAGCCATCGGGTCGGAAGAATCACGTTGCCGCTGCTTTCCCCAGTGCTTGCGGTAAAACCAACTTTGCCATGTTGATTCCCCCGAAACCTTTCCGCGACGAAGGGTGGGAGGTGACCACGGTGGGTGACGATATCGCCTGGATCAAACCGGATGAGAAAGGAGAATTGCGGGCCATCAACCCGGAGAACGGGTTCTTCGGGGTCGCACCCGGCACTTCACTAAAGACGAATCCAAATGCGATGGAGTCGTGCGCGAAGGATACAATTTTCACGAACTGTGCGCTTACTGACGACGGAGATGTGTGGTGGGAGGATATGACAGAAGAGCCACCAGCTCACTTGATCGACTGGAAGGGCAATGACTGGACCCCGGAGTCGGAAACACCGGCAGCGCATCCGAATGCCCGATTCACGGCACCGGCACGCAATTGTCCTACTATCGATCCAGAGTGGGAGAATCCGGCTGGGGTGAAGATCGATTGTTTCCTGTTTGGAGGGCGGCGGATGAATGACATCCCGCTGGTATTCCAATCCTTCAACTGGATTCACGGAGTCTATCTCGGGGCGACCATGGGATCTGAGCTGACTGCTGCCGCGGAAGGGACGGTTGGAAAGTTGCGCCGTGATCCTTTTGCGATGTTGCCATTTTGTGGGTACAACATGGGCAATTATATGCGCCATTGGTTTAAGATGGGAAAGCTGATGAAAGAGCCGTGCAGAATCTTTCATGTAAACTGGTTCCGAAAGGGTGAAGACGGTAAGTATATCTGGCCCGGCTTTGGGGAAAATATGAGAGTTCTTAAATGGATACTGGGCCGGGTAAACGGTAGCTCAAAGGCCTTCGAATCACCCGTTGGCTGGATGCCGAGATTCAAGGATTTCGACTGGTCCGGCTTGGATTTTCCCGAGGAGAAGTGGGATGAATTGATGCTGGTAGATCGCCATAAGATGAAGATGCAGAGCCTCCAGCACGAAGAGCTCTTCCTGCAACTTTCAGAACACCTACCGCCGCAGATGACTTACGAGCGAGAGCTCATCATCAGTCGCATGTAGCAGAAAGGGCGGGGCAGTTTCGATAACCTCGTTCTGGCGGGGTAGATCTTCCTGGGTGGCATGGTTCCATTCTCTGCGAAAGTGAGGGGTTCCCTTCTCTGGTTGATTAATTTATAAATGGAATTCGATGAACGGCAAGATTCGGAATGCAAAACGGGGGTTTACCCTTTTGGAGATCCTCCTGGTGATCGCCTTGATCGGGCTGATGGGAGGATTTCTCCTCACCGATTGGGGAAATGTTGCGGATTCTTTCGGACGGAGGAGTTGGAAACAAACTGTGGAAGAAGCATTTCGCCGTGCTCATTATTTGGCGGAAACGGGAGACCACCCGGTTCAGCTTCGATTTGATCCCGACGAAAGGATATTGCTTTTGGAAAGCGCTGAGAGCGGATCGATGCTAGAGTCGTTTCCTTTGGAAAGCGTGGAGGAAATCGAGCGCTCGAGTGAGTTGACCGGTAGGATAAGGAGTAGTTTCGGAGATGGCGGAGTGAATCGGAACAACTTTATGGTCCGATTTGGTAGAGATGGCTCCGCCGAATCCATTCGATTTGATGTCATCCGGGGAAGTGAAAGTGTTTCCTTTCGCAATCATCCCTTCTCGGGGCGACTGATCGAAGGGGGCGCGGAAGGCGACGAAGTGATCCCGGGTGAACGATGATTTATTTTCGGAGGTATGATTTTCGCTAATCTTTTGTAAAACAACCCAGGATAGGCTCTAGATAAAGACTAAGCACCTATTATACGCGAAATTAATTGAACGAATTAGCTCTGAAACGAGTCTCAACCTATGAAACCAACTTTAACCGAGTTTTTCATGGTTTCAGTTTAGTTTGTTTTGTGCATTCGCGCCCCACCTAGTTGGTGGGGCGCTTTTTTGGTCAGCAAATCAAGTCTCAGGATCTGCATCCCTCTCAGTCCCGTCCTCTTCAAGCGCTTGGTCCAGGCGATCGGCGTCCAGTTCTTTCTTGGTTTTCAGACCGAGTTCCTTCATCCGCTCGATGGTGCGGACGGCATTACCACGACCTGAAACAAGCTTGGAGCGGGCGGCTTCATGGGCGGTTTTCGCTTGTTCAATGCGTTTGCCCACTTCGTCGAGGTCGCCGGTGAAACAAACAAATTTGTCGTAAAGCTCTCCGCCGAGGCGGGCGATTTCCAACGCGTTTCGATTTTGTTTTTCCTGCCGCCAGATGGAAGCGACCGTTTTCAGGGTTGCGAGGAGAGTGGTGGGGGTAACGAGGACCACTTTTTTCCCGAAGGCGTAGTCAAAGAGAGCGGCGTCCTCGCGGAGGGCTTCGATGAAGGCGGGCTCGATCGGCACGAAGAGAAGGACAATCTCCGGGGAGCGGAGGTCCTCGATGGCGTCGTATCGTTTGCCGGAAAGGTTGTCGATGTGGGAGCGGAGTGAAAGCAGGTGCTCCTTGAGGGCCGCTTTTCTTTCGACTTCTGTCTCGGCCTTAGTAAGCCGCAGGTAAGCGGTGAGCGATACTTTTGCGTCGATGATGAGATGCTTGTTCTCGGGGAGGTAGACGATCACATCGGGTTGAAGGCGGTTTCCGTCACTCGAGTGACTCTCTTGCACCCGATATTCCTGGCCCTTCTGCAGGCCGGAGCTTTCGAGGACTTTCTCCAGGATAAACTCGCCCCACATTCCCTGTGTCTTTTGACCTTGCAGGGCTCGGGTCAGGTTGCGGGCCTCGTCGGTCATGTGGACGCTGGTCTCGCGGAGATTATCGAGCTGTGTTTTGAATTCGGCCTGATGACTGATCCCCTGTGCTTTGAGGTCGAGAACCGACTTTTGAAAATCAATGAGCTTATCACTGACTGGCTTCAGGATGTTGCCGATTTTCTCCTCTTGGAGAGCCGTCACCTTGCGGGAATTGTTATCGAGAATACGGGTGGCGAGGACTTCGAACTCACGGGTTAACCGGCGGGCTTCCTCTTCCCGTTGGTCTTTCAATTGCTCGAACCGCTTCCGTTCATTCTCCAAATCACTCGTCAATGCAGAGGTCTTTTCGCTCAATTCGAGAATACGGGATTGGTCGGTCTCCCGTTTCGATTCGAATTCTGCGAGCCTTTTGCCGGTCTCCTCCAGTTGCGTCTCCGCACGGACCGTAGCCTCGCGCCAACGGTCGACCTCTCCTTGTAATTCCGCCCCTCCCGCCGAAGTTTTCCGGCCCACGAAGAAGAGTCCGGCGGCCAGAGCGGCCAAGACGAGAATGATGAGGAGAACGTAGATGGGTTCCATAAACGTTTTTAGTAGAAAAGGTTTCGATCGAGACTGCGATACTGGATCGCTTCCAATAAATGGGGGGCCTTTATTTCCCCGGAGCCCGCAAGGTCGGCAATGGTGCGGGAAACCTTGAGGATTCGGTCGTAGGCGCGGGCGGAGAGGGAAAGCTCCTCCATAGCATTTTGGAGGAGGTCGCCAAGGCTCTTATCGAGTCGACAATGCTCACGGATCTGACGGTGAGACATGAGAGCGTTGGCGGTGGCACGGGTGCCGGAAAAACGCTGGAGTTGGAGCTGGCGGGAGCCAATGATCCGTTCCCGAATCGTGGCGGAGCTTTCACCTTCCTTCTCGCTGCGCAATTCTTCGATGGAGAGCGCGGGTGCCTCAACATGGATATCGATGCGATCAAGAAGAGGGCCGCTGATCTTTGCACGGTACCGCTGGATCTGAGCGGGTGTGCTGCGGGTTTCCCTGCCTTCTGCTCCCGTATAGCCATCGGGGGTCGGGTTCATAGCGGCAACGAGCATGATGGAAGAGGGAAGGGTGATTTTCCCAGCGCTGCGGGATATGGAGACTTGGCCGTCTTCGAGTGGCTGGCGAAGTACTTCGAGAGTTGATCGGCGAAACTCGG
>Ga0222632_1000709_pt1 | contig 15669 bp, 11 predicted proteins | sample AntAcemetageno46_FD_179828 | JGI IMG/M metagenome (GOLD analysis project Ga0222632, IMG submission 179828) | Saline water microbial communities from Ace Lake, Antarctica - #46 | ecosystem: Environmental > Aquatic > Non-marine Saline and Alkaline > Saline | place: Antarctica: Ace Lake | collected...
TACCCCAACTACGGATACCCCAACTACGGATACCCCAACTACGGATACCCCAACTACGGATACCCCAACTACGGATACCCCAACTACGGATACCCCAACTACGGATACCCCAACTACGGATACCCCAGACGTGTACGACATAGTGGTTACTGATGAGGATGAACCCCCGTTTGTGCCCCCAACAGAAGTGCCGCCCTCTACACCAGTGGAAGTGCCGCCAACAGAAGTGCCCCCCGGCGGTGGGGGCGGAAGTTTTGGGTTCCCCGAGCAATGGCAGAGCCCGGGCAGCGTTGCTGGTTCTGACCCTGTCTATGCTTGGCTGAAGGATGCTCTTTTTGACATAAGTGGGGACACCATATTTCAAGCCCCTAGCGAAGATGAGGAACGACGTATAACGCGTGACCCTTTGGCGCGGTTCGCTAGTGGTGGTATAGTGGGGAATAATCCTCAAACGATAGAAGAACTAATAGCCCTGCTACAGGGAGGATAATATGACAGACACATCGTTTTTAGACAGTCCGTGGGTTAAAGGCATAATAGGTGCAGGTGCAGGGTATCTTGCTACTCAGGCGGACAAAGATGCCCGAGCCAACCAGCAACAGCTAGGGTATCAGGGGGGAATTCCGGACTTCACGGGCATTCGTCAAGCTGTCCCCAGCACTTTCGATGCTGAACGTCGCCCCGGTTCTGGTGGGCAGCGGTACTTTACAGACACCCAGTATATTGACAAGGCCGACCAGCCCGCAGTTGATGCAGCTACCGCGCGAGCGACCGAACAAGGTCTGGGCCTTGCAGGGATTAACGCGGGCAATCCAGCGTCGTCCTATACCCCCATATCCTCAGCCACCACGCTTTCCGACCCTACGGCGGGGCAGACCCCCATTGGAGAGGACACTACAGACTATAACTCACTGGCAACAATGCAGTTCATTAACTCTTTAGGGCTAACTCAGGCCCAGTTGTCTGAGTTGCTTGGGCTAAGCACAGGCACTACAACTGGCACAGGCACTACAACTGGCACAGGCACTACAACTGGCACAGGCACTACAACTGGCACAGGCACTACAACTGGCACAGGCACTACAACTGGCACTACAACCGGCACTACAACCGGCACTACAACCGGCACTACAGTATCTGGGCCATACACCCCCGCCCAACAGAACTTGTTGGACTTGCTGGAGAATTCTGGGTGGACACAAGCAGAACTCGATAACTATGGACAAATACTATTGTCCCAAAATGCTGCGAGTACCACAGCCTCCTTCGCAGGCGGGGGCTATTTAGGTGGGGCATCTGATGGCATGGCAGACAACATACCCGCGGTTATTGGTGGGGAGCAGAAAGCAGCACTGAGTGGTGGAGAGTTCGTTATTCCAGCTGACGTGGTGGGGCATTTTGGCAATGGTAACTCTGCGGCAGGCGCAAACGCACTGTACAGCATGATGGATAGAGTAAGACAGGCACGAACAGGTAGCCCTGAACAGGGCGCACAAATTGACCCATCAAAATACATGATAGCGTAGGGGAATGACATGACAGCTATAGGCGGTGCACTAGGTAGCCAAGAGTCCTTATCCACGTGGGCAGGCCCTTACGTAACGGACATGCTTGGCAAAGGCAAGGCAGTCTCGGAACAACCATACCAAGCATACGGGGGACCACTAACGGCGGGGGCAAACACCCTACAGACCAACGCCTTTCAGGGCCTCGGTAATCTGGCTGTACCTACGGCGGAAAACCAGCCCAACTTTACTCCCTCGTCCTTCACTGGGATGAATACGGGGGTGACTAACTCTGACGGAACGCCACAAACAACTGCTCAGCAGTACATGAGCCCGTATGTTGGGGCATCTTTGGAGCCCCAGATTGCAGAAGCAAAACGCCAGTCCCAGCTACAGCAACTACAAAATGGCTCTCGAATGCAGTCCGCAGGCGCATACGGGGGCAGTAGACAGGCCCTAATGGACTCCGAAACGCAGCGCAACTTGGCACGAAACATGTTGGATATAACAGGTCGTGGGTATGATAAGGCCTATGATACAGCGCAACAGCAGTTCAATACCGAGCAAGACCGGTCAATGCTTAACCTTGGCACTGAGCGTAAATATGGCTTAGATGCCCTACAAGCCCAACTACAGGGCGGCGCAACGCAACGTGGCATCGAGTCTGAGGGCATTGCTGCGGATTATGATCAGTTTGAGATGGAACGCGACCAGCCCTACAAGAACGTGCAGTTTCAGCACTCTTTGATTGATGGCTTGCCCGTTGGTGCCAGTAATTACGCATACCAACAACCAAGCTCGTTTGACAACTTCAGGGGAGGGGCAGCGGGTGGCTTGACCATATTCGACCAGATTATGGGCGTAATAAACAGTGGAGATGGTGGATAATGATTGGACAAGCCCCCCAAGAGCAAACACAGCCGAGCCCTGACGACCTTCCTAGGTTGATGGAAGCGTATGCCAAACACGGTGACCTCGCCACGTTGTTTCAGATTCATGAGATGAACCAGATGCGCCAAGCTGCACAGCGCAACTTGGCTATGGGGAACAATGTGCCCCAAGAAACCATAATGGCCCGAGAAGTTGAGGCGTACCAAAACGGCGGTATCCGAGACTTGGCCCAACGTGTAGGTGGGGCTGCCCAGCACCAAAGTCAGCAGGCCCAACAGAACATGAATAATGTCGCACAAGCAGGACTCCCTAGCCAGCCCACGCCTGACGTAGCTCAAGCAGCTTATTCTGGGGGTGGCATTGTTGCGTTTGCAGGTCCTGAGGGCAGTGTAGTCCCCGAGGTGGATGATAGCAGTGTGCGCCAAAAATTCTGGTCGTGGGTTGCTAGCTTAGGGGTTGACGCTGCTTCCTTGGCAGGGCCTCAGTTCGATAAATTGCGAGAGAAATACCTCGAAATGGGAGGTGATTTGGGGGCTAAGGTTGAAGAGGCCCTTTCCTCGGCGCCTACGATGGCAGAAATTGGGGACAGTATGCCTAGGAGTGATCTGGGTGGACAACAGAGGCTTGACCTTTCCCCCGTGACGTCAGCTATTACTGACACCGCAAATGGTGCGATGGATGCAACCCAAGAGTTTTTGGCGGGCATGCTCCCCACTCCAGAACCAAACGCAGAACTAGCAGACATGGGTGGAGCCCCCGGTTCTAATGGCGCCCAACCACCACGGATAACTGAGTCCTCTAACGTGACTAGGGGTGAGAACCCACACAGTCTAACTGAACGGGCAGGGCGGTATGCCCAACAGGTAGCGGATGCAGGGCCACTAGCGGGGATTGCTGCTATGGCTAAGGGTATAACAAAACCCAACCCTGTTGGGGATTGGCTGGGCAAGAAAATGTTCGAGTTCCAGAAGGGGCGCGGCATAGACCCTGCTAACATGGGAGTACGCCCCAAAACTGGCGGGGCCGAAGCCGAACAGATGGCCGCAGCGCAAACACCTCCACCAGAAGGTATTGCAGCAGTACAAGGCGCAGCACCTACAGCTAGCCCACAAATGAACCCCGAGACACTGGCGGACATAAACCAGAAGATACAAGGCGCAGCACCTGCATACGACCCAATGAAAGGGGTAGAGGCAATTGCTAACCCTGATTTGCGTGCCGCGATAGAGAACAAAGCCTCCCCTACTGCGGGCCCACAGATAGACCCACGCTCTCCGGATACGCGGGGCATTGCTTCTACAGTACAGAAGACCCCAGAGCAGCTAGCCCAAGAGAGATACAACGCTGCAATAGGCAAAGCGGAAGACCCCAAGAAGCTAGCAATGGACAAGCTAATTGCAACCCTAGCGGGTGGTGTTGGTGTGGCAGGACAAGAGTCAGGAGTAGGAGCTTCTGGTGCACGTATGGCTATGGCAGGTAAGGCAGAGGGTGATTCCCAACAGGCGCGTCAGATAGCCCGTAGAAAAGAAGAACTGGAGTATGAGCGCGGTGTCGCACGCGAAGATTCTGTACGCAAAGATGAACACGCTAATGAGCTAGAGCGAATAGGTGTGGATGGTGCAACACGCCTTAGCGTCCAACAGGCCGCAAACAGGTCCCGAGAAGCAACACAAGAGCTTATGAACTCCGGCAACTTGGACAGGTCTAAAGTGGATGCGCGTAGCCGCATGGATGTAGCGGACGTCAATAACGCTGCCTCATACGAGAGAATGGCTAAAGAGTACGGGTTCCGAGAATCGATGGCCATAACGGAGGCCAACAGTGATAGGTTTGAGGCCATAACTGCAAGTTTAGTCGGTGACCCAACATATCAGGAAGGGCTAGAGGAAGCCTTAGCGGGGTATGATAGGTCGTTCATGCGTAATGACAGGCCGTGGGTGGGCAAATCGGGCGTAGCGCAACCTACTAGGATGGATGCACATGCCACGTTTACTCGGGAGTACATTGAGCGCATTTTGAAGCTATCTGGCAACGGTAGCTCGACCCCATCTGCAGCAAGTGGTCCAGTGGACGCCGCTGCCTATTTTCAATAAGGGGTAAATAATGCCTATCGTTAGAATGCCCGATGGGGTGGATGTAAACTTCCCCGATAGCACGCCACCAGCTGAGATAAAGAGGCTAATTGCGGGCAAGTTCCCTGACTTCGCTAAGTCCCAAGAACCCAAAACCACTATAGGCGGGCATTTACGCGAGGTTGTTAAGGGCATCCCTGCAGGTGGCCTAGGCCTACTACAAAGTGCAGCCACTGGCGTTAGTTCACTGCTCCCAGCAGACATGGAGGTTGCAGCCCGCAAAAAAATTGCTGAGGTAGGTGAGGACTGGCAGGAAGACTGGCGCCCGTCCGCGGGATATGAGGATGCGTTCTCTGGTACATTTGGGCGGGGCTTGGGTTCCGTTGTCCCGTTAGGTCTAGCTGCATTGGCTGGCCCTATTGCTGGTCCTGTTATTGCTGGAGGTATGGGCATCGCTGCGGGTTCTGGTGAGGCAGTGGAACGTGCTGTACATGAAGGTGCAACTGAAGAACAGATAGACCAAGCAGCTCTTGCAGGTATGGCCCCCGGCGCACTAGACGCGTTCTCCCCCGTTCGGTTTATAGGTCGATTTAAGAAGGCTATTGGCCCGGGCGCAGTTGACGCCATGATCAATAAAGGGAAGCGTATTCTCTCCTCTGCAGGGGAAGAAGCAGCAACAGAATTCATCCAAGAGACGTCCCAGAACTTAATTGCCCAAGGCATCTACAATCCTGAACAGGACACGTTTGCTGGTACTGGGGAATCTGCCCTTGTTGGCGGTTCTGTGGGTGGCTTTATGCAGGCGCTTGCTGAGGTGATTATAGGGGTTAAAGGTCGACGTAGGGGCGCACCAACCTCCTCCCCATCTTCTTCCAACACTCCCATCCCCGCGGATGCACAGACAGACATGTTCCCTGATGCTTCGCCTATCGTGTCCGTTGAGGATGCACTGGAGGAGGTTGCCCCTATTGAAGACATAGAGGGTGCCAGAGAAGATATATCCGCATCTGCTACTACTGGCGAACAAGTTGTGGGTGGGCAGGAAGACGCGTTTGCACCCTCAACCATTACAACAGACGTCCTCGACACGTTGGGCGTTGCTAAAGGCTCCGCTGCTTACAAGTATGTGAAAAGTGCGGGCAGCATAGACACCACAGACCCCGTACAACGCGAGGATTTGCGGAAGCGACTTGCAGTCTATGTAAAGGCCCAGAAGCCCGGACCTAAGAAAGACAAAGTAGATAACATCCTCAAGTCAGGCATGTTTGGCGCCACCGCCGCACCTGTAGTCGAGACGAAGGTTGAGGCGAAGGTTGAGGCGAAGGTTGATGCCGCCCCTGTAGTGGGTGAAGACGCTACGACTGAAGCAGAGCAGAACGAGCTGCTCGCCAAGAATATTAAAGCCGCAGAGGCACAGGAAGAAGCCACGGTTGCAGCTGAAGAAGTAGTAGATCAAGCGGCGAATGCTAGAGCTGATGCGGTAGATGCCCTAGCTGCAAACCCCACTGACCAAGTAGTAACTCCCATCACCACTACCAAAGAGAAGCAAGCTGCCCGCGCTGAGCCAGAGCCCACGGGTGAAATATCTCCTGAGGCATTGGCCGCCGCCAAGAAAGCCCAAGAAGCCCAGCGAGCCAAGGAAGCTGAACCTGTTGTAGAGGAAGAAGTTGAAGAACAAGCCTTTATCCCTATGCGACCAGTCGTCCTAGCACGTGCGAACAAGGATGCTGTGGCCCTTAATGCCGCTGAAGCTGTTGCTGAGCAGAGTGATAAAGACCTTGTGGCCGCGGAGAAAGCGGCCGAAAAGTCACAGGTGGAGGATAAGAATTGGGAGTCAAGGGACAAGAATCTACTGCAGGACACGTTTGAGGCTGCTGGGGATGTTAGTGAGGCAGACTCCAAGGTTATGGCCACCAACTTGTCGGGTAAGAAACCCCAAAACAAGTCCGCCGCGCACTACTTCAAGAAGTTCGGCGCCGCCGTAGGGCTAAGAAACATGGCCTTTGACAGCGTTGAGTCTGAGGTTATGGTTACCAATCGTAACAAACCCATTGCTTTGCGTGGTGCATCCGCAGAATTGTGGGTTAAGTCGTATCTCAGCGAGGAGTCCATCGCCCAGTTCGATGCTATGAAGAAACAGTTCCAACAGGAGCAAGTTTCCGGCAACCGCAACGCCCACTCGAATGTAGTGAACAAGGGCAAGAAAGTGGCAGAGCAGGACAAAGCCGAAAGTGGTAGCAGCCGTAGCGCCAAAGGGGCACAGACACGTGTTGAGTCTGAGGTGGATACTTCCTCAGGTCCAGTGGTGCAGGGTAAGCAATCCCCCGCCCGCAAAGCCGAAGTTAAAGAGAAGGAAGCCGCGGACAAAGAAACTGCAGAGCTAAAAAGCAAAGTTCAGAAGCTGGAGCGTGCGGAGAAAGCTGCCAAAAAGAAACTGGCAAAAGAGTATGCGGCACACAAGAAAACAAATCCTGAGGCTACCTTTGAGGATTTTCTCGACGAAACAACCACCGAAACTGACGAAGCTGTAGCCACGGACACTGTTGAGGATGTGGCGCCAGTAGTGGATGAGGATGTAGATGTAGATGAGGATGTAGATGAGTCGGCGGAGCCTACCGAAGACGAGCAGAACACCGAAGCTGAGCGGGCTGAAGAAGAAGTAGAGGTACTATCTGACGAGGAAATCAAGCAGTTACGCCAAGATGAAGACGAGAATGCAGACTATGAAGACCCCTACGATAACTTCTTGGTTACTGAAGCTGTTTCAGAGATGGTCCCTAATGTTTCGGATAGTACCCTTGAGTCTATATCCAAAGGGGATATCAAAGCGGCCCTTAACAGCATAGCCGACAACGCTACTGACAAAAACCTAGCTTTCGTCGCCCGCAAACTGGCTAACAGCTTGGGTGACACTAAGATTGTTGAAGGTACAGGCTTAACCACGGCATCGGGCAAGAAAGCTGTCGGTAGCTTCGACCCCAAAACGAACACAATAACTATAGACGTTACCGATGGGGTTAGCGCACACGTCCTCCTTCACGAGGTTGTTCATGCCCTAACTTCTGCAGAACTATCCAACAAGTCCAGCCCCACTACTAAAGCCTTAAACACGTTATATGAACAAGTTAAGGGCCAACTGAGCACAGAGTATGGGGCGACCTCCCTAGATGAGTTTGTGGCCGAGGCATTTACCAACCCGACTTTCCAGAAAGAGCTGGCTAGTATTGGTGTTGCGGAAAAGACAAGTGCTTGGAAAGCCCTGTATAACGCGGTGCGAAGGTTTATTGGCAACAAAATCGGTCGCCCCTTTACCGCCGAAAACAACGTGCTCAGTGCTACTGACGAACTAATCCAAGCTATGCTAACTCCCGCGCCTAGGTTCCGTGACGGGCCTACTATGATGTCTGCGATTATGCACGGGGACAAAGGTGTGGGAATCCTTAAAAAGGCTTTCGGCAATGCTAATCCTGCAACCCCCACAAATAGAGCCGCAGTTAAGTCCTTGCTGAATACCTCGACCAAATATGCTCGAATGGCTGTGCTACGTGTCTTACCACTAATACAAATTACTAAGATGTACGCTAAGGACCTTCCTGTAGGCAAGGTAATACACCAAAAACTACAGCACCTCGCCGGGGCACGCAGTGAGATGCTTGAACGCGTTAAAGACACTGCGCGGCAAATAGAGAACGTCTTTAATGGCAAGAAAGAACAGCTTAAAAAGTTTAACGACTTCATTATTGAGTCGACACTATTGGGTGTGGATGCAGACACTAAAGATGGGCGTGAACATTACTCTAAGTACTGGCTAGACTACACTGAGACAGTGAACGGTAAGGATGTTGAGAGGCACTTAAAGTTTGATAACAATGCCCAGCGCAAGAAAGTTAAGGATGGACTAGAGACTAATATTAACGTCCCCAAGGACTCTATCTCAACCTATGGGGGTGTGGTAACAGACTTACAAAACTTTGACAAGTTGACAAAAGAGTACTGGAGTAAGTTCTCACCTGAGGAAAAGAAGGCCTATCGAAAACTTCGGGACGCTTACTCTGACGCCCTAGAAAGATTGCGGGTTGTTATAGATAAACGCATCGATGACATAACAAGTGACGTGGAGCAACGTGGCAGACTGAAGACTATTATCTTCAAACAGCTGCTGGCCAAAGCCACTTTAGACCCTTACTTCCCGCTACACCGTGAAGGTAAGCACTGGCTAGAATACCTAGATGTCAATGAACGTACTGGGCAGGTCGACCTATACAAGCGGTCTTTTGAAACACAACTACAGGCTGACCTCTTTGCCGATTCTCTTCGTAGGGATGAGGACCGTGTGGAAGCCGTCCGCAAGTCTCGCAAAGGGGAGCCGGAGCCGGAGGAGGTTGTGGAGTACAACTCTGATGAGCGGATCACTAACTTCATAGATGAGGCTAAAGCAGTCCCGACCCAGTTCGCAGGTAAGCTAGTCGAAGAGATGGACAAGTTAAACCTGCAAGGCACTAATGCAGACGCCTACAACGCGTTGTTCGATGTGTTGCTCTCAGCCATGCCTGAGCGGAGTATTGCAAAGAGCCTAGGCAAAACCCGTGAAGGTACTTTGGGTTTTGAAGAAGATGCACTAACTGCTTTCCGCAAGAAGATGCCAAACTTCCTGTCTCAGGTTATGCGCCTAGAGAACGAGAATGAGATGCGGGACTTGAGTGAGCAGGTGAAAAAGGAAGTCTCTACGTACACTGATGGTGATGGGGACAGCAAAGTTGCCGTGCGGGAAGTGGGGGTGATATTAAACAAGTATATAGATTTCTCAAAAAACCCTCGAATTGGTGATTTAGCCACTAATATTAAGCGGTTCGGTTTTGGTTGGACTTTGGGGTGGAACGTGTCCTCAGTAGCGGTGAATGCCACTAACCTAGCCATTGCGGTGTTTTCCCACTTGCAGGGCATACATGGGGTTAACCACACCTTCTCAGCTATGAACGAGGCAGGAAAGAGCTTCCTACGCACTTCTGCATATCGCCGGGTTATTGGACTGGATGGGGTTGCAGAAGGCACGTTGTTAGACGGGCCCAGCATAACTAATTATGACTACGCAGACACTAGCAGTATCCCCAAGGTGGACGTGGATTTAGAAGTTATCGCAGACGTTATGGACAGAACTGGCGAGGCGCTACGCTCCACTGTGTCTGAGGATATGGGGACAGACCGTGCTAGTGCCGGAGGCTTATTCGGCAAAATGATGGGTGCTATGTTCCACCAAGGTGAGCGGCTTAACCGACAAGTAACTGCAGTGTCTTCTTTCCGGCTATACCTGTACGCCAAGTTGGCTAAGCAGGGCGTGGACATCTACAACATGAGCGCCGAGCAGAAAGCCGCAGCGATAAAAGCCATGCCTTTAGAAGTACAGTACGAGGCGGCTTATGATGCAATCGATGTTATTGAGAGAACCAACGCGGGTACAGCCCTAGAGACAAGCGCAATAATGGCCCAGAATGACGTAGGGGCGGTCATGTACATGTTCAAGCGTTTCTCAGTAATGATGTATTCGCTGCAGTTCAACGTAGCTAAAGCTATTAAGGACAACTATAACCCCACCAAAATTAGGGAAGATGTGTTGAATGGTGGGGGTAGTCAGGCTGAGGCTGACCAAGCCTTTAGGGACGCGACTGTAGAGAAACGCATTGCTGTACGCCAACTAGCAGGTCTTTACGCCACCTCGGGCGTATTAGCAGGCGTTGCGGGAATGCCCCTTGTTGGTTTCATGGAGATGTTGTGGAACATATTTATGGTTGACGACGACGAGGAGAATGCTGAAGAACTGCTATCCGGCTCCATCGGTGAGGGCGCTTACTCTGGCCTTATAAACTATGTTACTGGGGCCGATGTTGCTGGCCGGATAGGGCTCACAAACATGTTGTATCGCACCCTGCCAAACCGAGAGCAAACAATGCCCGAGCAAATAATGGAGTTTGCTGGGGGCCCAGTGTTGGGGATGTCCAAACGTGTTCTTGGTGGCATGGAGTTCCTCGCGGAAGGTGAGGTCCAACGTGGCGCTGAGAAGATGTTGCCTGCAGCGTTTAGTAATATGATGAAAAGTGCCCGGTACGCTACTGAGGGTGCCAACACGTTGCGGGGTGACCCCATAGTTGAGGAGGTGTCGTGGAACAGTATGTTGGGACAGTTCTTGGGTTTCACTCCTGTGGGATACTCTCGACAGCTAGAACGTAATGCTGTGAACAAACGCATAGATAACTCCATTAAGGATGAGCGCACTGGGATACTACGGAGGATATACTTATCCCGCACAACAGGGCACACGCTGAACGCGAGACGCGCAGGTAGGGAGTTACAGGACTTCAACCGACGCCATCCAGAAGCAGCGATTACTAGCAAGACAATACAACGCTCCATGACCCAACACGCAAAAACCTCGGAGATGGCTAGGGGATTTGGTGGTGCTACCGCTTCACGCGCCCAGTACCAGCGCATGAAACAGCGTAACGATGAGCTGTTGGGCAATGTGTCACTCTGGGATAACTTCGACTAGGGGCCGCCCGCCGTATCAATGGGGTGCTTATGCGCCAGCCAAAACACGTAAAGGGAAGGGCAGCGATCCTCATCGCTACAAGAAAGCAGAGGCTCAAGTATCTTTTCTAAACGAGGTAAATTAAAAAACCCAGTGATGTTTGTACCATCACTGGGTTTGTGAAACGTTGCTTGCATGGCGACGCCGGTTTCTGGTGGCTCTGACCAGAAGGGAGGATATTAGTTTATCATAGACAATTCACAAAATCATCACTCAGAATTTTGTGGCTTTTTGTCGTCTTTACTCAGTCCTACTGATTCCATTAACTTTAGCTTTATGTAGCGTTTCACGTAAACCACCATGGCTTAACATTGCTATCTATAAACAGTTGGTTTAATTGACCCTCATCAATACCGCCTATAGACGTTAATCTACCTGACGATATGTTGTAGGTCTTGCAGGCATCCGCAATGGCCTGCATATCGGGGAGCATAGCCAATAAAGCGTCTTCTATTACTTGGTCTGAGTAAGCTAAAGATGGATTAGCGTAATAAGTCCCACCGACACCATTAGTGGTCGCTGTCCTAACCAGTAAATTGTCATTGTGGAAATCTTCAATCCTGCCCGTCTCCATTAGCTGATTCCGAGATTCGTAAATAAATGAGCTCACATGGCTGGAAGTATTGGATTTATCACTACCCTCTAATAAACACGCCAATAACCCCACGTAATAAGGACAGGCAAAGCTAGTACCGCTAATGATTCCGGTTTGTGTGTCTGAAATCACATCGGCTGTAATTATGTCCTGACCCGGCGCAAATACATCGCACCCGCGATTAGTAAACCATGCGGGCTGCTCTTGCTGATTGATCGCGCCTACTGCTACTACCCACATATTTTTAGCTGGATATCTAGGCTCGGGCTCGCTGTCATTGCCCGCTGCTGCAACGATTACAACCCCGTATTGAGTAAGTCGCTCAAACATTTTCCCGACAATTTTTGACTGCGAAGACCCCGAGAAATTAACAATTGATGGCCTGTTATCCGGCTTGTCTAGGTGATCCCGTAATATTGTATCTATGCACTTCAATATATCGCTGTTAGTCCAATCAATCCGACAATTAACTATTGTGGCCTCTTTAGCTGTCCCGTATAGAGTGCCAGCCGCACACCCCGCAACAGATGTACCGTGTGTAGGTGATTGAGCGCCATTAATTGAATACGGAAGGCCGTCAAACGAATACAACTCTCTAACCCTGCCTGTAAACTCGCTGTGTGTCCCTCTGACACCCGTATCCATAATATAGATATCAACACCAAGCCCTGACTTATCGTTAGTGTAGCTGCCTCCTGAGTTAGATATCCAAGGCAATCCCCATACCGGCGCGTCCTCTTGGTGAACTACCCCAGAAATTTCATTTTGGCTATCTTCCTCAACTGCTAAGACGCCAGTACAGTTTGTTAGGGCCTCAATAGGCTCGTCTGTAGTTACTATCAGGAAGTTGGGCATTGATTCTGCCTTACCTACTTTTCCGTTGCTGCCAGCAATAACTATAAGCCTATCTCTGACCTTTGGTGATTTTATTTCAACTAGGTATTTCATGTTGTTACCTCTGTGTGCCGTTATGGTGGTTAGTTAACTGGTCTTCGATTCCATATCTCTAGGGCCTGCTCTCTGGTCTTGCCTTTAATTTGCAAGATAGATGGAATCATGGAGCTATCGCACCAGTGCATGACCGTGACAGAGATAACCTGACTTGATTTTCCGGTCCAGTGCGTTGATTCTCTGACTTCCGTATTTGTCCCGCAGCAAAACGGGCAGGGCTTTAGTTCTTCGCTCATTACTCTCTACTCTGTAGGGGTTAGGCGGTCTAGCTCGGACTGAATCGTTCTTGATTCTTCGTATGCCCCCGTTGAAAAACAGCCGTTTTCGGATGCTTTTGCAGCATCAATGTCTATCACCGCATGAGTGGATAGAACATGCTGAACAGGCTTTAATATTTCAAGAATCTTAGAGATATAAGCAACCTCTTCTGGCCTTGACTCACCCAAGGCAGCTCTTTTTAAGCTGTCTATTTCATTATTTAACTTTGCCAATATCTCGCTCACTTCACTCATGCTTATCACCTATAGGGTTAATGCAGGGGGGTGTCCACAGGAGTGGAAGGAAGCTGGGTAATCCTAAGCACCCAAAACCCATCTCTCCGCTCTATCCATTCACCAACCCGTATGGAGACACCCGCGTCATCCTCTACTTCAACGAAGCGTCCTGACTCAGGCCCTGGTGCCCCGTCAAAAACTATATTTATGCTCATTATATTTTCCTCAATATTTTAGATTTCTCGCAAAAAAGCCTTTAATTGTTCCGTGCTTACAATCATTCATATTTATCACCTATAGGGTTAATGTTCGGCCATCTTTCAGAAACAATGCTGTGAAACCTCATTAAATCCGTAATAAGAACCCACCCGCCGGTTTCAAAATGAACCGTTGGATTATCTGGGAAAAGCCCACCTCCCACGCCTAAAGGGTCGTTTTCGGTATAGCCTACAACTTTGGCAGGCCTTTGTTTTTTAGGCAGACCTTTTCTCTTCCCCGCCATACAATCTGATACTACAAAGTATGGGACTTTTTGTTTTTGTAACTGCTCTTGTGTAATCATTTTGTATCACCTATAGGGTTAATGACTAATACGGGGCAGGAAGAAGCGTGTACTGGGTCGCTTTTTTGACCCAAGAAGAATGGCAAGTAAGACACTGATAATCCGCCATACCTTGCGACTCTGGACAATAGCGGACGTTGCTCGGTCCCGCCAGTATCTTAGCGGCCGCCTCAATAGCGAGTAGGCGGGTTAGTTCAGCTTTAAGGCGAGTTATTTCATCCCTGTATTCTTTAATGTGCAAAGCAATGGTGGGCTTATTGCTCATTGCTTGCCTCCAGTACTTGCTTGAGTTCTCTATTTGCCGAGATAGCCCTTCTATATTCATCGTTTGGTTGAGACTTTGTTATACTCATCATTGAATTTAAAAGCTCAACACTGGATGTGGATAGGATTAATAATCCTTCGGCAGACTCCTTGCTAATACTAACGGTGTCTTCGCTCGCATCCATTGGCGCTACATTGGGGGTGTGTTCTTCGTTATATTTAGCCCAATATTCAGCTTCTTCATGGGGTGTTCTACAACGAGAACAATTGCTTCCGTGTACATGACATTCACAAAATGCTTTATCACTCATGTCTCTATCCTCTGCCTTGCCCGCAACACAGGCTATGGAATACATTTTATTTGAAAAAACAATCACTTCCTTTAGGCTATATCTAAGAGCGCTGCCTACATTCTTTGCGTGCTTGTTCTTGGCTCGCTTTAATTTTTGAGCCCTCTTTAACGTGTAAATTTCACTCATATCTCTACCTCTGCCGGTGGTGTTAATATTCGATTTGGAAGAACACACTATCTTTCAAATCTCTAGGGATGAGATCAGGCTGGTCGGTAGCCCATAGCCCCACTGTTGACGCTATATGATGGAGCTGCTTAGCTTGGTCTTCTTTATTAGAACCGCTACCTGATAGATACTTGTACCGGCCTACAATATGTCGATTGAAATAGCTGCCTGCCGATAATGCTGATTGCATTCCTTCGGCTAATCCAGATGGAACGCCCGAATAGGTCCATGCACTCCCGTCATGAAAACTAACGGTTAAATACCCATCGTCCCATTCAACACTTTCAATATTTGAAGTTTCTATTTTGTATTTCATGCATCTCTCCTCGTAATGGGTGTTAAGGGGTTATTCGTACAGTACCGCGCTTATGTAGTCGTATGCTTCGCGCCAGTTATCATCTAGGGACATGCTTGGTGACGAGGCTCTGTAAACAACTTTCAGATATTTCTTATTTACAACCACTTCATCTACGCTCACCCACTCTGATTGCTCTAGGGGCTTGATGCTCTCGCTTAAATTGGCGTTTATGGTGTTAAGCATTTTTACCGCAATCTTCGCTTCATCAGGCGTAGTGCAACAAAAATAACTATTGTCATCAATTATCGGGTCCTCTCTATCGAATACCGTTCCAGCCAAACTATAGAACCGCTCCTGCTCTGTATCACTCATGTCTCTATCCTCTGCCGGTGGATAAGTTCCGCCGTACTTTTCAATTAAAGCCACTGCGTCACTAGATACCGAGGGGTCAAGAGAGATTAGAACCTCGTAAGAGATTATGTCATGTAACGCTTTGCTGGGGTTTGTCTCGTGCTCGGGGGAGAGAATATGCAATACGGCTAGCCGCTCAATAAGCACTCTTTCCCACTCTGATTGCTCTAGGGCTTTGATCGGCAGCTGCAAATCCCCATCATCATCATTTGGGGTAATGCCCATGGGCTCTAGTCCTCTGGCTATACGCCTCAAGGCTTCAGATAATGACTCTGCCTCTGCTGTATCTTGGCCATAATCGTCACCATCGATATTCAGAGCGTTAAAAAGAAAAGACACTCCATTCCCTATTGATTCGCAGGCTTCCCGATAGCCAATGTCCTCTGCTGCTGAAATCAGTTGTTGAGATTGCTCTAGGGCTTCTATGGCTTCGGTGATGGCTGCATACAACGCATCAATACTAGGCTCACGGTTTGAGTGTCTTTCGCTGACAATCTTCTTAAATCCATCTATCAACGCTTCATT
>Ga0222632_1000710_pt1 | contig 15651 bp, 15 predicted proteins | sample AntAcemetageno46_FD_179828 | JGI IMG/M metagenome (GOLD analysis project Ga0222632, IMG submission 179828) | Saline water microbial communities from Ace Lake, Antarctica - #46 | ecosystem: Environmental > Aquatic > Non-marine Saline and Alkaline > Saline | place: Antarctica: Ace Lake | collected...
TTCCGCGGTAGCTTCAGTCTGTTTAGGTGATGTGGGAGTGAGTTTTTTAGTTGGCTTCATAGTAAGAGTCGTAGTGTTGGTGATTCTTCACCGCCTGCAACTCCTCCCATGTCATCTTTTAGGTTCCGCGATGACGGGTTAAACTGGGTAAATAATAGCAGTATTGATTTGCACTTATTTCACTTATTTCGTTTATTGCAGATACTATGAGTGGAAAAAATGCCCCCCCCCCTCCGATCTCAGATCATGACCGCGAGCTATTGGAGAAGTTAAATGATGTAATCAATGGCGAGGAGCGCCCGGTATTACTGGGGCGTGAGGGCGCACACATACAATTCCCCGAGCAACTCTTCCATGTGTTGACTAAGGCTGTGCGCATGATGTCGAGCGGTCAGGCTGTAGTGCTTCTTTCGGAAAACGAAGAATTCACGACACAAGCAGCAGCGAATCATCTGGGAATGTCACGTCCACATCTAGTCAAGCTACTGGAAGCGGGCGAAATCGACTTCCATCATGTAGGCACGCACCGCCGGATCTACCTGAAAGACCTGAAAGTCTTTGAAACGAGCCGCGACGCTCAACGACGCGCGAAATTAGACACGCTCGTCGACAAGGTGAAGGCTGCAGGCTTAGACAGCGCTGACTACACCGGTTAAAACATGTTAGCCGACTACAGAGTCTGTATCGACGCATGCGTGCTGGCCAATTATGCGGTCAGCGACTTGCTCCTCAGGCTCGCGGAGCGACCACGCATCTACACGCCAGTTTTTTCTGAAATGATCATGGACGAGGTGCGACGCACCCATGTCGAAAAACTTAGCTGGGGCAAAGAGATAGCAGACTCGTGGAAAGAGTCGGTCTCCGATGCGTTCGAGGAATCAATCATATCTGGGTTTGAGTCACTGATACCAATCATGACAAACAATGAGAAAGACCGACATGTGCTCGCAGCGGCAATTGTTGGTCGAGCTGAGTTGATCGTCACATTCAATCTCAAGGACTTTAAAAATGAGCACTTATCACAATGGGGCATCGAGTCGAGGCATCCTCAGGACTACCTCATCACACTCTTTGAGATGAAGCCCGAGCTAGTCGTATCTCGTTTGCATGATGCAGCCGCCAAACACGATCAGACACCCCAACAAAGGCTAGCCAAACTCTCGGTGGCATTACCTCGTTTCGCAGAGTATGTTTCAGAAGAGATGGACTGGGAGCTAAAGTAAGCCCTAAACCCAGGAGTCAGAAGACAGGGCCAGCCACTGATAAAGCATTTAGCTATACAGGAGGACTGACACACTGGATGGCGGTCGAGATCCGTCTTCGCTTTTCAAGCTACGACGAGACACGCGACCGCCGCTACCGACCTTCATGTCACCTGAAAATACACAAGAACTGACAATGCTGGATGGCGGTCGGGACGACCGCCGCTACCTCTTACAATAAAACAACCCCGCCATTGCTGACGGGGTTGTTGGATAAAACGATGTAAGGCACCCTACTTTCGGATTTGGTAATCCGTTTTTTCTGTAATGAGTTTTTGGATACCTTCGAAAGCGGAGTTCACTTCTTTGTCTTTCAGAGTGCGGTCGGAGGCGCGGAAGCTCATGGTGACGGCTAGGCTCTTTTTGCCTTCGGGGAGGCCTTCGCCTTCGTAGAGGTCGAAGATTCGGACGCTTTCGCAATTGAAACCTTGGGCGGCTTTCTTGGCGAATTTGGCGACTTCCTTTTCGACATCACCTGCATGGGCGGATTGATCGACGATCAGTGCGAGATCTTTACTGGAGGCTGGCTGATTGCTGACGCCGGTGTGGCGGCCGCGCTTAGCTTTGCGCTCGAAGAATTTTGGTGTCATTAGGATCGAACCTGCGATGACGGGTGTGGTGAGATCCCAACGGTCTTTGAGAGTCTGAATGTTTAAGAGTCCGCAAGTGGCTTGGAAGCCCATCTTGGCGAAGTCCCCTGCTTCGGCGGATTGCCCGCTTTGCCAGAGCTTGCAGTCGTCGATCGGCTTGAAGGTGAGCTTGCTGGCGGCGGTGCCTGCGATTTCTAGGATCTCTCCAGAGAGTGTGCGTGCGGTGTAGAAGTCGGCGACTTCGCGTTGACGCCATTCGCGTGTGATCTGATCGGCTACGATGACGAAGCTGACTGAAACGAGTTCGACCATCTGGCCTTTGACTTCGCGGTAGACGTGTCCGCGCTCGAAGAAGCGTGCGGCGCCGGTGCCGCGTGCGGCATTGAGCTTGAGCACGTCGAGGAGGCCTGGAAGGAGCGATGCGCGTAGGTGGCTTTGATCGCTTTGCAATGGGTTGTCCAATGCGAGAATCTTTGCGCTGTCGTCGCCGAAGAAGAACTGTGTCTCTTCGGGATCGCGGAGCGAATAGAGGAAGGCTTCGTTGAAGTTTTGCCCCGTCAAGTAATCGGCCACGGCTTCGTTGACGGTGTAGATACGGTGATCCTGTGTGCTGATGCCACGTGCCACGACTTCGGACTCGGGAATGCGATCGGTGCCATAGACACGGATAATTTCTTCGATCAAATCGACATCGCGCTGCAAGTCTTGACGGTAGGACGGAATGAAAACTTCCCAACGCGTGGTGCCGTCGGAGTCGTCGTGAATGGAAACACCGAGCCCGAGGGATTCGAGTGTGGTTTGCATTTCTTCATCGCTGATATCGAAACCGATGAAGGTGCGGACGCGATCTGGGATCAGGGCGACTTCGGTGATCGTGGGTGGCTCTGCGCCCTCTTCGATCATGTTGCCATCGACGGTGCCGCCGGCGACTTCGAGAATCAAATCGACTGCGCGGAGTGCTGCGTAGATGACGCCCTTGGGGTCGACGCCGCGTTCGAAGCGGTACCCACTATCGGATGAAATGCCGAGCTTACGTGCGGTGGCGCGGACAGAGGTGGGCGCAAAGTAGGCGGCTTCGAGAACGATGTCGGTGGTGGATTCATCGACTCCGGCATCAGTCGAGCCCATGACGCCTGCGACGACGAGCGGACACTCAGCATCGGCGATGACTGCCATGTTGCTGGTGAGGGTGCGTTCAACTTCGTCGAGTGTGGTGATCTGCTCGCCTTCGCTCGCCATGCGGACGACGAGTTTGCCGCCTTGGATTCCGGCTGCGTCAAACGCGTGCAGGGGTTGGCAGGTTTCGTGGAGCACGTAATTGGTGACGTCGACGATGTTGTTGATCGAGCGTTGACCAGTGGCCTCAATCGCATCCTTGAGCCACTTGGGGCTGGGACCGACTTCCACACCTTTGATGCAGATGGCAGTGTAGTGTGGGCAAACATCGGGGGCGCTGACCTCGACGCCTGAAATAAGTGGGTCGCCTGAGCTGTCGTTTTTGGTGCTGGCTTTGACCTCGGGGTATTTGACCGAGAGACCGAACTTGGCGGAGAGCTCACGTGCGACGCCGATGTGGCTGAGCACGTCGACGCGGTTAGGCGTGATCTCTAGGTTGAGGACGGTATCACCGTCGGTGTAGAGGTCGTTGACGGGGGTGCCGAGGGCGGTGTCTTGATCGAGGATCATGATACCGTCGTGGTCTTGTCCGACTTGTAGCTCCTTTGAGGAACACATCATACCTGCGGATGGCTGACCGCGTAGCTTTGAGGCCTTGATCTTGAAATCACCTGGAAGGACGGCACCTGGGAGCGCGACCATGACCTTGTCCCCTTGGGCGAAGTTCTTGGCACCACAGACGATGTCGTGGACTTCGCCTTCGTTACCAGTGGAGATTTTGCAGCAGCGCAAGCGGTCGGCGTCGGGGTGTTGTCCGAACTCGAGGACTTGACCGACGACTACGTTGTTGAGCTGCGGTGGGCCGAGTTTTTCGATTTCTTCGATGTCGAAGCCAAGTAGAGGGAGCACTTCTTGAAGGACTTCAGGTGAGTGCTCGATAGGATCGAGATCGATATAGTTTTTAAGCCAGTTGTAGGAAATTTTCATGACAAGAAAGAAATAAAATGTGGTGACTATGCTGACGTAGTTTTAACCGCGGATGAACGCGGATCCTACCATACGTAATTTAATCTGCGTCTATCTGCGTGAATCTGTGGTTAATATATTCCCTTTAGACGAACTGCTTTAGGAAGCGGACATCGTTTTGGTAATAGTAGCGGATGTCGTCGACACCTTGGAGGATCATGGCGATGCGCTCGATGCCCATACCGAAGGCGTAGCCGGTGTAGACTTCGGGGTCGATGCCGACAGCTTTGAAGACTTCGGGGTCGACCATGCCGCAGCCCATGATCTCGAGCCACTTGTTGCTCAATTTACCGAGGTCAGGGGAAAAGAAGTCCATTTCGAAGCTGGGCTCGGTGAAGGGGAAGAAGCTGGGGCGGAGGCGGGTCTTGGCCTTGGGGCCGAAGATCGTCTTTACAAAGTGGTCGAGGGTGGCTTTGAGATCGAGAAGCGTGACGTTCTTATCGACGTAGAGACCTTCGATCTGGTGGAAGTTAGCACTGTGGGTGGCATCGGGCGTGTCGCGGCGGAAGCAACGGCCGGGTGCGACGATACGGATCGGTGGTTTCTCCTTCAGCATGGTGCGGATCTGCACGGTCGAAGTGTGGGTGCGGAGCAGGTATTTCTCGTCGGCTTGCTTGCTGACGTTGTTCACGGTCAGATCGTGCGGCAGGTAGTAGGAGTCCTGCATATCACGCGCGGGGTGATCGCTGGGGATGTTGAGGGCGTCGAAGCAGTAGTGCTCGGTTTCGACCTCGGTCGCCTCGGCCACGGAAAATCCGATCCGGCGGAAGAGCTCGACCATCTCCTCGCGCACTTGGGCGATCGGGTGCAGGGTGCCGCGGGTGGTATCGGGGCTAGGCAATGTGGGGTCGATCGCGGGGCCGAGCTTGGCGGCCATTTCGGCGGCTTCGAGGCGCTCGATGACTTCGCTAAAGGCGGCTTCGACGGCGGTTTTGGCCTCGTTGATCAGCTTTCCCATAGCGGGCTTGTCCTCCTTAGGGACTTTGCCCATGCCCTTCATGACATCGGTAAGGACGCCCTTGGGGCCGGAAATAGTAGCCTTGTAGGCCTCAAACTCTGCGCGTGATGAAATAGCGGGAGTTTTCTCCCGCACGCCGGCGACGATAGCATTTAGTTCTTCTTGCATGGCTCTAATCAAAAATTGATGAAGCGAGAAGGGTTTCAGTCTGCGACGTTTTGTCGAGACGGTTTTCGGGCAAATCGCCGTTGATACGGGAAAAAGCCGCGCTAATGAACAAGCGGATGCGTTTTTACGCTCAGAAACTAATAAATGTAGCCGAAGTAGCGCTACCCTTTTTAGGGGACTTCGATCACTTGAGAGCCGGCTTTGAAGTAAAATTCGTCGTGGATCGTGCCCTGCTCCAGTCCATCTTCGAGTGGGGTGTCGGCCAATAGGATGAGCCGTGTGCACTCTGCGATCCGGTCGAAGGCATCGGCGATCAGATTCTGAATACTTAGGGGCAGCCTGTCGACTCCCTGCAAAATAAGGGTACCCTTCTCCGCGCATTTGATCTGCTCACCAAGATTCCCTGATTCGTCGATCAAAGAGCTGTGCAACTCAGCCTCCGAATACTGTGTGCAATCGTACACGACGCAGGCACCGCCCGCACAGGATCCGTTTTGATGGACAAATTCGGCGATCTCGCGTTTGCCCGAACCGAGCGCACCGACTAGTAGAAATGGGCGGCTACTGGAGATTTGCGCACTCAAGCGATCACGGAGGGTTTGAAATTCGGGGCTTTCGCCGCTGAGCGCGGGGCACGCATCCATACGGTTACTCAGCGCGATGCCTTTGATTCCGGCAGTGGCACCGTCTGTCTCATTCAAGGCGAGCCGGAGCGTCTCCTTGAGCGATCCTGTCTGGATCGGTTTCACCACGAGATCGAAGAGATTGTTCTCTTCGACAAAGCGTCGCAGTTGCGCGTCGGGATAGCCACTGACCATGATGCACTTCGCGAGGGGGTGCATTTCCTTAATCTTCGAAATGACGTAGATCCCGTTGACTGGCTCCATCATGTAATCGCAGAGCACGAGGTCGTGTCGGTCGGGATCGTATTGATTAATGGCCTCAAAACCATCGGAGACCACATCGGCCGCACAACCAAGGAGGCGGCAGACGATCGAGATAATCTCTAAGTCGACGGAAGAATCATCGACAATCAATACAGTGTGATCTGGCATAGGCTATTTAGTAAACACGACACCTTGGTAACTAACGCGACTCGACTTGGCAACCCACGAAAACACGGAATTTCAAGAACATCCATTAAAGGTGCTCTATCAGGATACAGACTATGTCGCGATCGATAAGCCTGCGGGACTGCTCGTGCACCGCAGCCCACTGGATAGGCACGCGACTGAGTTTGCGGTGCAAAAGCTGCGCGACCAGATCCGGCAAACAGTGAACCCCTGTCATCGCTTGGATCGCCCGACGAGTGGCGTGCTTTTGTTTGCACTCAATGCGGAGGCCACTCGCGCCGCGCAAGACGCCTTCGTCGAACAACGGGTCGCCAAGACCTACCTCGCGGTGGTGCGCGGCTGGCTCGAAGGCTCGGGGCTGATCGACTACGACCTGCGCAACGAAGAGAAGCCGGACAAAGTGCAATCGGCCGTGACCGAATATAGCTGTCTGAAGCAATCGACGGTCGAGTTCCCGGTAGGCCGCTATCCGAGCGGGCGTTTTTCTTTGGTCGAGCTGCACCCGAAGACGGGGCGGACGCACCAGTTGCGAAGACATATGGCGCACCTACGCCATCCGATACTTGGAGACACACGGCATGGGGACGGGACACAAAATAGTTTCCTTCGTGCCTATTGCGGCATGCAAATGCTGATGCTGCGCGCGGTGCGCTTGCAGATGCCGCATCCTGGGACAGGTGAGATGCTAGATATATGCGCTCAAACCAATGACGATTTCGAGTCAGTATTAGAGAAACTGAATTTAGTGTAATGTTAGAGTCAGAAAGGTAGCGGCGTTCGTCGCGAACGCCATCGATGTGGTCGGCTAATCACTCGATCTAACTCAGACGAGTGGCGTTCGGGACGAACGCCGCTACCTTGTTAGCCTAAAAGACTCTTACGCATCGCCGCCACCGCCAACGCTCGGTGACTAAGCCTGCTTTTAGTCGCTTCGCCCAGTTCGGCAAAAGACTCAGTGTAGCCCTCCAGGACGAAAATCGGGTCGTAGCCGAAGCCGGCGGAGCCGGTCGGTGCTGTGCCGATGATGCCCTCGCAGGCACCATCAAAGAACTGTTCAACCCCCTCAGGATCGATGAGACAAAGCACACATCGGAAGCGAGCGCTGCGGTCTGCTTCGGGTAGCTGCTCAAGTTCAAGGAGGAGTTTATTCAAATTATCAAGATCACTAGCACCCTCCCCTGCGTAGCGAGCGGAGTAGATACCGGGCGCACCACCGAGTGCGTCGACTTCGAGGCCAGAATCGTCCGAGATGATCCAGCTGCCCGTCGGTGCTAGCGCTCGCAAGGCTAATGCCTTGATCCGCGCGTTGGCTGCAAAGGTGTCGCCATCTTCGACCACATCGGGCATGCCGCCGCAGACTTTGGCCGAGGCCACCTCAAAGCCGCAGCCAGCCAAGAGGCCGTCGAACTCTTCGACTTTATGTGCGTTACCCGTCGCCACGATTAGTTGCTTCATACTTTTAGAAATCCTCGAGTTAAACGGTCGTCGCCGAAACGCGCGTAGCGCAGATCACGCAGTGCAAAAACTTCGTCCATCGACTGCGAGTCCCGCGAGGAACCAATACCGGGCGCAGAAGCGTCCGATAATAGCTTGGGCGCTTGATAGATAAAAAGGTAATCAGCCAAGCCGCCCTCGATCACCTGTGTGGCCAAAGTCGGCCCAACTTCGACATAGACACCACAGATGCCTGCTTCGGTACAACGCTCGCGGAAGGCTTGCCAGTCCAGGTGTCCATCGGCTTCTGGCAATTCCCAGAGCGTGACACCCGCCTCTTCCGCTCTGGCCTTTGCGTGGCATGGGGCTGACGCGGCGCAAAGTACGACCGTTTTCGGGGCGTAGGCGTCTGTGTAGATCTTCGGTAAAGTTTCCGGCTCCAGCGTCTTTAAACTACGATCAAAAACAAAACGCTGCGGAGGCCACACATTTCCATCGATACGCGAGGTGAGACTAGGATCATCCTTCAATACGGTATTCGCACCAACTGCGATGGCTGGGAAATAACGTCGCCAGCGCATGACATCAGCACGTGCGGCTTCGCCTGTGATCCATTGCGAATGCCCCGAGGCGGCGGCAAATTTCCCATCTAGGGTGATCGCCATTTTCGCTGCGATGAGTGGCGAGTTTTGGGTGATCCAGTGATTGAAGATTAAATTCAGGTCGGCGCATTCATCCGCCAGAACCCCTTCAACGACTTCGATCCCCGCCGCGCGGAGAATCTCCAATCCGCGACCCGCATGTGCGGGGTTGGGATCTTTCGCGCCGACGACGACGCGCGAAAGCCCGGCCTCGATGATGGCATCGGTGCAAGCGCCCGTGCGACCACAAGTGCTGCAGGGTTCGAGCGTGACGACGATGGTGGCATCAGCTGCCGGTTTGCGCCCAAGTGCTTTGAGCGCGGCGACTTCTGCGTGGTCGCCACCCGCTGCTTGATGCCAGCCTTGGGCGACGACTTCGCCCTCTTCGACGATGACGGCGCCGACCATAGGGTTCGGGTGCGTCTGCCCCCAAGCCTGCTGCGCTCGTTCCAGCGCGCGGCGCATCAAGCGTTCGTCATTGGCCTGCGAGGAGCTCATCCTTTGACGTAGGGATTACCGGCTTTTTCCTGAATGACAGAAGTTGCGGGGCCGTGACCGGGGTAGATAGTCGTCTCGTCCGGTAGAGTGTAGACTTGTGTCTTGATCGACTTTTCGAGCACCGAGAAGTCACCACCTGGCAGATCATAGCGCCCGACACTTCCGGCAAAAATGACATCGCCGACGACGGCTGCCTTTTCGCTCGCGATGTAGACGAGGACATTCCCTGGGCAGTGACCGGGCACGTGGCGGATCTCCATTGTTGTGCCTAAGAGTTCGAGTTGGTCGCCTCCTTTCACCCAATGGTTGATCGGCACTTCTTTCAATTCGAGTCCGGGGATGGCGTAGCTCGCCATCTTTGAGGGCGAGGCGAACATCTCTGTGTCATCCGCATGACCGTAGATGGGGATGCCCGCTTCGGCAAACTTATGGCCGTCCAAAATATGATCCCAGTGCCCATGGGTCAGAATAAGCGCCACGATCTGGCAGTCGTGTTGCTCCGCAACTCGCACCGCCCACTCATAGGCCTCTGCGGGCGCGTCGATGATCACGCATTGCTTGAGGGCAGGCTCGATCAGAGCAAAGGCATAGGTGCCGATCGGCGGGAGTTCTTTAGATTCGATAATCATATATAATCCGACGATGCAGGCGTGGGCGGCGGTTTCAATCAGGAAGTCAACCAGCCCTTCACCTCGGGTGTAATTATTTCAACGAGGTAGCAAGTGGTCGCGCGGCATGGCCTGTTCTCATGAGATTCATACCCCGTGCAATTAATGGCACCCGTTCACCCAATTGTCACAATGCGACACTTGCACCACGCCTCAATCCACCTAGCTTGCCCAACGTATGCACATTGCCCTTGTGACTGAAACCTACCCGCCGGAGGTCAACGGCGTGGCCATGACTAACCAACGACTGGTTCGAGGGTTATTGAGCAAAGGCCACCGCATCTTGCTGATCAAACCGCAGCGTAAGGATGCCGCACCCTCGGAGCACGACTCGTTAGCAGTGCACGAAGTCTTCGGCATCCCCATCCCAAACTACGCGGGCCTGAAACTCGGGCTGCCCTCACCCGGCGAATTGGAAAATATCTTCGAAGCACAAAAGCCGGACATCGTTCATGTCGCGACCGAGGGGCCACTCGGATTTTCGTCGCTGCGCGCTGCGCGGAAACTGGGCATTCCGGTCAGCTCGACTTTTCATACAAATTTCCAAGATTATTGTGCCGACTACGGGGCCGCCTTCGCCGCGCGTGGCATGATGGCCTACCTGCGCTGGTTTCATAATAAATGCGCACTTACTACGGTGCCCGACCCTAGCCTGATCCTACGGCTAGAAAACGATGGGGTCGAACGTCTCGAAATGCTAGGTCGTGGCGCGGACACTGAGCTCTTTAACCCCTCAAAGCGCGATGCGGAGCTACGCCGCTCATGGGGTGCCGATGATTCGACGCCGGTCGCTCTCTACGTAGGGCGCGCCGCTGCGGAAAAGGACATCCCACTCAGTCTCGAAGCCTGGGCGGCCGCGCGGGCGAATTGCCCCGACCTAAAAATGGTCGTGGTGGGCGACGGGCCAGTGCGCAAGAAGCTGGCGTGCAAGTGGCCAGAAGTTCATTTTGCAGGCATGCGCTACGACGAGGATCTGGCGCGCCACTACGCCTCGGCGGACGTCTTCATCCTTGGCAGCACGAGCGAAACCTTCGGGAACGTCGTGATTGAGGCGATGGCGAGCGGCCTCGCGGTGCTCACCTATGACTACGCGGCGGGCAAACAGTTTATCAAATCGGGCATCAACGGCCACCTCGTGCCGCTGAATGACCGTGCGGCCTTTATCCAATCTGCCCAAGAGATCGTGCAGAAACAGGCCACACAGCAAGCGATCCGCCAAGCTGCGCGTGCCACTGCGGAAGCTTACCCTTGGGCAATTACGATTGATCGTTTTGCTAAATTATTGCATAAAGCGGTCAAATCGGAACAAAACGTGCCACTAATTGACATTGTGCCCGAGGTAGCAGAGTCTATCTAGTAGCACGATGGTTTATCCCAGAACAAAGAGTCTAAAGAGTATCCGATGGTTCACGCTGATTTTATCCAGCGTGTGCGTGCTGGGGCTATCGGCTCAAGAGAGCGTGATCATCGACCCGGTTCTGAGCCAAAACCCATTAGTCACGCAGGCTTACAATTTGCTTCAGTCTGGAGATTCGGTGGCCGCCCTGGATCACTTTCAGCAAGCGCTCACCGACAATGGAGAAGACCTCTCCGCCCTACTCGGTCAGGCCATGATCTTTGCCGATCTCGAACGCCACGCCGAAGCCTTTGATACTTACGATACGATCGTGCAGACGTATCCACGTCATGCCTTCGCATGGAATGGTCGTGGCCTGGCCGCATTTAACATGGAGGACTTCGATACGGCGCTCACCTCGTTTGAGCAGGCCACCTCCGAGCAGCCGATCAACGGCTTCTTCTACGAATCACTCGCGTGGACCCAGATGTGCCGAGGTGAATTCTCCGAGGCTGCCGTCTCCGCCAAAAAAGCGACCTTAATGTATAATAAGAAGAGCGAAAATTCAGCCTACCCGCTACTGATCGCATACTTCGCCTACCTCGAAACGGGGGATCTCCAAAACGCACAATCCTCTCTCAAGTATGCTGTCCAAAATAAGCCGCTCGATCTCTGGCCGGCTCCTGTCATCGATTACTTAGCGGGCAGCATCGAAGCACCCGAGCTAATCAGCTTCGTGATGAACAGTGCGCAAGAAACCGAAGCGCATACCTATATCGGGCTTAAACTACGCACCACCAAAGAAGAAGCCGAAGCCAAACAGCACCTAGAATGGGTCGCTCGCAACGGAGATTCGCGCGTCTTTGAATACACACTGGCACGCGCACTCAACCTGCAAGACAGCGTCGCACTGCTGATCCCATAAGCGTGAAACCTAAGCCCGCGCTTCATCTCTTTGCCCTTATTTCCCTCTGCTGTCTGCTGCCGGCAACCCAAGCGGAAGAACTCAGTAAGCTGCGCATCTGGCAGAGCGAAGGCGGTCGCAAGATCGAAGCGCGCGTTATCGAAATTTCTGCCGAAAAGCAAACGGTCGACATGCAACGCGCCGACGGCATGCGGTTCAAACTATCATGGGATCGCTTATCGGAAACCGATCAAACCTTCCTAGCAAAAACGGCGACCACGACTCCAGCGGCTGAGCCTATACCAGAAGCTGCGCCTGCCGCTAAAGTCGAGCTCCCCGTTAAGCATCTCTTGAAAGATGTGCCGATGGTCACGCAAAAGGGCAACTACTGCGTACCCGCCTCCGCCACGATGATTGCTGGGTTCCACGGTATCGAGACCGACCAGGATCAGGTAGCGGAACTCTCCTCCGAGATGTCGGCTAGCAATGAAGGCACCTACCCGCGCGACATGTTACTCGCGATGGAAAAGCTCGGATTCGACGGCCGCTCGCTGCGTTGGAATGATGACGAAGACTTTACCCAAACCGCCCTGCCACAGATACGCCGTGCACTCTTCGAGACTGGCCCCATCTATATATCGTTTCGACCAAATGTATTCGGCAGTATGGGGCATGGCTGCGTAATCGTAGGCTACGATGATCGCAAAGAAGAGCTGTATTTTCACCATCCGTGGGGTAACGAATTCACGAAAACCTACAGCCGAGTCGGCATCGATGGCTACGGTGTCGTCTTTATCGAGGCACCCGAGCCTGCACCCGTCGCGACCGAAGCGTTTATTGCGAAGATCGAGAGCGTCGTCCCCATCTTCGACGGCAACTTCCTTGCCCTGAGCAAACGGCTCGAACGTGCGGGACAAGTGCACGAGTTGGTCTGGTGTAGCCGCCGCGATGCCCGCGACGATCAAAGATTCGCCCGCAATACCGCACGCGACGACGGACGCATGATCCTCGAGCTCGCCTTCGAGCGTAATCCGGCAGTCATCATCCCGCAGAGCGAAGATGGCGAGACCCAGAAGTATCTCTTCGTCACCCGTCCGCCCGAAGGCGGCGCACGTTTCCTCGTGCGAAGTATCAACGATCGAGCTTGGGGCAAGGCCGAGCTTATGACGCTCGGCAGCTTAACCCGAAACTGGGTGACGGCTTTCACCGTAGAAGACAGCGACGAAAAAGTATGGGAATTACCCATGATCGAGTTGCATCCTGACCCTAGCTTGTAAGGCTAGCCCGCTATGAAGTTTTTGGACAAGTTGGAAAAGTACTTTAGGTTCCTCGCGGTGCCGAATGTGATCATTACACTGATCGTGGCGCAGCTCTTTATCTATGCGGCCATGCTGACTGGTCGTGTCGAGTTTGAAAGCCTCTTGCTCGTGCCTAAGGCCGTGCTCGGCGGTGAGTGGTGGCGACTATTCTCCTTCATCCTCACCCCGCCCTTCGTGCCCGCGAGTCCTTTTCAGGCCATCTTTCTCGCCTTCTTCTGGTATATTTTATGGATGATGAGCAACACCTTGATAGAGGAATGGGGCACCTTTAAATTTAACGTCTACTTGCTGACTTGTATCTTTTTGGCGATCGCAGGCGCTTTTATTGGGCAACTCATTTCACCCTCCGGAACAATCTTCGTCGCACCGAGGTTTCTCTACTACGGTATCTTTTTCGCCTTCGCCACCTTGAACCCGAACATACAGTTTATGATAATGTTCGTCATCCCAGTGAAAGTAAAATGGATGGCCTGGATCATCCTAGGGTTCGGCTTTATCGGCTTTCTGGCTATGCCGACGATCGGGCACCGCATCGCCTTTGTTGCACCCTACCTCTGCTATGTGCTCTTCTTTAAAGATACGTTCAAGCAAACGATGGCAAGTCGACAGCGGCAAGCGAAGTTCGAAACGGAACGCCGACAAGTTGCCGACGACGCGCTCCACACATGCACCCAATGCGGAGCGAGTGATAAGAGCGATCCGGATCGCGACTTCCGCTATAAGATTGTCGAAGGAGATGCGATCTGCACCTGCGAAAAGTGCCGTCTTAGCGCTAGTGCTGAAAGTTAGCGTATTCGAAAGCGGTTCCCGCTTCCGCGACCATGCGAATATGACTTGTAGCGGAACACGGCAGATGGCCTCCGCGACTCGGCTAAATTTCCGCGACCATGCGAATATGACTTACAGCGGAACACGGCAGATGGCCTCCGCGACTCGGCTAAATTTCCGCGACCATGCGAATATGACTTGTAGCGGAACACAGCAGATGGCCTCCGCGACTCGGCTAAACTTTCGCGACCATGCGAATATGACTTGTAGCGGAACACAGCAGATGGCCTCCGCGCCTCGGCTAAATTTCCGCGACCATGCGAATATGACTTACAGCGGAACACGGCAGATGGCCTCCGCGACTCGGCTAAATTTCCGCGACCATGCGAATATGACTTGTAGCGGAACGAGGAACTCGTTTCGACCAATCTGCTCTAGCCCAACACGCCCGCGATATAATCACGGGAGGCCAGCACCTCTTCAACCGTGAGCCCAGGGCTGAGCTCCAGCACAAGCGTGTGCTCGGGGCGAACAAACTCTGCAATCATCTTAAAGTCGATGGTGCCCGTGCCAGGCACTTGGTGATCGCGCCCCGCTTCGCTTACGTCGTGCAAGTGAAAGCCTCCGAGCCGTGGAGCCATCTTTTCTAAATGCTCGCGGTGATCGAGCAAGCCGAGCTGGTGCTTGATCTGCGCATGCCCTGTGTCGTGCCAATAGACTGCGTGCTCAGGCTCATTCAAGCCCTCTAGGAAATCATCATACTCAAGATCGATCGGCATCTCTTCCATCCCTTCTCGGTTTTCCAAGCAGAGCTTTAGCCCTCGTTTCTTCGCGTCGGGCAGAAGTGATTCGTAACTTTCCTTAATCCGAGGAACCGTCTTTTTAGCAGCCTTACGAATGGCTTTCATCGCCTTATCGCGCCGCTTGAGAAAGGTTTGACTCTCCGCTAGTTCATGCGCCGAGATCTCTGACTGATCGATCCATTTTTCAAGTCGCGCTTCAGCTGAAACGAAGAAGAAGTAAACTCTGCCCGAGTGCATGACGACACGGTCTGCGCCCACTTTGAGCGCGAAGTCCAGTGTTTGAATCGAATAGCGAAACCACAGCCTACGCTCACGAGAGTCGAGCGCTGAGGGTTGATAGAGGTTCGGTGCTGCGTGTTGCACGCTGCCTGGCAAAGGGCAAAAATTATGGACGGAAGATATCTCGACTATATTCTCCTCGACCGCCTGGAGAATGCCAGGGACCAACGAGAGCCGAATGCCATGGCTAAGCTCGATCCGCTTAAAGCCGAGGCCGACCATCTCTTGCACCATCTCATAGCCGTCCGTATGTCGGGCGGAGCACCAACAGGTAGAGAGCGAGAGGCGATCTAAGATGTCAGACATGGTTTAAAAAAAATCTCGGCACGTAAGAAACGAACCGAGATTTAAATAAGTAGCAAGCATCCTGTGCCCGCAACTTAGAAAATGAACTACATGTTCGAGTAACGAACGCGAAGCATGTTGTTAAAATCCAACTCCTTCTTCTTCCGGCGCTTGGCTTGCGCAGGCTTGATGAAGTAACGCTTAGCGCGCACATCACGAATAACACCCTCACGGTCGAGGCGTTTTTTAAGGCGGCGGAGCGCACGTTCCATGGGCTCGCCTTTGCGGACTTTTACTTCAAGTGACATAAAATAGGTATTTTGTTGAGTGGAAAAGGGCGAAAATGGCTCTGGAAGCGGTGTCGTCAACCCTTTTTTAGGAGTTATTCACATATGGTCACGGCTTTTTTATTTAAGGGCTAGGAACGTGTAATGGTGCAGGATTGTTCTTTTTTGTTTGCAAACAGGCGTATTCTGAGTTGCGCTACCATGGATGATTCAAGCCACCGACTATGCTTTCACCA
>Ga0222632_1000712_pt1 | contig 15641 bp, 12 predicted proteins | sample AntAcemetageno46_FD_179828 | JGI IMG/M metagenome (GOLD analysis project Ga0222632, IMG submission 179828) | Saline water microbial communities from Ace Lake, Antarctica - #46 | ecosystem: Environmental > Aquatic > Non-marine Saline and Alkaline > Saline | place: Antarctica: Ace Lake | collected...
CGAGGCACCGGCGCCGTATTCACTGATGCCAATGCGGGTTCGGTCGTCCCGGCCCAGACGTTCGAGAATAAAGTCCTCCATATCTGCCGGCATTTCGTCGCCATACCAGCCCGGGTAGAGATTCCAGGCGAGTAGATCCGTGATGTCGCGAAGGCCTGCTTCACCACTTTGCGTGTCGGCTGCCGCAACGGTCGGACGGGTCGGGTCTTCGGAGTGGGCGAGAGTGTTGAGGGCTTCAACCAAGGGTATGGGATCGGGAAATTTGGGTTTCGGTCGCACTTCATTCCAGAGGCCCCACATGGGGATGCCGGCCCGATTGTAATGCTGGTGAATCATCTCCTGCAGTTGCTGCTTCAGGTTGTCCTCGAAGGCGGCGCTGTCATGAGTGATGCCGACCAGGGGGATTTCGATAAACGTGATGAGGCCGATCCGGTCGCACAGCTCGAGCACATAGCTGTCCTGAGGATAGTGGGCGAGGCGGACGGCATTGCTGCCCATTTCCTCAATGAGGGCGAAGTCCATTTCATGGTGGCGGGGACGCAAAGCCCACCCCCGGTCCTCCCAGTCTTGGTGGCGGTTGACACCGCGAAGCAGAATGGGACGACCATTCAGAACGAAGCCCTCTGCTTCATCGTAGCGAAGACTGCGTATGCCGATTTTCTGGCGGACCGTATCCGACTGTTGGCCCGCGACCTGCAAGGTCACCTCCAAAGTGTAGCGGTAGGGGTCGCGGATACCATCCCAGAGCCGGGGATTCTCCACGATCAATTCGAGCATTGGCCTCGTCTCACTCAGAAGATCGACCGGCTCTTCGCTCTCCGCGACCAATTGCCCTTCCGCATCTACAAGACGGGCGCGGATGATTGCGGGGGCAGCCGGATCTCCCAAAATGGAGAGGACGGTCTCGACTCGAAGCCGCGCCTGCTCCGCATTCACCTCCGGCTGGGTCACGAAAACGCCGGGTGAAGCAAAAAGAAGCGGGCTGATGCAGGTCTCCGGCTTGGTCAGGAGCTCAACGCCACGGTAGATGCCTCCGTAAAGATTGAAATCTCCTCGAAGAGGCGCGATATCGAGACCCTTCAGACTGAAGTCGAGGGCTTCTTCTGTGTAATCCCGTCCCTGTCGACGCGTGTTGTCGACGCGGACAGCAATCAGTGCCTTCTCCCCCGGAGTGACAAAATCGGTGATCTCGAAGCAGAAAGCGGCGAAAGAACCCTTGTGTTCGCCAACGAAGTTCCCGTTCGCATAAACCTGCTTCACCACGCTGGCCCCTTCGAAACGAAGGAAACTACGCTGCTTGATGTGCGTCTCCGGGATATCAATCCACTTCCGATACCAGCCAACGGCTAAGCGATAGCCCGCCGGGCGGAGCTCGCTAGCGCGTTTCTCCCCATCCTGAGCATCCAATGCGTTCCAAGTGTGCGGGATGGAGACGCGGTGCCAGTAACCGTCGTCGTAATCGATTGCCTCAGCGCCCTCTGGGTCGTCGAGTTCGAAATGCCAGACACCCTCGCCGAGATCAAAGTTCGGACTGTGCCCGTGGGTTAAAGCGAATGAGGGGGATATGAATCCGACACCTATGAGGCAAAAAAGGGACCGGATAGATCGTTGGAGTTTCTTGTGGAATATGCCCATAGGGGAATTGGTTTGCGGAACGACTGGTTTTTAGGGAAGTCACCGAGATGACTGTTCTATGTGGGAAGCACAAAAACGCGTCTTTTAAATAGTTATTATGTTTTATTGAGAAAACGTGACGGCTATCAATAAAATTTGGGTGCCTAATTCCCCCCTCAATCCTTCGACAAACCATGCGGCTAGAGGGATAATCCATCCAAAATCTATGCGCGCTCTATGCGCGCCAATCGCTAACCAAAAACAATCATGAGTATTTGAACCAAACCCTTTCCCAGTTTTTTCTCAAACTATACCATTCCCGAAAGGTCTAGGGGAAAGCCATTTTCGTTAGTCATTCGCCTTGGCAGCGGGATGTTACTCAACTGGAAAACACGCCAAACAACCAAAAAATTCCTCCAGACTTCTCGCGGTGCAACAGCCCAAACCTTAACTACCTCTGGCGATATCGGAACGGCCAGCAACTGGAGCGGGGCGACTCTGCCTACCAACTCCGCCAGTCCGGGAACGATTGCAATCGACGGCACAGTTGATGGAAGCGTGACCTACAGTGGCTTATACATTGAGCAATCGGATGGAGATATTACGCAAAATAGTCAGGGCGGTGGCGGTTACACTTTCGAAAACGGATCGTATCTGATGACGGGAGGTACCTGGGCGACGAGACGTGGCTTGGTTGTGGGAACAAGTCAGACCTTTACCATCGATGGCGGCACTTTTGGGGTCGCGGTTCCAGGCGGTGGAGGAGATAGCTTGCTTAGTATCAACAGCGGCGGAAACTTAAATTTGCTCAGCGGATCTGTCACTGTTTCAACAGACAACGTCTTTAACACAGGAGGCACTTTGACTATCAGCGGTGGTGCCTTCACGTCTTTGGGAAATTTCGGAAACGCAGGCTTCAATGGCTCGGGGGGAATCACCAACTTTAACGGTGGCTCCATCTCTCTAAACACTGTGAGTTTCGCAGGCGGAACGGGAATCCTCAACTTTGATGGTACTAGTTCCGGATCCGTTAGCGCGGCTTCTCTGGCAGGAAATTTTTCCCTCGATTGGTTCAGTGGGTCCCTCATGAGCTTGACCGTAACAGGTGCTAACCAAGCCTATTACGAAGGGCTATATTCGGGCGGAGATTTGAACTTCGAGGGTTCAAACGCCAACCCTTTCGCGACCAATTTCAGTGTCTCCGGCGAAACCCTCTCTCTCGTTCCCGAACCCTCGAGTTTCGCTTTGCTTTCCGGCCTCCTTGCCCTGGGCTTGGTAGCCCGTCGCCGCAGAGCCTGAGCTCGGCATAGGCCGAAAATAAAATTCCTCTAATATTTTAGACAAAGCCCCCGTCAATGCGGGGGCTTTTTTTATGTCATTGGCCGAATGCGTTTTCATTTATTCGCTTTCCTGATCGAAGAAGCAATCACGACGCAAAGCGTTGAGAACCGTCCTTCGGAAAGCGGTTCAAATAGACGAATGGCTTGGCACCTGCACGACCCGAAAATCCAAGAATAAACCACCCGATACCCCCCCCCTACCCAGTCCAAGAAAACCACCGTAGCATCAGCGAATATACTGAATTACATTCGAGGTAGCCTCTTCAACTTCCCAGCGCATTGAAAGAGGCCTCACTGACGTCCTAATCGACGAGAGAAAGACTATATGGCGCTCGATCCGACCCACTGATCGAGGTGACTTGAACGACGATTTGCTCATCGCCCACATCACCCGCGGCCGGCATCCCGCTAATACCAATGCCCGACTTTTTCCGGTAAAAATGACCAGATTGGCAGACACTAAGAAAATCGGGCCGAATGCCGAAGGTGGAAGACGGTCGATCTACCATCATTGGCGGTATGTGGTAGTCGGTACCGAGCGAAGCGACATCAACAACTTGCTCCGGCCCACTCTGCCTCCCCGACCTTTCCATCACGGGCCGCAGCAAGCTGCGACTACCACAGGATACCTTCGTTTCTGCCGGAAAAAGTGAATGGCTGGTATAGAGTACCGTCCATAGAAATACTCAGCCAGTCCGGGGCGGAGACAAAAGTAGTTTACATGGTTTCGCCTAGATGAACCAGACTTCGGTCTTTCTGGAGGGCTTTCAGATAGTGGGCATGAAGGGTTTTGAGGCGTAAATAGGAGCTGCTATTCGTTGCCACTATTTCCCTGTCATTCAAATCCGAATTTTGACCCTCAATCACGCCATCCCTAAACGCTTCGAACATGTAGAAGCGGCCCTTCGGAGAAGGGCTCTCGAGATTGGTTCGTTCGAACTCATGCGGTAGCAGCAAAGAGTGAGCTGCACAGGTCTGGTTCGTATTTAAGCAAGTTCGTGTCACCCTTAGTTTTGTTAACGAAGTCGGTTAAAATCTCTGGTCGTATGGCTTTTGCCCAAAGTTCGCGGCGCAGTTCATTGATAAGGTCCTGGGTAGATGGGCGCTTTTTCCTGGAAGGTTTTCTCCATTTGGCTGGGGGTATCGCGGTTGGTTGACCACCTTGCCCGTATGTTTTGATGGCAGCGAGGTGTAGCATGGCGAAGGCAGCCACGGCGGTGGCCGGGATGTTTTGGACGGAGTTCTCGTTGCGCACCTGAGCCTGTCCAACTCCGAGGATGGTCTTTTCGTCGCGGTGGTTTACCTCGATATCCCATCGCCAGATATACTGCTGGAGTAGTTGCTCAATCGGAAGTTCGGGGTCTGTGCAGATCAAATAGGCTGGTTGGGTATAAAGCCTGCGTGCTCCTTTGCGCAGGCGGTAGCCAACCGGACGGATGACGACCAGGCGTAAATCCATCTCTCCGGCGGCCCGCCAGCGCAGCGGGGCGATCGTCTTAATCTCGAACTCGCGGATTTTTCCACTGGCGCGGGCGTGAACTTTGATCCACGGGATGTTGGGATCCTGACGAATCTGTTCCGGCGTGGGCAAGTCCTCTCCATAAAACTTTTTGCGGCCCTTGGGTTGTTGATCTTCGGGCTTGGCACTGAGTTTGGCATCTTTGCGGATGCGCCCAATCAGCGTCGTCTTAGGGGGCAAGTTGCGCAGCATTTTTTTATTGGTGTAGCTGCCATCTACTACGGTGTGCAACTTGGGCGTCAGGCCACCATGGTCCTTTGTGCGCTGCTGCTGAAGTTGCGCCAGAGTCTTCACGGCCAAAGCGTTGAGGTTGCGCTGTTTCATTTGCTCTTTGTAAGCTTCAATGACTTGCTCGGAGGCTCCTTTACGGGGTTTGCGTGGGGTGGATGCCTCTTCGAAGCTAATCGGAACCATGCGCACTTCGCCCGTCTCATCGGCGAGAGCCGCGCTGATCTGGAGTCGGCGTTGCGCCCAGACCAGGTTCAGGTTGAAGGCGGGCCCCAAGGGGTCTTTGCGGTAAGCGGTCCCGGGGATGCATTTGCCGACCTTGCGTAGGATGGTGTCGTCCAAAGCTACGCAAAGTGCTCGTCCCGGGGCATGAAGTCCATCGACCTGGCGACGCACTTCATTGAAGATCACATCGGCGTCCACTCGGTCCTTGGAATAGAGCGAGTAATCCGCCGTCCAGTCTTTGAACTGTCCTCCAAGCACGGTAATTAATCCCGAGATAGTGTGACGACCCGGGCAAATCAGGTGGGCGAGCAGATGTTGACGCAATCTTTCCGAGCACGAAGAGCTTGCGCAAACCTCTTGTTGGCAACGCTGCCAGATCTCCTCCCACTGGGTCAGGAGCGATGCTTCGTTTTTTTTTCGATAGTCACCGGAGATGGCGGAACGACCGGACGGTGCGCGATGATGTTGGCTTTGTCCTCAATGATCCATTCGATGACTTCGCCTTTTTCAAACTCCATGGCCTCGGCCACGGCGGTTGGAAAGTTGATGTAATACTGGTCGGCTCCCTTTTTGCGGGAGATGAGCTGAACTTTAGTTGGATATCCCATGGGTTTCCTTGGTTGGTGATTAATGATTCATTTAAGATCTAGCGTATATACTAGACTTTAGTCAAGCAGTAAACTCTTCTTAAAAAGTAGATTCTAAAGGAAAAATACTAGATCCAGACTCTAGTAAAACCAATCTCGAGGGCCCTTCGGAGAAGGGCTATGAGGCTTACGGCTAAGAGGCTGAATCTCGTCGGCAGTCGGGCTCTGAATGGATCCGTTCTTCGTGTAAGAGTTGTGATAGACGGCATTAGCGATCGCTGCCATGAAGTCGTCATCCGCGCCCAATTCCGGAGTCGCATCGTGAACCAACATCACCCCCTGCATGGAGTGCGAGTAGTGGCCGACATCATCCGCCCCGCCAAGCAGGAGGCCATCGGGCCTTCTTGTGGTCTTACCTCCGGCACTATAGGGATAGTAAAAATAGGTCCTGCCATCATCTTCCGTGTAAAGGCAGCCCTCTTTCTTCCAGTTTTTGTAATACTCCTGAATGCTTTTCCGGTAGCGGTCGATTTGTGACTGCAGCGGGAAATTCCGCATCGCCTGCAGATCCTCGAGCGCGGCCGCGGTCATCGCAATCGTGCCAATTCCATTCAGTGCGCGATTAAAGGCACGGCTACGGAAGTCATTCGCCAGATCCTGCGGGATACCCATTTCCGGATCGAGGTTGCTGTCGCCCTCAACGGTCGGCTTCAATGTGGCGACTATGGCCATGAGGAAGCTCTCGGCCTGCGCAATCTCCTGCTGACTAACTTGATCGGGATATTTCCGTGCCAGTTGTAGCGTGAGCCTCGCAGAGGCGGCCATGGAATACATAAAGGCAATGCCTTCGGGGTCTTTGGCCTTCAGTTGAGCCACCTCAGGATAGTTGATGCACAGATCCCGGTAGTGCCGGGCCGAAATGTTTAGGGCCTCGAGGAAACGCTTGTCGCCGGTGGCCCGGTAAGCCTGGTAGAAACTCAGCCAGCTCCCCACCGGAAAGAAAAAGCGCCTTCCCATGAAATCTTCCCGGGCACCAAAAAGACGTCAGGTCTTGATTTTTGTGCGCCGAGCGAAGCAAGGCGTTTCCTGCTGGGGGAAGAACCCGGCTATTAAAAACCTAACCAGTATAATATATCGAGTGTTGCGCGGATGTTAGCTAAATCGCCAGAAGAGAATGACCCCGACTCAGGGGATCGAACCGCGAGCCCTGAAAGAGGGGTAGCGGGCGGTGGAACAGCATCGGCGAAGCGTACACAGAGAAGTCTGCAGGCCGTAGGGGAAATCGCAGAACCCCGAGAGTTGATACAGCCTCGAAAAAGACAGAACGCGGATGGCGACGCCCTAAGAATAGCGGAAGCCAGCATGGAAGGAGCGCAATGGTTTGCTCTGGAAGGTCCGCCGGGGTCCACAAAGACTGTGGCATGCAGGCAAGGAAACGCACTTGAACTCGGGAGGCCTGAATGTTTCCTCCACTGTGGAGGTAGCGGCATACCAACCGAAAGGAGGATGCGGCGATGAGCATTCAGGAGTCAGATCGATCCGTAGTAGTCCGAGACGGTAGGGCCGTTCACATGGCGAAGGGATCGACGGGTCGACAACGCGTTCAAAGCACTCACGCCGGGGAAAAGAAAGTTCCCCGACGAAGCGTGTCCAGCTCCCTGAACGCACTGAGAGAGAAGGCCTCACGCGAACCGGATCACCGGTTCGGAGGTTTGTATACGATGATAAACATGGTGATGTTGCGCGAGAGCTTCCACCTGTTGCGGCGAAGAGCCGCGAGTGGAGTGGACGGTCAAAGCGTTGCAGACTACGAGAGCGATCTCGAAGTGAATCTCGCCGGTTTATTGGAACGTCTGAAAAGCAAAAGCTATCGGGCGAAGTTGGTAAGGCGCAGGTACATCCCGAAAGCGGACGGCAAACTCCGCCCTCTGGGTATTCCCGCCGTGGAAGATAAGATCGTTCAGATGTCGGCTCGGCGAATACTAGAGTCGATCTACGAAGCGGATTTTATGGACACGAGCTGGGGATATCGAAAGGGAAAAGGAGCCCGCGAAGCCAGCGGAGTACTGCGAGAGGCGTTATTGTCCAAGAAGGTCAATTGGGTGGTAGAGGCCGATATCAAAGGCTTCTTCACTCAGATGGATCACCGGAAGTTGCTGAAAATGCTCAGGAATCGCATTGATGATGAAGCCTTTGTGCGACTGATCGGGAAATGGCTAAGCGCCGCATTGCAGGCTATGAAACATTGGGTGCGAAAAAGCAGAAACCTGCCGCTGTCAAAAATCACTCCGATACTCAGAAGCAAACTCGTGGGACACTACAACTACTATGGAGTCGTCGGCAATGCCAAGAGCCTCGGTCGTTACCGACATTGGTGTCAGCGACTTCTCTATAAGTGGCTGAACCGCCGGAGCCAAAAACGCAGCTATGACTGGGATGGCTTCTGCCAAATGTGGAATACCATGGGGATGCCCGAACCAAAGCTGAACGTGAAGCCATATCAACTTATCCTTGAGCCACTCAAAGTATACTACTGATCTCTATTCCGCGCGTCGACGCGAGGAGCCCTGTGCGGGAAAACCGCACGCAGGGATCTGCGAGGGGGCTGCCCGGCAACGGGCAGTTCTACCTCAATGACAATCACCCTCTTCTGCCCGACTACACTCTGGAAAGTTTCCCTTATCCATTGTTCCCTTCGCACACCTCCGGTACTTGGCTTCGAGTTGCGCTTCCACCTCAAACTCATCGGACATTTGGTTGAGCCTGGCAGTAGCACCGTATTTTTAGCGTGACCGGGGATACGGTGTGTGGAAATCTTGATTTCAGTATGAAAATAATCCTGACGGCTCTTTCCTTCATTCTTTTTTTATTGGGAATTTTCTCTCTGGCTCTGCCGGTCACTCTTCTTACCTCGGCACTGTCGGGTCAATGGAGTCCGCTCTCACTGGCCGCAATCATTCCAACTCTGGTCTTAGCCATCGGCGTGAGTTGGTCGAGTGCATCGTTTCTGAAGCGGAAAGGAAGAAAGACCGCCAATCGGATGGCCTACGTGGCGGGTTTTTTCGTGTGGATATCAACGAAATCGTTGGCCCTCGACTTCTCTCAATCAGAAGAAGAAAATTTAGGAAAAGGTGCGATTCTCGCCTTGGTTCTTCTTCCCATCCTCTTGGGAGTTCTGACCACGAAAGTGATGAAATCTTTGATCAAGAAGGCGTACGACCTTGAGAACAAGCCATTCAAGGAAAATTAAAGGACACCCATATATTGAGCAGGTTAAGCTGGTTTTGGGAAACACTTACTATACGATATCAAAATACCCGGCTGATAAACAAAGCCCACAGCGTCCGGGCACCAATCACTCAATCCGAATCGTCACTGTCGCGCTCTTCCCTGTTTTCACTCAGAAATCTTTGGTTCCTATCGGTCAGCAATCGCTGGCGGAGATTTCCGCCGGGAGTGGTTCGTATTTTCCGGGTCTGGCCTACGAATTCGGATTCCTCGCGGGCAAGCCGCCGAAACCGACCAACTTGCATTTCTGTTCGTCCCAGAGTCGGAAGGTGAACGATTTGAAGCTGCCGAAAAATGTGACGGGCTGCACGGTCTGAAATAGCGGTTCCGCCTTGTGGCACCGCTCCAGGTGGTAGTTGGGGATGCGGGAGCTCAAATGATGAATATGATGAAATCCGATATTGCCTGAAAACCACTGGAGTATTTTTGGCAGCTTGTAGAACGAACTTCCTTGAAGTGCGGCGGCGAGATAATCCCATTCCCGATGGCGCTCCCAGTACACCCCCTCGAACTGATGCTGCACATAAAATAGCCACACGCCCGCCGAACCTGCCACCATCATCGCTGTTAACTGAATCACTAGATAGGCCTTGATGCCGAAGACCATACTAAGGCCGATCGCCATCCCCAGAATCGCAAGATTTGTCAAATGGACGGACTGGCGTTCGCGACGACCGGCCTTGGCCGCCGGAATACGATTCTTGACCAGAAAGAGATAAAGCGGCGCCACGACGAACAGAATGAGGGGGTTTCGTGCAATCCGGTACGCAAAGCGTCTCGAGCGGCTGGATTCCAGGTATTCCTGTACCGTCATTGTCCAGATATCACCCACGCCGCGTCGGTCCAAATCCCCGGAAGTCGCATGGTGGGTCGCGTGTTCCCAACGCCAGTGGTGGTAGGGAGTAAGGGTCAGCACACCGGTGATAAAACCCAAAATATTATTCGCCCGGGTTGATTTAAAGAAAGACCCGTGACCGCAGTCGTGGTGGATAATGAAGAGTCGTACGACAAATCCGCCCGCCAAAACACTCAGTGGCACCACGAGCCAATACGAAATCGCCACGCACAGATACATCAGGTACCAGACCGCCACGTAAGGAACAAGCGTATTGACGAGTTGCCAGACGGCCCGCAAACGGGACGGTTGCTGATATTTCGCTACGACCCGTTTCCAAGCAGATGTTCGAGCGAACCCCTTGGGAAAGCTATCGGCTGTCTTCTGAACTGGAGTATTTGGATTTTCGCTGGTGGTGTTCATTCTTCTTGGGAAATGGTGTAAACGGCTGTTCGGAGGATCTTATTCTTTTCGGACGAGCTTCTTGATAATAGCGATTTGCAAATATAGCCACTCACATCGGAATATTCCTTCATTCGAGGGTCGGTTCTCTGATTGGCTTCTGGCGATGGGGATGGCGAGGCGCTTCGAATGGAGGATCAACCTTCGCCAAGGCTATGGCGGACTTCGGGAGGACGGGATTGGCGCTTCGCGATGGCCGCCATTGGGGTGCAGTAAGGACCAAATTACGAACCTTTTTGGGAAGGGGGAGAAATCGGGGACACCCATGAAACCTTCCTCACTCCATCTCCCATAATTCACTGACTCACGACTCCCCTGTGGCACCGAACGAAAAATTATTGTGGACCCCAAAAGACCGGGACCCCCAAAGACGTCTTCTGCTGGCTTGACCTGCCCAGCTGATTGACTCAGGAGTTTATGTTCCTTGCGCCTTCCCCAAGCTCCCAGAACACTTCAACCTAACATCATGGAAACAATCAGTTTAGTGAAAAGACCCCTCACCCTTCTGGCTGCAGGCCTCCTTCCGATTATGGCTACTCACGCGGGAATCTATGTCGATACGGTTGTCGTGGGGAACGCGGGGAATGCAGCGGACTCTACTACCTACGGATCGGTCGCCTACGAATACCGGATCGGCACGCACGAAGTGACCAACGGGCAGTACGTGGCTTTATTAAACGCGGTGGCGGCCACGGATACCCACGCGCTCTACAATCCGAGCATGTCGAGCGACACCACCAACGGGGGCATCACGCGAAACGGGGTTGGCCCGGGCAGTTACACATACGCGGCGAAAGGGGGATTCGAGAATAAGCCAGTGAACTACGTTTCGTTTTGGGATGCGGCGCGGTTTGCGAATTGGTTGACGAATGGTCAACCGACGGGGGCGCAGAGCAACCTGACGACGGAGAACGGGATGTATGCATTGGGCGGCATGACAAATCCCTTCAATCCTGCGGGTGACCGACTACTGGACTTTAGCTTGGGGCAAAACGGAGTCGCTATCGCCAGTGAGAACGAGTGGTACAAGGCCGCGTATTTTAACGGCTCCAATCCCAGCTACTCGGCGTTTCCCACGCGGAGCGGCACCTATCCGACGGCGACCACCCCTAATAGTTCGAACGGCAACAGCGCGAATTACAACATGGCGGTGGGATCGGTCACCGATGTCGGCGGCTATTCGGTAGCTGACAGCTTCTATGGGACCTTCGATCAAGGCGGGAACGTATGGGAATGGAATAATGACCAACCGACCGCGAATACCCGCGGGCTACGCGGCGACTCCTTCCGCGATGACGGCACTTTTCTGCTGAACTCAGAGAGATGGGATATCGATCCGAACAGCGCTGCAGACGATGTCGGATTCCGCATCTCCAGCCTTGCGGTCGTACCGGAGCCGTCAACCTTCACTCTGTTGCTCGGAAGCCTTGCAATTTTCCTAGCTCTGGCCCGCCGCCGTCGTGGCCGCAGTTGCCAATAGACCTCTGCTCTGTAAATTTCCAAAGTATTCTCACCGGATCGCTCCTGCAGGTCGCCCGATCTGAAAAGGTCCTGAGAGTCCATCTTGGGTGACTGTCACCATACGGCACAGCCGAACTCATGCCCGTCTCAAAATCCTTGCGCACTCAGTCCAGTCTTGTGAGCAATCATCAACGACATGACACGAAACCACAGGCGGAGCGACTTGCGACTACTGCATATGGTGGCAACTTGAATCAATTAGCCTTCAGTAAGTTTGGTCTCTTTTGCTTGAAAATTGCACCCATCCAACTCCCGGTCCGCAGGCGGAACTTGCCAACCTTGGACATTGGATATTAGACCTTGGGCACTGAGTATATTATGGAACGATTCGAAAACCAAGTTGCCATCATCACCGGAGCCGGACGCGGCATCGGCGAAGCCATTGCCACCCGCTTGGCCGCCGAGGGTGCCAAAATCGCAGTAGTTAGTCGCACGGAGGCAAATTCGCAAAAAGCCGCCGAAGACCTCAACGCTTCCCGCCCGGATACCGCCAAAGCCTATGCGGTGGACGTGGCCGATTTCGATGCCGTTCAGGCCGCCGGCGAGCAAATCTTCCGCGAGCTACTGGACGGCATGAAGAATGAGGTAGAGCAGCGTCGAGAGGACGTCGATGCCAGCCTTTCAAGCCAGTTAAATGTGACCAGTGCGGTCGTTTGCTTTACGTAGAGTAAAGATGGACGGAATCGCGCGCACATTGGGTTTTGCCGAGTCTCTTCTGCATCGGTTCTACGCCGATCTCGATGGGGGGCTCATCACGGTGGTGATGGCCCGTGTGACGGAACTCCCGTCGCCAGAAGCTTTGGCTACTGCGGTTCGTTCTGTGTGCGGACGCCATCCGATGCTTCGTTGCCGGATCATTGAGAAAGAGGATGGATCATTTTTCTTCTCGGAGAATGCAGTGGAGGTTTTTCCGGTTTTAAGGGAGGCGGCGAAAGACGCGTCTTCATTTTTTGAGGAACTTCTCCAAGAACCTTTCCAGTCGGGATATCCGCTCTGGGAGATCGCCTTAACGAGAATTTCCCATTCTTCGCATATATTTCTCAAAATCCATCATGCTCTCGCCGATGGGACCGCAGCACGCTCGCTCCTCTGTGAAATTCTGCGAATTGCAGGTGGGGAGCCACCCGGCCCTTCGCTTGGTCTTCGTCCGAGTGTTGAGGAATTGGTCGCCGGTGGGCGTCAGACCTTTGCCGAGCCTCTGCCAGTACCCGCAAATAGCCTCCCATGGAAGTTTGCCGCCACGGCATCCATCAAGGAACGTTTGTGCCGGGTTTGCTTGATGGAACTCGATTGTGAAGCCCTCCGAGTCCGCGCCCACAGGGATCAACTGACGATCAACAGCTTACTGATGGCCGCGCTCGCAAAGGCGGCAGCGGAATTGCCCGGTTTTCCCTCCGAAGCGGCTCTTATCCTGCCTGTCAGCGTGCGCCATCGTATCGAGCCTGCCGTTCCCGACGAAGAAATGGGATGTCTAATCGGCAACGCGCTGGTTTATTGGGAAGACGGCTCTAGCAGTGATATAGGGAAGGTCGCTAGCGCTCTAGGTGAGCAGTTGTGGCAAGCGCTGGGGGCGGCAATCACCGGTCCGGAAAAGTTCGAGCCATCCACGGTCGAAGCGGCTATCGCTCCATTCCGTGATCCAGCGCAAAGCAGTTTTGGCTATCCACTGGCCCTGTCGAATTTAGGGAAAGGCGACAACCCCCCTTCGTGCGTCGAGGCACTCTGGTTCGGAGCCTCGGTTTGCCCAGGGCACTTGGGTGTTTTAACGGCAGCAAGCACGGTGGGGGATAAGCTCTGCCTAGCCTTCCATTATGCCGAGCCGCTGGTCGAAGGCGAATCGGTTGGGATGTTTGCGGAATCAGTTCGGCGTTTGCTAATCCCCATCAGTTGATTGTGACACCCAAAAGACGTCTTTCGCTGGCTTTTCGATTTTCGTCATTCGAGCATCTGGATATTCGCATGACTTCATGCCGTGTGGATTCTCCTCCGTGGTTCGCCGTTGTCTCAGGGTTGCGGAGCAAACAAGGGTGCCATTTCGCGGAATAACTTTGTCGGGAGGTGGTCATGGTTTGTGAAGTTGCGGAAGTTGGTCAAGATGACGACAGTCTGGTCCGTTTTGGCGTCGTGCATGACGAGACTCTGATAGCCGAGATAGTCGCCAGTGTGGCCTAGCCAGCCTTCGAGACTCCCGATTCCGAGCCCGTAGCCGTCGTATTCCGGACAACTGGGGCAATCTTTGTTGGGAAGGAGCTGGATCTGCGCTTCACGCATTTTCGGGCTGATCAAGGTGCCTTCTCCGAGCGCCTTTCCCCATTTTTGTAGATCATCCAATGTCGAAACTATCGCGCCGGATCCCGCCGCGCTGGTGGGATTGGCGGGCGTAAGGTCTTCCAAGTCTCCGTCCTCCTCAAATCGTGCATACCCGCTGGCATACGGTTCAGGCATCGCGGGGGTCATTGGATAAGAGGTCTCACTTAGATCCAGGGGCGAGAAGAGGTTTTCCTGCAGTTCCTGATTCAGGGAATTGCCCGTCGCTTTCTCGATCGCCATCCCGAGGAGAACCGTTGCGGTATTGCTGTAATGCCAGCCTTTCCCGGGGGCGAAGTACGGGGGATTGCGGTTGCCGACATCCACCAGCTGTTGGGGAGTCCAGGGAGCCGAGATGTCTTCGAAGAGCAGTCCTACAAAATCTCCATCCTCAGTATAGTTAAAAATCCCACTGCTCATATTCGCGAGCTCGCCCAACGTGGCCGAACCGTTTTGTAGACCATCGACGTGATCGCTGATGGGATCGTCCAGATTCAGCACGCCCTCATCCACGAGCTGGAGAATTCGGGTAACCGTGAAGGACTTTGTTACACTGCCAATTCGAAAGTGATCCTCTCTGGTTAGCGGAGTATCCTCCGCGATATGGGAAACGCCTGCCTCAATCATCGCGACTTCCTTTCCGGACTTCCAAACCCCAACAACGACTCCTGTCATTCCCTTCTCAGACATTTGCTGATCGACGATATCCTCCAGCTGAACCGGGAGTGATGTTTTCGCCGAACCTAGCCGACGGAATGAATATCCGTCGTATTTGAATGACGTGGCCGATTCTCCCGTTTCGAATTCGAACTCCACCTCTTCCATTGCACTGATAACAATGGGGGGAGTGATTCCGAGCGTCTTGTCGTCGATGAGGGTAACCTTGAGCTTATACTCGGCGGGCCCACAGAGCATCGAGAGGGTCGAGGCCGCCTCATTGTCGCGAACGATCGCCCATTCTCCGTAGAGGTCATTGGTGTAGCGTCCAACGAAGGCTTGGATCTGCTCTTCGCTCAGGTCCTTTAGCGCTTGTTGGGTGTCGCCCGAGCCGAGCAACATTCCGTCGATGTCATCGGCTTTCGCGCGAATGATCGGTTGTAGGTCTTCCTCTCCGGGGTGGCCGAACATTTGCTGAAGCACCCCGGCTCGGACCGCTTCCGGGAGGGAGGTCAGGTTCATGTTGCTGAGAACCGTAATACCGAAATTTTCCTGAGGGATAAGGACGGCAAGTGTGCGAACCCCGTCGAGAGCACCGCCTTTCTCGAGAACCTTCAGTCCATTGTAATGGTAGACGCCCCAACCGGGTGCATAGTCAAAACCGGAGTTTTCATCAATGGGAGGGAATTCCGCGAACCCGACTTCCGAGGTGATGACGGATGTAAAGTTCTGATTCAGCGCATCTTCGCCGATGATTTGTTGTCCTTCGAATTTCCCTTCATTCACAAGCATTTGTAGGTAGGCTCCGAGGTCTTGTGCGTTGGAGGCCAGGCCTCCGGCGGCGACGAAAACTCCACTGAGATTGTGCGGAACGACCGCGAAACCGTCGCCCTTCGAGATGTGCGGGGCGGCGAAGTTGTTGCCGGTGTCGCCGTTTAGAAGCGTTTCGACCGTACCGGTTTGGTTCATGCCGAGCGGATCCAGTAGGCTCGTTCGCAAGACCTCTTCATAGGTGCCCTGGCCAGCTTCGGCAACCATTTCACCCGCGAGGAAAAAAC
>Ga0222632_1000723_pt1 | contig 15503 bp, 15 predicted proteins | sample AntAcemetageno46_FD_179828 | JGI IMG/M metagenome (GOLD analysis project Ga0222632, IMG submission 179828) | Saline water microbial communities from Ace Lake, Antarctica - #46 | ecosystem: Environmental > Aquatic > Non-marine Saline and Alkaline > Saline | place: Antarctica: Ace Lake | collected...
ATTGGTTTTAGTTTCTTCTTCATTGGTTTTAGTTTCTTCTTCATTGGTTTTAGTTTCTTCTTCATTGGTTTTAGTTTCTTCTTCATTGGTTTTAGTTTCTTCTTCATTGGTTTTAGTTTCTTCTTCAGTTGCAGATATTTGATTTGAATTTAATAAAATAAATATACTTCCTGATATAATTAAAAGTATAATTCCTAGTATTAAAATATTAAATCTATTCATTATTATATAAAATTTAGATAATAATTTATGTTAGTACTGAATATATACTATATATGATATAGACAATTATAAAGACAATAATTATTTGGGCAAATATTTTTAAATATTCTATCATGTCTTCCCCAAATCCAAAAATGTCCTTTATTAGTTTACTTAATTGTCCGATAATTGGGATATTATCTAAAATTCCAGGGTTTGGTCTAGTGGGAGGTCTAGGTTTCTTATTTTTACAAAAGGCTAAAGCATTTTTACAATCAGATGAAACATCTTCTTTGCTATTAATAATTAATTCTAAACAATTCAAGTAAATATCTAATGACTTGTAATATCTATCCATATCTTCTTTTTCTAAAAGTTTTTCTTTTTGAGGTGGACTAGGTTTTTTTTCTTGACATTTATTAAATTTATCTTCACTAATATTTTGTGCACAATCTTCTAATTTATCTAATTTTTCAAAATATTCTTCTAATTCTTTTTCGTATTTTTCTACTTCTCTTTCAAAATTTTTATTTTTCATAAATTCATTACCAGCATAAAGTCCTAAACCAACTCCTCCTGCTATACCTAATAATTTTAGGTTTCGTCCTTTTTTAGCAACATCTCCTGTATTTTTAGCAACATCTCCTGTATTTTTAGCAACATCTCCTGTATTTTTAGCAACATCTCCTTTTTTTAGGAATTTTTTAAAAAGTCCTGAATTTTTCAATTTTATATTTTTTCCTGCTAAAATATCAGACACATCCATTTTTTTAAATACAGCAGGATCAATATCCAATTTTTTTAATTGACTTGGGTCTAGTTTTTTTAAAAAACTAATATCAGCCGAACTAAATTTCTTAATATTTTTCATTAAATCTGCTCCTTGATCTAACTTACTAATTTTTTTCAACAATCCAGGAGGAAATTTTTTCCCTGTTTTTGCCAAATCTGCCAATGCTCCTATTGATGCCATATTTTCAGTAGATTTATTCATAATTATCATAAAAGCACTAGTTAAAATAATAATTAATAAAAAGTTTTTCATTATTAAATACTATAAAATATTTTACAATGTTAAAGAATAAAATTCGTAGTTAGAGTAATGGAAATAGAAGATTTAGTTGAAAAAAAACTAAAATTATTAAAAATTCCATATAAAAGAAATGTAAAGTTTTTATGGAATACAAATATATTAGAAATAGACTTTTTATGTCCTAAATTGATAATAGAAGTTAAAACATCTTTTGATGAAAATAGTAAAGAACATACTAATCAAATTGTTAGATTTGATGAGATTGTTCCAAAAGATTTTGAAATAATAATTTTTACTTTTAAAGGTAATAACAAAAATATTAATTTCAGAAACAGAAACATAAATGTTTTTAATAATTTAAATTTTTTATCACAAATAGAATTTAATTATGATATCTATTTTTGTAATCATCATACTATTCTTGAATTTATTATTAAAGGTAGTATTAATCCTGATATTAATTATTTTACTAGTGAAAAAAATTATGAAATCGTTCAAATTTTAATTAATAATCAATGTCAATCAGTAGACTGGATTAGTCCAAAAATTAATTTTAAGAAAAAAACGGTTATTTATTACAATACTAGTAAAACATCTTTTTATAGGTATAAAAGAAAGGATATAATGAAAAATATAGAATCTTATTCACATTTATTTTATTTTTTTCATTATTATTATCCAAATACTAAAATAGGATATTTTACTAAACCGAGAAATCATAATCCTAAATATACTTATATTTGTTGTAATCAAATCTTATGGAAAAAAATTAAATGTAATCATAATAAAAAAAAGAAAAATGATTTAAAATTAATATCTATTATTTAATATATAATGGCAGTACAACTTATCAAAGATTTTAATACTCTTTTCAGTTCAGTTTTACAACAAATGGCACCAATGATTGGTAATAAATATTATATACTTTATTCAAATATTATTAAATACAATGCATCAATTGGTATTGATAATTTTTATTATTATTCTGGACCTCACGGTGAACAAATTTTAAGTAAGAATGAACATTTCTTTTTAGATGAAGAAAATTTAACTCACTTAACTCAAGGGGAACATCAAAATAATTCTGATTTAATGGTTATTATTACTGAACTTAAACATACTTGGACTAAATTAGATAGTTCATCAAAAGAAAATTTATGGGCTCTTATTCAAGGATTATATCAATTATCTCAAAATTATGGTCAAATAAAAGGACTTTAAAAACAAACAAATTATATTAAATAAATGTACTCTTTAGTAATTTATTCAATAGTAAATTTATTACTTTATCTTTTTTTATTAAATCAAGTTATTTATTTGGACATGAATTGGTTATTATTAGTAAATTCTATAACTTATTCATTATTTAATTTAATGATAGTATTTAATTTTATTATTAATTTTTGTAATTGTTCAAATTATAAAATAAAAATTTCTTATGTGATAATCGCAAGTTTTTATATAAATAATTTGGTTAATTTATATTTTTATTTTTTTACAGATATAATTATAAATCATATGCTTTTTTTAATTATTATTTATTCTTTTATTTCTATTAATTCTGTTTTTATATTATATAAACTTATTAGTACATCTTGTAAAAAAAATAGAGAAGATGATTATGAACTCATTGATCAGCCTGCATACTTTATAGTCCATTCTCTTGCTTGACGATTAAATTCTGTTTTATTCTTTTTATAAATCATTGCAATTGACGGGACAAGTGGATCATCAGGATTTGGGTCTGACAAAAGACTACACAAAGACAGTAAAATTTTTGATATAGTAAGTGCTGGAGACCATTCTGTTTTTAAAATATCTAAACAGATAGATCCATTTGGAGAAATATTTGGATGATAAATTTTAGTTTTAAAAACTAGTTTAGGAGGCTTGTAAGGATAATCTGATGGTATATCAATACTAACTTTAAAAATACCCCCTTCATAGGGAGTTTCGGTTGGACCATGGATTGTAGCCATCCATTTTGTTAAATCTGATTCTTTTTCAGGTCCTACTGAAATATTATCACTTGGTTTTTCCTTAATTGATTCATATTCACGACGAAGTCTGCTAATTTGCATAATTAAAAATTAGTGTGTTGAAATTTAATTATTCAACTTTTATCATTTAAAAATTTATCGTATTAATTAATTAATGTATTTACCTACTCTATTAATTACTAACCTTTTACTCCAAACTGGATTAATTTTATTTGTATCTGGTAGTTTCCCTTTTGTATTAATTCATGCTTTGGAATATTTTTTCAGAGTTTATTTTATAGGATTATTCCTGCCAATAGTTCTATTTATTAAAAATCAATTAAACTTTACTAATAATAATTTAATTAATTTCATGTCTTGGTATATAATTTTATTATCAGGTCACAATAATATATTTGACCAACACTTTGAAAGAGAATATGGACTATATCCATCTAATCTATTAATTTTATTTCTTATTTTTATTGTTACTCTTAGAAAATTTATTTCTTTACAAATATTTAACAATAATGAAGAATTAATTAAAGATAATGTTGAAGATTCAGCAGATGTGGAAGATTCAGAAGAAGATACAGCAGATGTGGAAGATTCCATAGAAGATCTAGAAAATGTTGAAGATGATGAAGAAAATACCGCAGATGTGGAAGATTCTGTAGAAGATCTAGAAAATGTTGAAGAAAATACCGCAGATGTGGAAGATTCCGTAGAAGATCTAGAAAATGTTGTAAAAGATAATGAAAATACTAGATATAAACATTTTTTAACTGATACAGAAGAGAAAATTTTTTTTGAAGAATAAAAGTGTATAATTTAATCTCAACATGTATATTAAATAATAATAATATTAATTGTTATTATTTAAGAATATTTTAAATTAATATTTTATAATAAAATTAATTACTAAATAAGGATTCATTATATCAACAGCAGTATTTGAGATATTATCACCTTCGTCTAATATTGTTATACCTGTTTTTTCAGAAGTAACACCATTTGAACTATTATCTGGAATGATATTTTGATCCACACTTGCCAGAATTGCATCTGTTCCTACACATGTATTTTGCACTGTTTCATTATTTATAGAATGAGTATGTCCTATATCAGATATATCATGTGTATGAGGTGGCACTTCTGTTATATTTTCTTGACCACTTGCATCACCTAATAATCTATTAGTTAATCCACTACCTTGACCTGCACCTAAAGGCATTTTGCCTCTTAAATCTGGTAAATAAAACATATCTGCATCAGCTCCAGATGTATCAATTACTCCATAAGTGGTACCAATAACGGCAAATAAGGCTGAATAAGTTGTTTGTGAAATAGAGGAACCGTCACAAAATAACCAATGACCTAAATTAGATGTATTTGAACCAGCAAAAGGCATAATTGTTCCTGTTGGGACGAGTAAATAACCATTAAGGAAATAATCAGTGGTACAATTAACATTACCTCCTACATCTACATTATAGGCAGGTGATCCTTTGTTTACTCCAAAATTTTTACCAGAGACATCTCTGTATAAATTTCTTAGATTATAATTATCTCTATCTGTTTTTCTCATAAATTGATTAGCTAAAATCATTGACTGATCGCTTGTTAAGACGTTTACGATATCTAAATTCATAAGACATTTATATAAACTACCTTAGAAATTTATTTAAATTCTAAAATAATTGGTGCATGATCTGATCCTTTTACATCTGTTAGAATATCTGATTTTTTAACTCTTTTATAAAATTTTTTACTAACCAAAAAATAATCAATTCTCCATCCTTTATTTTTTGTTCTAGCATTATGGAAATATGTCCAAAAAGAATATTTAATTTCTTCTGGATGTTTCTTTCTAAAGGTGTCAATTAAAGTGGTTTCACTTAATAATTGTTCAAAACTTTCTCTTTCTTCATTTGTAAATCCTGCATTTTTTTTATTAGATTTTGGGTTTGCTAAATCTATTTCATGTCGTGCAACATTTAAATCTCCACAAAGAATAACAGATTTTTTTTTTTCTAATCTTTTTATATAATTTCTAAAACTTTTATCCCATTCTTGAGTTCTATATTTAAGTCTAACTAATCCTTGACCACTATTAGGAGTATAAACATGAACTAAATAATAAGATTTAAATTCTAATGTAATAACTCTACCTTCTTGGTCTAAATTATCTTTTTTAGTTTTTTCATTATCATCATCATAAAATCCCAAATAATTATTTATTGGTTTTTTATTTGAAAAAATAGCAGTTCCTGAATAACCATTTCTTACTTGACATGCAGACCAGTAACGGTATGGATAACCACTAATTCTATTTTTAACTTCATTTTCTGTTTTTATAAAAGGACATGACACTTTAGTTTCTCCCATACATAAAATATCGGGTTTTTCTTCTTCAATTAAATCGAATAAATTTTCTTTTTTAAGATGGGCTTTTATACCATTTATGTTCCAGGCAATAATTTTCATATTAATACTATAAATTTATATAACTTTAATAAATTTATTCAATTATTTTCTAAATTAATATTAATGTTCTCGCATGAATTTAAAATTATCCTAGTTATTTTAGGAGTAATTCTTATATTTCAATTCTATAATAAAAATTCAATTGAAAAAATGAGTAATGGCACTACCCCAGAAGATATTAGACAAATTGTTAAAGATGTTTATAAAGCTGATGTTGTTGCTCTTAAAAATATAGGAGATGTTGCTGCATCTTTATTAAGTGCTGATAAGAAAAAATTAACATTACCATTTGATGAAGTTGAAATATCAGGTAAATTAAATATGAAAGGTGATATTACTATTCCAGGTGATTTTGTTATTCCTGGTAACCTCAATGTAAAAGGTGATATTAATATGGAAGCTGGTAAATCAATTAGAGGTAAGGGTAGATTACATTTGGCATCTGAAGAAAGAATGTATTTATTACCTAAACAAGGAGTGTGGTTAACTAAAGATTGGGGTTCAGATGCTAACTTACATGTAGACAATGATATTAAAGTTCCAAATTTATATACTGAAAATATAGGAAAACATAAAGGAGATGGATGGTTAAGAATTAATAATATTGGTAATGCTTCATCTACTGCCATATATGGCACTGTATCAATAAATGAACATAAAGGAAAAGGTGGTCTTAATATTGGTTCGTGGAATGAAGCAGGTGTAGGTAATGGAAATTTAATAGCTATAAATCATGTGTTGGTTGGAACTGATAAATTCCCCGCAGAAGGTAGTAAGATGATTGAAGGTATAAATCCAATTCTATTAGCTAAGAATGGTTCTATATTTGGACATGCAATGAGAGCAAGATATTCAATAATAACTGCAACAGGGGTTTTTCCACATTCACGTGTTCCAACAATTTCTTATAAATAATTTCTCAATCATAATAATTAAGTTATTATGAGTAAGAAAAATACTTCTAGAAATAAGAATGATACTTATGTTTATCCTAAACCCGAAGATCCAGAGTTTCAATCTAAATTATATAAAAAACGAGAATTTTATTATTACAAAGTCCCTCAACGCGGAATTCTTAAAGATTATGATGATATCCAAGACTACCGTGAAAATGCATGTCCAACTGGTTCTATAGAGTTTCAGCCCAGAGAACAACAATCAATTCTTCCTAATTTTTTAAATCCCAACACACCGTATAAGGGTATTATTGTAATTCATGGTGTTGGTTCTGGTAAAACTATTAGTGCTGTACTTGTTGCGGAACAGTTTAAAGAACAAGCTAAAAAATATGGACAAAAAATAATTGTGTTAGTTCCTGGTCCATCAATTAAGGAACATTGGAAAGATGATATTTTACTTGGAACTAGAGAAACATATTTGAAAGATAAAGAATTATTAAATCAAATGTCAAAATATGAAAAAGAAAGACAAAGAAGAGTTGCAATTAATCAATCTCAACAAAATTATCGTTTGATGTCTTACATGACTTTTTATAAGAAAGTGTTAGGAGAAAAAATAGCTGAAAAAAAAATAGTTGGAGATGAAATAGTTAAATCATCATACAAAAAAAATGAAGATGGAGAAATTGAAAGAGAATTAGTTGTTGACCGAATACAAAATTTAGATAATACCATTTTAATTATTGATGAAGCACATAATTTAACTGGTAATGAATATGGGTTAGCAGTTAAGACAATTAAAGAACGATCTAAAAATTTAAGAATTGTTTTGTTAACAGGAACACCAATGAAAAATTTAGCAGATGATATAGTTGATTTATTAAATTTTGTTAGACCATCTAATAAACAATTAAAAAGAGATAAAATTTTTACTAGTGAAAAAAATTATATGATGACATTTAAAGATACAGGAGAAGAATTTTTACGTAAAAAAGCTATTGGTTATATTTCATATTATCGTGGATCAGCTCCCTATACCTTTGCTAACAAAGTAGATAAAGGAAAAGTGATTAATGAGCTTTTATTTACTCATGTGGTTCAGTGTTTTATGGAAGATTTTCAATTAGAAACATACAAAAGAATAGAAAAAGATCTTGATGATTCGTTAGATAGAAAATCATCTGCTACTGCTAATTTTGTTTTTCCAGGATTAGACAAAGATAAAAAAATATTAACTGGTTTATTTTCAACGGATGGTATCGCACAAGTATTACAACAACTAGCAGGTGATAAAAAAAAATTAATTGATCTTATTAATAAAATTATTTTTAAAAATAAAATAAATAAAGATCATCTAAATAATTTTATAAAAGAAGGAGAAAATAAAAATATAACAGGATTTATATATCAATTAGAATATTTAAAATATTTTTCTATTAAATTTTACACTTGCATTAAAAAACTTAATAGGTTGGTTGAAGGAGATAAAGGATCTGGAACAAGTTTTATTTATTCAAATTTAACTAAAGCGGGAGGTATTGAAGTTTTTGCTGAATGTCTAAAACAAAATGGTTATTTAGAATTTAGAGAAAATCCCAATGAATATGTTATAGATGATAATACTAGAGATGTACTAACGGGTCTTTCTTTTGTTGATTTTAAAAAGAAACATAAAAATAAAGAGTTTAAACCTGCTACATATATCCTTGTTACTGGTTCAAGTGCTGATAATTTATTAGATGATGCTCAAGAGGAAAAACAACGAATTATTAGAGAAACTTTTAATAGTGTTGAAAATATTTATGGTGAAAAAATTAAATTTGTTTTAGGATCTAAAGTTATGACAGAAGGTATTACTCTTAAAAATTTAAAAGAATTACATATTTTAGATGTTCATTATAATTTAGGTAAGGTTGATCAAGTTATAGGACGTGGTGTTAGAATGTGTATGCATCAAGATGTTATTACAGAAAAAAATAAATTTCCTGAAGTTGCAATTTATCGTTATGTTATTTCAATCAAAGGTCACTTATCATCAGATGAAAGATTATATCAAAAAGGTGAATTAAAATATCTTCTAGTTAAAAGAGTTGAAAGAATTTTAAGAGAGATTGCGATAGACTGTCCATTATTATATCATTCTAATAATTTTCCAGAAGAATTAGAAAAGTACAAAGAATGTTATCCTGTAAATGAAGAAAATAAAAAGAAAGGTCTTAAATTATGCCCCGCTATATGTGATTTTCAATCATGTGAAACTAAATGTTATGATAAGAGTTTGCCTTACAATAAAAAACAGGGTACATTTGACAAATTAGATAAAACAGAAATTGATTATGGAACTTTCAATAAAGATTTAGCAGAAACTGAAATATCATTTATCAAAGATAAAATTAAAGATTTGTATCGTTTCAAATCAGTTTATTCTTATGATGAAATTTTACAACAAATAACAGCATCATTAACGGATCATCAATCTAAATTATTTGAAGATAAATTTTTTAATTTTGCACTTGATGAAATGATGCCAACAGATGAAAATGAATTTAATAAATTTTCTGATACTGTTTATGATAAATTTGGAAGACATGGATATTTAATTCAACGAGAAAATTATTTTATTTTTCAACCATTTGAACACGATGAAGATGTTCCTATTTTTTATCGTGAAAATTTACAAGTTGATATTGATAATCCAGTACCAATTAAAAATTATATTAAAGATAAATTTAAGGAAAAAGTCACGATTGTTAAAAAATCAGATGATTATGATAAAAAGAAAACAAAAAAAGATATTTATCAATTTGATTTAGATTATTATGATAAACGAGAAGAAAATAATTTAGTTGGTATTATTGATAAAAATATAAATAAATATTCCTCTAAAACTGATATTTTTAAAATTAGAAATAAACGTCCCAAAGTGTTAGATAAAAAAAGAGGAACAGGTATTCCATCATTAAAAGGAGCTGTTTGTAGTACAAGTAAAGATAAAATATATTTATTAAAACATATTAAAAATTTAGATGACACAATTGATATAAAAAAAATTCGTATTAAAAATCGTGATTATTTATGTACTTTTATCAAAAATAAATTAATGTTCTCTGAAAAATATGCAATTTCTAAAAATAAAAATAAAATAACCTATTTAATAATTCCTTGTAATCATCCCACCATGCTATTTCCCTTTAATCTTGAAGATAGAATTAAATATATAATTAATACTATTCAAAAAAATTCTGGTATTGAATTAAATTATCAAGTTAAAAAACAACAAAATGGAACTTTCTTAGGTAAAACAGATAAAAATTTACCTAAATATGAAATTATTATAAAAGATTCTAAATCACTTATTTCAAGTAACGAATTTATAAAAAAATATGGAGGAAAACTTGTCAATAAAGAATGGATTGTTCTAATTGATTAAGCAGAAGGTCTCCATTCTTTGAGGAAGTTAGAAATTGCAGCCAAAAGTTCCCAGTTTGCATAAGTCAACGTATTAGGTGGTAGTCTTCTTGCATATTTTTCTTGTCGTTCAATCACATTCTTAAGATTATTTCCCAGACTCCTAACACTATTTGATTGAGCCTTTATACTATCATCTCTTGATCCACAACAACAATTTGATAGATAAAAGATAATGGTAATAACAATACCCAATCCCAAGATAAATAGACCCAAAATCAAAAGAGCAATTAGTTGAGAATTTGCATTATCTACTTGTTGATTAATTGACACATCTGACTCCTTGAACCATTTGTTTTCAAGTGTTTTAAACTCTGGAGTTTCCCAACTTTCAAGAATCGCACGATTAATTACTTCTCTCAATTGGGTATTAAAAGGAGAAACAGCAATACCATATTGTTGCCCTTCAAACACATTTCCAACAAGTTGATAATTTTCGGTTGAACTTGCCTTCTGTTCATTGATAAAATTTTGAAGAATGGGCCAATCATAAATAATTGCATCTCCATCGCCATTAGCAAATCTAGTTAACATTTCTGTAACTGAATCCACTTCAATCTTATTAATGTCTCTTCCATAAGTATTAATATAGGTTAAAGCTGTTGTTGCCTTTGGAACAATAACTGTTCTCCCAACTAAATCTTGAAAACCATTAATTTCACCCGATGAATTATTAATTACCAAAATCATAGTAATCAAAGCAGTCAGGATTGGAGGCAAAATTGCACCAAATGACTTAAATCCTGATAGAACAATTTTTGATAGAGTCCCGTATGGTTCAATAATAGACCCTGAACCAGGAAGAAGAGTTCCCTGAACAACAGTTGTGGCACCTAGTACATTTGATAGCCATGTAGAAGTGTCCCAAGGTTCAATTGGTCCTGGCATTAGCATTTCTGCATGAGCTAAAATTAGCGCACCTCCCAATGTCAAAACAATTAGAACCGCCATAAAAAGACCAATTGCTGTTCCAAGTGTTTGGAGAATTTTTCCCATTGAAGAAAAAAAATCATTCTTTTGTCTTGTTAAAACACGAAAACCTGAAATGAACCAAGATGTAGAAAAATCTACCATTTCCTCCCGAATAGCTGTTTTAGTAATTGCTGCATGAGCAATATCAACCTCTCCTAATCCAACTCGGCGAATAGAATTTGTATTATCTACACAGTCCATAATTAAATAGCTTGTGTAGTCGGTATTTTCTCTAATTGATGGCATGATATCTCTGTCCCAATAGTCAATACTAAAACCTGTCCAGGAATTATTAGTAATCTTATTTGTAAATGGAGGGGCTAGCTTAGTACACATAGTTAGAACTCTCCCATTACAAAAAATAATAAATGTCATAAAAATAATAAATTTGATCATAATTAAACTTAAGTGCTGATCTAATTTAAAATTTCAATTTTTTTAATTATAAATATTGTTAAAAAAACTAAAACTCTTATTTAATCCCAAGTAAAATTTATTTGTTTTCGCGAATTCTAAAGACTTTGCAGTAATTCTTTTAAATTCAGGTATCTCATTATTTAATCTATTATTTTTATATGATATATGATATGATTTATTAATTTTTAATAATAATTTAATTATGTCATCTGAATCATATAAATTCCAATCTATATCATTCAAATAATTTTTAAACACTGCTTTCTCAAAATAAGGTCTTTTACCACCACGAGAATAAATATGTATATTTGATTTTTTTTGAAAATATAAATCTAAATTTTCAATCACATCTAAAATTTTTTTTGACGGTAAATCATCTTCAGATAAATTCTTTTGATTATTTATTCTGTTAAATAATTCTCTTTTTTCTTTCTCATTTTTTACAAACCATAAATAACCTTCTATATTAGGTAGTTTCTTTTTACTATATTTAATATATAATTTTTTCATAATTTTAATTCTATGTTGTCCATCAATGATTTCAAATTCAAAATTATCTTGTACTTTCATCATTGATATATTTAATGGAGACGTTTTCCAAGAAGTAAAATCAGATTCTAATAAATTTTCTTCAAAAAAAGGACCTAATTTTTTAATATGATCTTTATCAATTAATCTGTTTAACTCCCAAAATTTTACATTTTTTGTAATAAAATCAATTGGAATATCAGCTAAATAATTATATATTGATTCTTTTAAAATTTTTATTTTATTTTTTTCTAAATATATTTTTTTTTGATCAATACCAAAAAAATCATCACAATCATCATCATAATAAGTATTTTTCATAAATATTACTTTATACTTATTATATTTCTAGTTATACATCATTCAATTTTTCTTTACTTATATAATGTTTATATTTATATTAAGATTGTGGCAAAATTTTTTAAATTTATTCAAACAAAAAAAACCATTATATAAAAATGAAATTTTTTCAATAAGTAGTAACTCTTTAGATGGAGAATGGTTACTAATGGATGAAGACATTATTATTTAAATTAATTTTGATTATATAAAACATATGGAAATACATTATCATTGGATTTAAATGGAAACATACTATTAACATTATTTGTGTTACTATATAAATCTTTGACATCTAAATCTTTGACATCTAAATCTTTGACATCTAAATCTTGATCATCTAAATCTTGATCATCTAAATCTTGATCATCTAAATCTTTATCATCTAAATCTTGATCATCTAAATCTTGATCATCTAAATCTTGATCATCTAAATCTTGATCATCTAAATCTAATTCTTTGACATTTAAATCTTGATCTTTATCATCAAATTCTTTAGTATTAACATCTTGATCTTCTTTATCAGCTAATTCTTTAATATCTAAATCTTGATTTTTGTTATTAAAATTTTCAATGTTATTATATAAATCTATGTCATTCTCTAAGTTTTTGTTATCATCTAAAACTTTATTTATATTATTAACATTATTTTCTATTTTTTCAGATATAGTATTATAATTTTGTAACCAAATTTTCACATAATCGGGATATAAATGATATTTTTCAGGGATAATATTAATTTTAGTGGATGTGGATTCATAGTATGTAAAATCATCTTTACCCATACAATCAAAAATAGATCCATATACTTTTTCTGAATTTTTAGTTTTCTTCTGTAGAATAATACTAGAATCACTTATAAAGTTATCTAATGATTCTAGATTAATATAATTCAAAATAATACGAGTAAATTTTTCAGGATACATATAAAAGTTTACTTTCAAACCCAAACAACAATAATCTTTATCAAGTAATTCTTTTATAAATTGATAGTCTTCAAACTGATATAATTTTTCTTTTTCATTAAAAGGAATTAAATCACTTATATCATCTTTATATTGTATCAAATTATTTAAATCTTCTGTTTTAATAAATTGCATTATATTGGTTATGTCATATTTACGACAAAAATTAATTAATGTTTCAATATCATAAACTGATTTATTTTCATTTATTAATTTTTTTATAATTTCTTCTGGTGTGAAATCAGTTGATATCATCTCATATAAATTATCACTTTTTAAGAAAATAAAATCAAGTAATTGTTCATAATCTTCTAGATTATGACCTGTTGTATCAACCAACATATCATTAATAAATAAGTTATTAACTATCATATTAAATTTAGAAGGTGATGATTTTTGCAAATATGAATGAGCTTTTATAATTTTAATTACTTTAATATAATCTTCTGTATCAAAAAAAGTATTTTTTAATACATGTTCAAATTTGCTCATAATTAATTCAGAAGTAAATGTTGGATTTATAAATTTCAATAGAGAATTCATAAAATTTAATTCGTCATTAGAAATACTCATTTCTTTTAGTTCATCATTTGAAATGTGATCTAATTCTAAAATATTTTTAGTTTTATGTAACCCATAAAATTGTTTAAAAATAGTTTTTAAAATATGTTTAGGAACCAAGTTCATTTGATAATTATTTGTTTCAAGAATATTTTTAACCATTAATTTAATACCGCTTATTTTAAATATATTTTTTTCAATTGAGAGACTATCAAGGAAAGTTTTTGATTGATTAATATTATCGTTTATTTCTTCATCTTCACTATCATCATATTTATTATAAACAGTTATAAGATTTGAATATTTATAATGTGTCCAATTTTTATGGATCCTTTTAATAATATTAGAATATAACTTTTTTTCAAGACTATTATTGAATGAATTATTACAATCCGTAACAAATATAATTAAATCCAAATCTGAAATAATTTTATGATATGAATTTAAAGTTTTTTCACTATCTAATCCTGGAATATCAATCAAAGTTATTTTTTTATCACCAAATAAAGGTAACTTCAAATACACATGTGTAATTTCTTCCTCAGATAATTCTAACTCTTTAGATACTTCTTCTTGAGTTTTTACTTTTTCTGAATTATGATAATAAACAACACCACTTGTAGAATGTTTTTTTTCTGTTTTTCCAATATAATTTTCTAATAGAGTATTTATTAAAGTTGTTTTACCAACTGATATTTGTCCGACTAGTCCGATTTTTGACATAATTAAAAAATAATTATAAATAATTAGATTATTCAATATTTTTAAATAAATTATATTAATAAAAAATTTTTACTAGTACTACTAAATATTATTTGATTAGAAATGCATATAAAACAGATTTTAATTTACCCTTTAATAATAAAATAATTGTGAAATCATATATAAAACCTTGTATAAAATCTGATACTAACAACAAATGTTTTACACCTTTGAACATTTAAAACGCCGACTTTGCTAAAATTATGTTTAGATATTTTTTAACAAAAAAAGTTAAAAATTGTTAAAATTAAAATTGATTTAAAAATATTCTTGCGAAAGATGTGGAAAAGAATTTTCTCAAAAATCTCACTATGATTCTCATAAAAGAAGAAAAAAACCTTGTGAAAATTATTCAAATAAAATCCAAACTATGGTAGATAAAAAAGTAAAAGAGACTATTAATGATTTAAATTTAAAAAATTTAAAAAAATTGATTTTAAAAAATGAAGAGTTAGATAATCAAACATATAATAACATGCATACATTTAATGACCTTTATAAGTTCCTTCAATCACACGAAGAAAACAATATTCTAACTTGGTTAAAAGAACCGTGGGTTGGTAAAGATAAACAAGAATCACTATTAAGATTATTTGCTGGACTTGGATTAATAGAAAAACTAAAATCATATGATATTTGTAAAGGTAATTACAATAAAAAAACCATAACAAAAAATACTACAATAAAGGATGTATTTTACAATCAAGAAAATAACCTTATTAATCTAAAAGATAAAGGTGATTCATCAGATCTAACTGGTATTTGTAATAAGAATGAAAAACATTTATTAGTTACAACATCAAAAAATTTAAATAAAACACAAGTTGGAAAGTTGGATATTGATAAAATATTAACGAATTTTAAACAGTATAACGCTGAAGGATATACTATG
>Ga0222632_1000726_pt1 | contig 15455 bp, 13 predicted proteins | sample AntAcemetageno46_FD_179828 | JGI IMG/M metagenome (GOLD analysis project Ga0222632, IMG submission 179828) | Saline water microbial communities from Ace Lake, Antarctica - #46 | ecosystem: Environmental > Aquatic > Non-marine Saline and Alkaline > Saline | place: Antarctica: Ace Lake | collected...
TAACCTTTGATGGTTTATTTCAATTAAATAACTCTTTCCCTTTTTTCTTTATAATGTTTTCCTGCATTTTCATCCCTCTTCCTGCTGGAGCATCAGGCATCGTCACAATTCCTCTTACATCAAATCTTGGATCACTGTGCAATTTCTCCAAAAACGGTACACCAATCGGTGCTGATGAGAAGAAAACAACTTTATAAAACTCAGGATCATATATTTTGCGCATCCCTCCTGTACAACTAAAAACTCTGTGTGTTATCTTCCCGATACTATGGAAAAATCCATATCTTTGCAAACATAATTTTCCATATTCACTACAATGCGGCTCGTGCATACAGATACGACCTTTGAGCCAGAGAGAAGGTATTCACTTATCAGGAGAAAGAATCAGCTGATAGATCCAGATGAGTCCAAGTGATGCCTGTTGTAGGGCTTTATCGATCCAATGTCGTACGCGCATTTCTATTGACTTTTTAAGAAAAATAAGTATAATGAATTTATATATTTATACTGTAATATTTGCTATATGGGAAGCAAGACGAAAAGCAAAGAATGATTACAAGAGCCAAAATATTATTATGATCTCCTGTCAAGAAATACTAGATGATCAATTTTTTTGTTGTGTCAAGAAGAAACGGAAGATGAACTATGGGCATTGCTTGAAGATGGAAAATTTACAACAATTAGCGCTGCTACTCGTACATCAAAGGGTTACGATAAAGAATTATTCGACTGTATGTGAACTGGTATTCCGATAGGAACTGTCTATGAGTATTGAGGTCGAGATGATGATACTAAAAAGTTCTTTAAAAAATACCCACAATATAAAGAGGATTTTGAACAACATCTTAAAAATCTCAAAAAACAAATGGAAGAATACCAGAAAAATACAAAAAACAAAGCATAGACTTTTTGTCTGATATTATTATGCTCATACTGTTTATCGACGATAGATACGTATGAACAATATATACTTATTCACAGGAGAAGAACATTATCTTATAGACCAAGAACTCCAAAGATGGAGAGATGGATTTGTCCAAAAATTTGGAGCGGATACTGTTTTTGTCTACAGTCCAGAAAACTTTGAACCATTATCAATGATGCAAAACATCCTAGGATGATGACTTTTTGTCACCAAAAAATTGATCATCATCAAACATATCCCTACCGACGGATCACAGAAAATCCCTGCTAAAGTACAGGAAGCGTTTGTTGAAACATTTACCAAGCAATTTGCTAATATCTCTCCGGATGTCTTAGTTGCTTTTGTTTCCTACAAACCAGATAAAAGAACAAAACTCTACAAATTTCTCGAAAAAAATGCACAGGTTAAAGCGTTTACATCACTCAATGACACCACCCGCAAAACCTATATAAAAAATCGAATGACTGGATTGTCTCGAGAAGGTGATGCGATGGATTATTTTCTCACACAAGTAGGTTGAGATTTATATCGTTTGCAAAGTGAAGCTGATAAATTGGTCACGCGGGCAGAGAAAAATACTATTACAACTATCACTAAAACACATATTGATACAGTGGTTTTTGGACAAGTACAATCAAATACATTCGCATTATTTGATCATATGTTTGTAAATATGGACAAGACATTAACACTCATTGACCAAATGCGTGAGGAGTGAACCGAGCGAAATCAAGCAATAGGTGCCATGTATCGATGAATTATTCTCTTTATCATGATGATAGATAGACATCGTAATGGTGATCGTGATGCAAGAACTATCAGTCAAAATATTGGTTATGCTCCATTTGCTGTGAGCAAACAATTTGGTCGTATGAAGACATTTCTTGCTCGTGAGCAAGATATAGTTGCGATTTATCAGGGATTGGTTACACTCGATGCGTCGATTAAGACAGGAAAATTACCCGCTGAAGCGTTTTGGATAGGCTGCAAAGATTTATTCTATACACACACCAGATGAAATACGCACTCTTCATTGTAGTCCTGTTTGCAGGATTGTATGGAGTTCCTGCATCAGCATCCGTATATACTAGTCAGATGTACTGTATGATAGAACAAGACAGTATTCAGATTGCACTCAAAAAAGCTGACAACAATGCCCCATGTACTGAATACCTCGCTGCAGTACAGTCACTTTTGAAGAAAGTAACTAATGATTTGTTGCTTGTCCAAAAATATATTTCCCGTGGTGAAGATGTGGTTTTCTGGATGAATGTCAGAGAGGTTTTGAGAGATAGGTTTCTGTATATCGATGGAATTAGAAAAAATATCGAATACACTATGACACTTTTTGAAACCAATATATTCGCAAGATTTAAAATATATCTCCAGTTTGCTCTTGTTGAATATTATGACCAACTTCTAGATGAACAGGATCATTGGGGAGGAGCTTTGCCCACGTATCATCTTCTTATCGATGAACAAATTACAGTGATTGATAGCATATGGAAAGCAGAAAATTTCGATGAATTTTTGCCGCTTGCACAGAGATATCTTTATTTGAGAAGAGAATTAGCATGAAAATTGGTGTGGTAGGATCAGGATCAGATATGTTGTCGATCTTCAAATTTCTTCATAAACATGATCACGAATATATCGTCTACTTTGACGATCTTTTGCGACCATATGGAGATAGACCAGTAGTCCTTGTCCAGGCTGTCATTGCTGATGCTATTGAAGTATTGCGTGCAAGAGGATGTGAGCAGATTCTTCTTCCTCCTGTACGAGAGTTGGCGTTTCGTGAACAGAAAAATATCATGCCATTATTTCAGTCATATGTATTGGATTATTGTTTCCATCATTCGTTGGTTGGAAAGATTGGTTTAATGGGTGATTGGTCAGATACGCAGGTAGTACAGCCATTGTTTGAAAAATTTGCTCAATCATATTCACTGACAGAAAACCAAAAAAATACAACAAAGTTGCAGCAACCATTTGCTCGACGAGTCAAAGAAGTCCCGATGCGAAAATACTTTCTCACCACAATATCTTATTCCGATCCGCTCGTCAATAGAATGGTGAAACATGATTTGCGTTACTTCAAAGACGCAGCCGTCGATACGATTATTCCATTAAATTATGGATTTTTCAATTATCAAAACACCATCACTAAATTTTGCAATTATACAAAATGTCGTTTTCATAAATTGGAGAAATTGGAATCATGTTTTGTTACGTCATCCTGAGCGACAGCGAAGGATCCAGGACACCATAAAGACCAAGATTCTTCGGCTACGCCTCAGAATGACGTCTATTCTGTTTCCATCCTCTACACCGGTCAAAAAGAACTCCTCGAGAGACAGAAAAAAATCATGCGATTGCTGCAGAGAGGGAAGGAAGTAGAAATTGTTTGGGAGAAAATCTAATCAACTATTGTTATTCAATCTGACAAGATATATCGTATTCTTCTTTCATTGTATCAACAAACTGAGCATCATTTTCATGGCACTCAGTATATTTCACTCAAAAACTTTCATTGTGTAAGAGAGTATAGAGTGATCCAACAGTCCAGGTCTTTAGTTTGACGAGTGTTTCTTGTTTAGTTTGTATAGGAACAGTAAAACAGAGTGTCTGTTTATTTTTTTTGTTTTCAGATGGATGTATATGAAGAATTGGTTCTATTTTGCTTTTATGATGTTCATAAAATCAACCTTCTTCTAATTTCATTTCAATATGTTCTCTATCATACACTATAATTTGCTTTTTACCTACAGCTTAATTATAATAAATAGGATAATAATCATTTACCGTATAACAAAAACAAAATTATGCATATCTTTCATGAAAAAAAACCAACACGAATACATCTTTCTGAGCCTACTGAAGAACAACTTCATGAAGTCGTAGATAAATATGATCTGCATACTATTGTGGAGGATGATTTGTTATCAGGGATAATCCAAGATAAAGTCGATAGTTACGATGAACAACTTTTTCTTGTTACCCATTTTCCCAAATATGATAGTGGAAACGATAAATATGATGCAAACTCATTGTTTGTATTGATTACAAAAAATACTATTATCACGATATGTAAATCTCCAATATCAAAACTTCAAATATTGTTTGATCTGTATATAGAAGGAAAAACGGATCAAGAAGATCTCCTAGAAACATCTCCCTATTATATTCTCTATAAAATTATCGATGTAATGTATGATAAAACGCTTGTTTCACTCAATAAATTTAACAAAGAAATCCAAGTACTGGAGCAAGATCTATTTAATCGCACCAAACTTAATAGTAAAATATTGTCTGATTTACTTGTGAAGAGACGTAATATTGTATTCTTGACACATATGTTGTCACCACAAGGAGAGATATTAGGGGAGCTTCATACCGCAGTACTTAAGATATTGAATGAAGACGGAGATGTGTACTTTGAAGATCTCCAATATAAGTTTGATAAAATCATGCATACTATTCAGGCTGTTAGTGAAAATACACATTCATTGTCATCAACATACAATGCATTAGCAAATATCCAGACTAATGCAGTTATCTCATTATTGACTGTATTTACGGCATCTATTGGTATCCTTGCGATGATTACTTGATTATATGGGATGAATGTTACACTACCGTGACAAGACAGTCCATATATGTTTTTTGTTATTATTGCTGTTATGATAATTATCTTCTTTGGGTGATTGTATATGGGAAAAAAGAAAGAACGACGATAATATTTATTTGTTCTCTATCTTCAGATGGCTAGTACAACACCACAAACCTACAAACAAAAAATCTGAGATATTATTTTCAATCACAATACATTTTTTTCAAGATTATTTGATGTTTTCTTATTGTTTTTTATAGTAGGAAGTTCGCTGTTAGTTATATTAGAAACAGTTCAGAGTCTCGCAGAAAACTATGGAGCGATCATCAGCTCCCTAGAGCGATTTATTGTAATTATATTTACGATAGAGTATATTCTCAGAGTGTATACAGCTCGTGATAGAAAAAAATATGTATTGAGTCTATATGGTTTGATTGATATTGCTGCCATAGTGCCGGCATATTTGTCATTGCTGTATCCACCATTATACTATTTATTACTCTTGAGAATATTGAGGGTATTTAGAGTATTTAGAATACTCAAATTATTGTCATTTCTCCAACAAGAAACTATCTTAGTAAGATCTATGAAAAAAAGTGCCCCTAAAATTGCTATATTTCTTCTGTTTGTTTTGATTGTTTGCGTTATTTTTGCTTCATTTATGTATCTTATTGAGGGTCCAGCTAATTGATTTAGTGACATCCCGACAAGTTTATATTGGACTATTGTGACTTTGACTACTGTCTGATACGGAGATATAACACCGTTGACCGCATTAGGTAAGGTCCTAGCATCGATCATTATGTTATCAGGATATGGGATAATAGCCGTCCCAACATGAATTGTTGTATCTGAATATAGCAAACACGTTTCAGAAAAAGAAAAATCACTCTAATTTTCATCTTGCAAGGAAGTGTCACATCTCTATACTTTTTGTGTCTATCAGCACAGGTATAGATTTTATTCCATCGTTTTGTGTATTGCAGTACGATAGCATAAAATCTATGTACTGATAGTCGCATTTATTTTTTACAAAACACAGTCTATGATTAGTAAACGTGAGTTCACAGTCCATGAACAGGCTTTTGACGTACATGGAAAAAGTATGAGTTTCCAGACAGGAAAACTTGCCACACAAGCAGATGGATCTATTGTTATCCGTCTTGGTGATAATATGATGCATATTGCTGCAGTGATGCAAAAAACTGCAAAACCAGACATTGATTTTATGCCATTGATGATTGATTTCCGTGATAGCTACAGTGCTGCTGCAAAGATTGGATGAGGACAATTTAGGAAAAGAGAAGGAAGGCCTTCAGACGCAGTTGTTCTATATGGAAGATTGACTGATAGAGCGTTGCGTCCTATGTTTCCTAAGGGAATGATCAACGACACAGTCGTTACCGTTACACCATTGTCTATGGATCAAGAACAAGATCTTGGTGTGATGACCATTATTGGATCATCATTAGCCGTATCGGCAGCAGGTATCCCATTTGACGGTCCAGTAGGAGCAGCTCGTATTGGGTATAAAGATGGAAAATTTATCGTTAATCCAACAAGAGCAGAACTTGAAACAGGGATGGCAAATCTTATCATCGCAGGAAAAAAATGATCTATCAATATGATCGAATGTGATGCAAAAGAAATCCCAGCAGATAAGATCAAAGAAGCATTTGCGATTGGACAGGCAGAGATCGACGCAAGTTGTGATATGCAAACAGCATTTCTCGCAAAACTTACTATTACTCCAAAAGAGATTACCTACAACAAACCAGGTGAAGAAATTATTGCTCGAGTATGAGGTATTATAAACAGTGAAAAACTTCAAGCCATGACAGGTAATGGAAAAGTATCATTCAACGACTTGTACTACACATATGAAAAAGAAGTACTTGACCTTGCCAAAGAGAAAATGGCAAACGATACTGACGGACATTTCAGTTATAGTAAAGTGAAGATGGCAGTATTTACTGTTATCAAAAACTTTATCAGACACAGAACTATTACAGAAGGAATAAGAATAGACAACAGAAATGTAGAGGAAATTCGTCCTATTTACTGTGAAGTAGATAGCTTGCCAAGAGTACATGGATCAGCTATTTTCCGACGTGGTGATACACAAATACTTTCGACAGTAACACTTGGTTCTCCATGAGATACTGAAACACAAGAAAGTATGGAAGAAAATCATGTTAAAAAACGTTATCTCCATCACTACAACTTCCCTCCATTCTCTACCAATGAAGCAAGAGGAATGAGAGGTCCAGGAAGAAGAGAAATCGGACACGGAAGACTCGCAGAAAAAGCACTCGAATATATGATTCCAGATGCCGAAGCTTGTCCATATACTATTAGAGTTGTATCTGACTGTATGAGTTCAGGAGGATCAACATCAATGGGATCTGTTTGTGGATCAACTATGTCGTTGATGGCAGCAGGTATAAAGATCATCAAACCAGTTGCAGGTATTGCAATGGGATTGATGTGTGAAACTGATGAAGAAGGGAATGTATGAGCATACAAAGTCCTCAATGACCTTATGGGAACAGAAGACTTTACAGGAGATATGGATTTCAAAGTAGCTGGAACCAGAGATGGTATCACTGCTATGCAATTGGATACGAAGCTCAAAGGAGTCCCTCTTTCTATCATCTACGAAACGATAGATAGATCATTGGTATGATATAACCAAATCATGGATGTAATGCTAGCGACGATCGCAGAACCAAGAGCGCAAGTCGGACAATACGCACCGAAGATTCAGGTATTGAAAATTGCTCCAGACAAAGTCAGAGCAGTTATTGGGAAAGGATGAGATGTGATCAACAACATCATCGAAGTCTGTGGAGGAGTGAAGATCGACTTTGAAGATGATGGAACATGTTTCATCACACACAACGATCAAACGATGATCGATAAAGCTATCTCGATGATCGAAGATATCGCAGTAGATCTTGAAATAGGTGTACCATATGATGGAATCGTGACGAGAGTAGAAGATTATGGATTGTTCCTTTCTCTTCCTAAGAAGAAATCAGGGATGCTTCATATATCCAAGATCGGTCAAAAATTTGAAGATTCTTTGACAAAACACTTCAAGATCGGAGACACAATGAAAGTAAAAATCACTGCTGTTGATGATAAAGGGAGAACTAATTTGGAGAGAGTGTTGTAGATAATAATTATTCATTTGTTAATAGAAAAAATCCCCCAATTGGGGGATTTTTTCTAGGGAACATTTTTCATATTATTTTATATAGTCTAAGAGTAATGAGTATTTTTCTGTAGAGACATTTCGTTCATAGAATCTTAGTAAATATTTTTCATCAGATTCATTTTGTTCTTTATTCGGAGGTGTTTGTAGATATGTAAGTAATTTTTCTTTTGCCTCTTGTTTAGCGTAATCAGATTTGGTTTCGAGAAACTTCCACACTCTCTTTTCTGGATCAATACCAAGATTGATTTCAGTTTCTGCATGACTAATTATTTTTAATAAATAGTTAATATCCTGTTGTGATTTCATCGTCATTATTTATTTCAATTATCATAATCTAAATCACCACACATTTCCCAGCATCCACATCTTCCTTCACTTTCTTGTACTTCGTGTCAGCAACGATCTTCCCATCAGCATATTTCACCGTAATGATATCATTTGGTCTGAGTTTTTTCTTTGTGTTTGTATCAATAACCATAGCTGGCCCTGTAGTTGCTTGCCCCGCAGTACTGCGGGGTGAATCATCTATTTCAAATACCTCAAATCCATCTTCATCTTCATATGTTTTTGGTTTCTTTGATTCGGTTTGTATGTCTTTGACCATATTCTGTAGTTCTTGACTCCCAGCTACCTGCTTAAGTGCTTCTAAGTATTCTTTCTGTGACTGTCCACCAGCTTGGATAGTAATGGTTGGTTGTTGGTTTTGGAGTTGTGCAAAATCAACACGCGTGATTGACGCAATTGTTTCAAACTTGAAACGATATAACAATGTTTGAAATTTTTCATATGCTTGTTGTTTATACATTGTCAATGGATCTTGTTGTGCATATCCCATCAATGCTACCTTTTCTCTCAAATATTGCATCTCATCTATATGATCTACTCGGAGTTTATCTATATGATACAGATAGATTTCTTTAAACATCATATACAACTTAGCTGCTTCAAGTCATTTGAATTGTTTATGGAAGTAGCTGTTGACTGACACTGGTAATTTTTCTTCTAGTTCTTTCCATCCAAGCGTTGCAAAAGATGCAACATTTTTGCTACTCAATGGCACATTGAGTTCTTTCATTATAACATCAAGTAAGTCAGATGATCATTGTCCAATCGCTTGTGCATCGTGAATTTGTTTGACGACAATATCAGTAATATATTGTTCCAATTCTTTCATCGTTTCAGTAACAAAGGTTTCTTGCCCTTCGGTACTTTCTTCGCTCGCAAGGATATTGTCTCTCTTGTCATAGATACGTTGTCTTTGCTTGCTAATTACACTGTCATAATCAAACAAATGTTTTCTTATAGAGAAATGCATCGCTTCCATTTGTTTTTGTGCTCTCACGATAGAACTGCTAAATTGTGATTGATTGAGCTCAAGATTTTCGAGTTCATCTTTTTTCAATAGCATACTTGCAACGGATTGGATTTTTTCTCCCCCCATTTTGCGCATAATTTCATCATCCAACGCAACAAAAAAGATGGAAAAACCCGCATCTCATTGTCTACCAGCACGTCATCTGAGCTGATTATCGATACGTCTGCTGTCATGCTTCTCCGTCCCCATAATAAACAATCCATAGTGAAAATCTTTTTGGATTGTTTCAGTATATTCTCCTATTGGTTTCCAGACGATTTCTGCATAGCCATCAGTATTGGCTTTTTTCTTCATATTGAAAATAATTTTGACTGATCCTTTGTCATGATCCAATCCTCATTTGGCCGCTTGATTGATCTGTTCTTCCGTCAATCATCGTGCTTGTTGCAACGCATCGATAGTATAATTATATTCTACATCAGAATACACAACAGCAGAGACTGCTTTTGGCATTTTTCCCGTGAGTTGTTTGTCTATTCGGTTGATATAATTGGATGCAAGCGTTATATTAAGTCATTTTTGCAGTTTAATATCTGTTCCTCTTCAAGCCATATTGGTCGCAACCATCACACTTCAGAGTTTACCAGCATTGGCAACAATATCTGCTTCTTTTTCGTTTTGTTTTGCATTCAAGATCGCGTGAGCGATTCTCTGGTTTTGTAATATCGTTGATACTTGTTCTGATGTTTGGATAGAAGAGGTACCGATCAAGATCGGTTGCCCCATCTCATGAGCAAAGGTAATGTAATCGGTCACAAACTTCCATTTAGCACGTTGATTGAAGTAGACTTTATCGTTGTTATCCGATCTAATTGTTGGTTTATTGGTTGGTACTTCCAATACTTCTAGATCATAGATTTTCATAAATTCTTCTCCTTCAGTCAATGCCGTACCAGTCATTCCGGCAAGCTTAGCGTATTGTTTAAAGAAATTTTGATATGTAATTGTCGCCATAGTTCTCGATTCTCTTTGGACAGTGACGGATTCTTTTGCTTCAATTGCTTGGTGGAGTCATTCAGAAAATCTTCTTCCTGGCATTGCTCTTCCTGTATGTTCATCAACAATAAGAATCTCTCCATCTCTAACGATGTATTCTTTATCTTTATGATACACAGCTTGTGCTTTGAGTGCGTTCTCGATATGATGAATCTCTTCATATCCAATATCTTGATAGAGGTTTTCTACCTTCAACAATCTTTCCAACTTGGCAATACCAATACTACTCAATAGAGCAGTTTTTGCTTTTTCATCAATATAATAATCTCCTTTATCATCTTCTTCGTCGCTTTCTTTTCCTTTATTGACGAGTTCATGAAGTAGTCATTTAGAAACCTTTTTCTTGGTTTTAGATGCAATAAGTGATCTCACAAGATTTCCATAATAGCCATATTTATCTGTCGCAGCAGCAGCTGGTTCTGAGATAATAAGGGGTGTTCTCGCTTCATCGATCAAGATACTATCTATTTCATCAACGATAGCATAATTGAGTTTTCTTCGAAGAAGATTTCTTCCACTATTAGATCTCACAAGATTGTCTCTCAAATAATCAAATCCAAGTTCAGAGTTTTCAACATAGACGATATCTCTTGCATATTGTTCACGTCTACTAGGAATTGGCACTCATTTTACTACTGAACCTACTGTTAATCCAAGTCGAGTATACAAATACCCCATCCATTCAGCATCACGAGATGCAAGATAGTCATTAACAGTTACGACATGAACTCATTTTCCTGTAAGTGCATTAAGATATGCAGGTAGCGTTGCTACCAGTGTTTTACCTTCTCATGTTTTCATTTCAGCGATGATTCATTTATGCAATATAATTCATCCAAGAAGTTGTACATCATATGGCACCATATCCCAGGTTGTTTTTTCTCATTTTACATCAAAAGTCTGTCCAACCAGTCTACGACATGCTTGTTTCACCACAGCAAATGCTTCAGGCAAGAGATCGTCGATCGTAGCACCTTTTGCTATTCTTTCTTTAAACTCAATAGTTTTGTTTTGGATATCTTGATCCGATAAACTTTCAAATTGTTCATAATATCCGTTAATTTCTTGGACGATAGGTCGAAGTTTTGTCAGCTGTTTTCCATTGTAATCACCAGCTATTTTTCAAAGTATTCGTTGGAACATTGCACTTTTTCTAACAATAAAAAACTAGCCATCAGTATAGAGAAAAAAAAACACAAAGCAATGACAATATTATTTTATTTCTTCTATATTTACCCTTTTATTTCAGGCTATATTAGCTATAAGAAAACAACAGTTCCTTATCTATTTGTGAGGCATGAAAAGAAAGAAAAATAAAGCATTGAAAGCTAAAGTATCAAGGATAACTCATCGTGTTGCACGTCAAAAAGTTTTCCAGTTGCCAGAATTCCTCAGGAAAATATTTGGTTCTTTATTCATCATGCTTGCAGCGTTATTCTTCATATTTCCGCTCTATTCATTGTTATTATTGACTATCGGATTGTTGTTTCTTCGTGGGCCTGTCTATACCGAGAGAAAAATATTGAGAATAGTCCACATGATGAAACGTATCAAAGTGATTATACTAAGACAATTATTTACCTCTAAGTAATAAATGCGAAAATTTCTCTCCATATGTATCTTATTTATCCTTGCGGTATGAGTCAAACAATACATCGACCCAGCGCCGACAGCATATGCACATGGCTACCTTTCGACCTCACAGCGGACAGAAAGTCTGGCAGAGTATTGTAATGATGCGCAAGTTTGTTCGTTTATGCCGTTTCAATATGGTTGGTCCAATCGATTACGACTCCAAGCCATACAACATATCGGAACAGATGTGTATGCGAGTTATCATCCTGAGTTGTATGCTCGTCTTGCGGATGTGACCACATTGGATCAACAACGAGATTATCCATATATTCTTGGCCAATATCTTTTGCCACAAGAAGATAATCTATCTACTATCCAAGAAACCATAATAATAGGAGAAAAATGATTAGCAGCGATCTGTGATCAAGAGAAAATTACATTACTTGCACAGCTCTCGGATCAAGAGTTTCTCGATATGTATTATCGCTATGACAAAATTGTCCCATGCGATAACTATCTCCTTGCACAATCCTTAGGATTTGTCGCATTTTATTATGCAAAAGATATGCCTCGTGCCATTACCTATTATAGAGTGGCAGCAATGGCATATGATGCTCCAGATACACTAGTCAATATGCCAGCAATTATCACAGCTAGATATGATGATGATCGCAAAAGTATGATGATGTGGGAATCTAGATATAAGTCGGCACAAGAGCAACTCAATCCAGAGCTTAACGATACTGATTTATTCTTCGTACTATCTACGATGGAACATGCATTACGCAAAGCAGTGCATCACGGATTTTTGTCTATCATACAAGAAGTCGCAACATCCCATGATTGTGAACAATCAATTGATTGTATCCAAAACAATATTGCTCCACAATTGGAATATTATATGAGTCTTTGTGATAACGGAGATGAGACAGAACAATTGTTATGTAAACTCTTGCTCTATGCAAAAGAACAATGACGAATCACCAAAAAATGAACATTAATCTATCCTCTTGATACAACTACTCCAGACTATTGACGAAGACCTGATTTAGAAAGGTGGGATGTTATGCCACAATAATTTATTTTTACTAGTGAAATGATTCATATTTATATCGATGAAGCAGGAAGATGACCATTGGCTGGACCTGTCTATGTAGGATTGGTCATCGCTACTAAAGGATGAAAGTCTTTAGTGTTTAAAGATTATAAAGACTCGAAAAAACTATCAGAGAAACAAAGAGAATCATTATTCACTCAATTACAACAATCAAAAATAGCTCGATCGTATGGCAAAAGCACAGCCAGATATATTGATACCAATGGGATTGTCGGAGGGATTCGCCAGGCTATTATTAGCTGAGTGAAGAAGATTATCTCTCCGCTCGATCGGTCGCAGATTGTTCTCCATATCGACGGGAATACAGACTTTGGGTTACGTAAAAAATTTCCTTGATTGATCGTCCACACCTACATCAAAGGTGATGATCGTATTGCTGCAATCAGTGCTGCATCTATCATCGCAAAAATATTGAGAGATCATGAGATGGTTCATTTAGACAAGAAATACTCGGTATACAGATTTGCACAACACAAATGATATGGCACAGCGATGCATCGTGCACATATCGCTCGTTTTGGATTGTCAAAGGAACATAGAAAAAGTTTTTGTAGGAATATATTATTGCAAAAGTAGTTTGGGAATTTGTTTTTTTACTTTAATTTAATTTTACAAAAACAAGCATTAAAACAAATAAAAATCTATTTTTAAGCTAAGAATTATCTATTCTAGAAAATAGTTTTAATCGTAAATCTTTTCGTGATATTTTTCATATATTTTCACTTCAAATATTTTGTATTTCATCTATAGACAATCATCCTACATGGCCTAATGTATCAGTGATTTTTATCAAATTATTTGTTTTAATTGCATAGAGCTGTTCCAATGATAGGTTCTTGAAACACTGCATTAATGCAGATTTTGAAGATTTCGTATTAATCTGTTTTGGGGGCTTGATTTTATATAATTGCGCAATTTTTTCATTCTTTGTCCCTGGACCACTATTTATTTCTGCAAATTCTTCTTGTGTTAGTTTATCCAAGTTCTTTAGTCATACTGTTACTACATGAGTAAATACATCGTATACATTTTTTTCTCATTCTAATAGATTTTTAACATTATCACTTGTAAGGCATTCTATTAGTGGAAGACTATCTCATTTTTCTCATTTTGCAATTGCTTGAAGAGAAAAACTATTTTTCTCTCAAATATATTTTAGAGATTTAAGTGTGTCTTCATCTAATCTTCCTATATTCTTTCTTTGATGTGAAAAGTTACGTTGTATATGATATAGGTCCCAGTCAGACAATATTTTTCATTGATGAGTCTCTATATATTTTTTAATATCTGCAAAAAATTGATCTATGTTCCCATGTGTATTTAAGTCATTAATATATTGTTGTAATATAGTAGAAGGGACAAAAATAATATTTCATATACCTTTTTCTAAGTTTTTTGAAGAATTACGCTTTTCTTTGTAACCATAAATACTATGTCTATACGGAGAATCCTGTATTATTTTTAGTGTTTTAGGAGAGGTATAGTGATAAATATTGAGTATATGGGATCCAGAAATATTGTATATATCGTCTCATAGGATTTTGATATGGTCAATCGGTCATTGGGGATAGTTACTCATATATAAGTCTCCATGTTTTGTTGATTCATGATAGGATCAAAAGAGTATTGCTTGTAATAATTGGTTATCACATATAATTATAGTCTCTCATAATAGGGATATATGTTCAATTGTTATATGAGTAGCTCTTATAAATTGAAAAAATCTATCGACTGATAGTCATTTTTCTATTAATGGTGCAAGTATATCTATTTTATCAAGTAAGTCTTGAATATTATTAGTACCTTCGCTTTTCTTTATAGTTTCAAAAATATTTTTGTAAAAAGAATAACTATCTTCAATCTTTATTTGATATATCATCGTGTTGAGTTGTTCTAGTTTCTCAAATCCAATATGCTCCAGAATAACATCAACAGTATTTTCTAATTTTTGTATAGTTTCTTTCCCAGATCGATTGACGACATCATTATATATAAAGAGGGCATGAAGATTTTTTCTATAGGAATCAGAAATTTTTTTTAATTGTTCTGATTCTTTTTCGAGAAGAAAAATTTTAATTATATCGATAACTGATATACTTATAACGGATTCTGTCTTAATTGTCTCTTTTGCTTCTTCTATAAGTCATTTAAAAAATTCCATAAATTCTTGGTCGGAAAGTATAGTATCAATCTTTGTTTTACTCATAGAAAAATAGAAAAAAACAAATAAAGCAAGTATTTATAGAATTAATACATATATGTCAACTAATTACAAGACATTTATAATTATTGTGTCGATGAATTCTATTGTAAGTTTGCCCTATTTATATAGAGAGAATGTAGTTTTATTTGATATACTGCATGGACAATATTCTTGGGTATCTTTCGATTATTCTTTCTATCGTGGCATATATGTGGTATTTACGATCATTATTTTATGGTGAGACTAAACCGCATGCCTTTTCTCGATTTGTTCGATCAATTATGACTGGTACTGCGTTTTTTGCACAAAGAACACAGACACAGGAGATTGGGACTCGAGTATTGGGAATGTCAGCGATTATGTGTCTTTTTATAGCAGTATATGGATGGTGGCGTTATAGAGTTGTTATTAAAAAAATTGATTGGCTATAT
>Ga0222632_1000727_pt1 | contig 15449 bp, 9 predicted proteins | sample AntAcemetageno46_FD_179828 | JGI IMG/M metagenome (GOLD analysis project Ga0222632, IMG submission 179828) | Saline water microbial communities from Ace Lake, Antarctica - #46 | ecosystem: Environmental > Aquatic > Non-marine Saline and Alkaline > Saline | place: Antarctica: Ace Lake | collected...
TCCTTATCATCGATCCAACTAACCCACTTGTCCATTTTTTCGGGTCCACTTCACTTTTCAGGATCGATGAGAGGGTTCCAAGTTTTAACGGCTTATGCGCGGGGATAACCTCAGGGGATGTTCTCCATTTACCTGAGTGGTCACACGGATATGCGACCCCTTCTGCCTTGTGATCTCGTATCCGTAAATCCGTAAAGCCCGTGCAAGATCGTTGCCATTGAGATTGCGAGGTAACTTCATACTGCCATGACTTCATCTCTCACGAAATGCAACCGAATGAGTGCCGGTTTGCCCTCTCCGTCGTCAAAATAACAATCCACGGCTTCGCGAACCATCTCCTTCAGTTCTTCTACGGACTCTCCTTGAGTATGTATTCCCACGCCTAAGGCGGAAGCCACATAGCCGCCCTCCAAATCTTCGGTCACTTCAAAGATAACTTCAAAGATAACTTCTTTCATAATCAAAACATCATAAACTGCCTTTTTACAAAAGCAAGTTTTCACCGATCAGAGCTTGGACTCTGTGTTTTTTTTTAAAACCCGCAGGAGGTCAGAAATAGGGGCACCAGTCCAAGAATTCATAATTTTCAAAGTTCTCTTCGGGACTGACGTCGCATCGCTACACCGATAGGAAAAAAACATAAAAGCCGAACTGCTGAGCGGGAGCGGGGACACGGCCCGCCAAGAGATCCGCCGTAACACTGGCGCTCACGGTTACCGCCACAAGCAGACGTGTTTGCTTATATGGGGTTCGAGCACGTCGTCGCCAACTCAGCACTTTTCGTCCTAGCGCTCCTTCTCGAGCCCAGCTCAGTCGATCTCATGCACACCTGCAAAAACTTCGTTTCTTCCTTACTGGGGAACTACATTGGTGGTGGCCTGATCATCGGCCTCTTCTACGCATTCTTAAACGACGACCGAATAGACTAAGCCCAAAAAACGTAGGTCGTCAGACTCTGCTACCAGATGAGCCGACTGAGTGCTTCACGGTGCGCTTGCCGAAGGGCTAGCGCCGCCAAAAAGCAAATTCCTATCAGTTATCAGTTAATTCTGCGTTTACATCATCGTCAATTAGCTGTCTTCTTGTTTTTAAACCAGATTTTTAGCCGATTGGGACAGTTCCTCGATTTAAGAATCAACCCTCACCCCCGGCGGCCTGCACCGTCAAAAAGCAAATTCCTATCATTAGTCATGAGTCAGCTTGATATCCCCGAATTCGAACGATTTCTTCCTTCGCACTTGCTCGAGCGCCTGTGGGAAAAAGCGGAAGTCGTGCCAGCGGTGGAAGGGCTTCGGGTCGCGGCTGGCTTGCGAGCGGATTTTCCCGCGATCGAAACGGATGAAGCCCTGTCCTTTGTTTGCGAGCTTTACTCACAAACGAAAGGCTCGCTGAATACGGTGTTGGAGCAAAGGGTCAAGGATCGTGCTTTCATGGATCGGGAGACGCTCGATGGTGTAGCTTTCAATAAGGGACTGCCGTATGACTCGCCAGACTACAAGACGGCGATTGGCAAGCGGGATACGGCGGGGCGCATTGTGGTGGGGCCACTCGATGGTACTACAACTGAGGAGAAATACTCCGTCGATCTTCCTGATTTCCTGATCGGGGATCAGGTGACGCTATTCGGCCCTCCCGATACTAAGAAGATGTCGATCAATGCGATGAATGCCTTGAATCGCATCAGTCCGGATGAACCCGAGATCGTCACCGAATTGGTCGAGTCCGCGGGGCAGGTCCCTCGCTGGGGCGCGGATAACGAAGACTCTAAAACGCCGATTATGGCGAGCTTCCTCAGTGCCTGCGAGAATCTGATGGGGTGTTTCGATGGAACACTACGGCTCGTGGATGAAGCCTCGGGAAAAACTTACAAATTGGATGAGGCGGGGCTTTCCAAACCGATCAAGCGGATCCCTGGTCTGGCATTGCCAGACGGCAATCATCTATTGAATGGAAGTCCTCTGCCTTTGCATCTCTTCGATTTCGCGATGCACCTCTGGCACAACCGAGCGAAGGCTGAGGCATTGGTCTTCTATATTCCGAAGTTGGAGAACGAGGAAGAGGCGGCCTATTTCAAGGATCTCATCGATCGGGCGGAGCGGCTCATTCGAACAGTCGAGCCCGGCTATGTTTGTGGCACGATCAAGCTCTTCATTGTTTTCGAGAACCCTCGGGCGATCTTCCGAATCTCTGAAATTGCGAAAGTGCTGCATCCCCATTTTCTGGGGGGAAGCCTTGGTTGGCACGACTTCCTCGCTTCGGCAGCAAGGTTGTTCAAAAATGATCCGCGCTATCGCATTCCGGTGAAGGCCGATCCAAACATCGTGATCAACCACATCCGGGAATCGCATCGGATTCTGGTGAAGGCCCTTGAGCCGCTGGGGGCGATCAGGATTGGTGGCATGTATGGGGTGCTTTTCGAAGATGGGAATGAAAAGTCCTACGAGGTGAGTATGGTGGGTTACGTCCGTGATGTCACCACCCAGCTGAAGCGTGGCTTGAATGGCTTTTGGGTGGCTCACCCGGCGTTCGTACGACCGGGCTTGGCGCTGGTGGAGGCATGGCGACGCGGGCCAGACGCGGTCGCGGAACTGGTGAAGGCACTGATCCCCAATCCTGATGAGCACGTCCCCTTGTTGAAATTCGTGTTCGCAGATGATGCCGAGGGACTCGAGCGCCAGGATCCGGGTTATCTGAGGAGCGTGCTTGCTGCTGGGGTCGGGATGTCGGACGTGATCGCCAATGATGACCCAGAGGAGGTTCGCTACAATGTCTTTCAGGCCTTGCAGTATATCTGCGACTGGCTGAGTGGAAACGGCTGCGTTGCCTTGCCGGCGACGATGAAGAATGCCCGCGGCGAGACGGTCTTCGTCAGGATTATGGATGACCTCGCGACGACTGAGCGCTCACGCTGGGAACTCTGGGCCGAGGTCGCTCACGGTCGAGTGAGCGTTGAAAACTTCGAGCGTATTTTGAGTGAGGAAGTGGCTTTCCTAAAGGCCGGTGAAGACGCGGATCACAAGCGGATTCAAGTCGCTTGGAAGGGTGAAGCGGTGAGGTGGTATCCGGTGGCGGCGACGATTCTTCATCAACTGGTGACGGATCCCAACCCTGTGGAATTTGCCACAGAACTGATGCTTCCTTTCACGCTCGATGTCATTCGTGAGGCTGATGACCCGATGGCTGAGATGATGTCCCACCGACGAGTCTGAACTCAAGGAAGCCGATGGATGTCCTTGTAGTAAAGGTAGCTCGCGGGTTCGTCGCCCATCGCGACGAACCATTGCGGACAGTAGGGTGCCATCCAAATGGCATCGCCTTTGATGACCGGGTAGTAGGATTCTTCCAAGCGGTAGATTCCTTGGCCTGAAAGCATCAGAAGTCCGTGTTCCATGATGTGGGTTTCCACGAATGGGAGAGTCGTCGCCCCTGGCTCGTAGGTGAAGATGTTTATCGCCATGTCGTAGCGAGGATCAATTGGCAGCAGGGTCTTCAAAATCGCCCGTTCGTTGCCCATGAAGGGTTCTCCCGTGATTTCGGAGGCGTTGCCATGGATCGCGGGAGGTGATTCCTCGTTCTCGGCGAACTCATACTCTTTGCGAAAAACGGTCAGCTTTGCGCCGTCCGAGGAAGTGATCTTGAGCTCTGTTTCCCAGGGGACGAAGAGGAAGCCGCCCGCTTCGAGGGTTAAATCATCGCCGCCATAGCTCAGGATCACACGACCCGTCTCGACATAGACGGCATGCTCATGCACGTCGGCAGGAAAGATCGCGATGCCATCTTGGTCGGCCTCAAAGGTCAGCAGAAGCTGACTGAGGCGGGCACCCATAGCGGGAGACAGCAGGACGTTGGTGGTGACACCATCCCAGCCTGGAAACGCAGATGGAACGTGGCCGTCGGGGGCGATCAGGGCATGTCGCTCGGCGACGGTGGTGCGGGTTTGTCCGAAGAGGTTCATGGGGTGATGTTTTTAATTAACGTAATCTGCATTGTCAACAGTCTGCCCCACATGCCACGGGGTGTAAGCACGAGTGCGGGGAGTTCGTTCTGAAATATTAGCGGATTACTGCGCGCCCGATGCATTACATTCACTTCCCTGCGGCGGGGCTAAGAAGCATCTACGGCAGACCTCCGTCGCGAAGCGATTCCCCCCTAAGTTCTTCGAGCTTAGGAGGACAGGTCGAGTTGCGGTAGCGTAAGGCGCGACGGTCGAAATGGGTTCTCCATCTGTGCCCTGCGTAGCTCGAAGAGCGAAGCATGGGTCCGCTACACCTTGGGCGGGGCTCCTCTTTGTTCTGCTTACACTTCCTCGAGAAACCACTCTCAAATACGTGCCCTTCTCCTATTGAATCAAATACACGGGTTAAAAATGTTAGAATGCGTGGACTGCCCCTTGCGTCTTACCTCTTTCGCCTTACCCGTAGTTTTTGATGCACTCCTTTTTTGAAGAACTCCTTCGTCTGACACCACCCCGCACCGAGGGGCCGCCACTGCCGGATCGCCTGGCACTGGAGTTGGCTGCGGAAACTCTATTGAACGGGGGAACTCGGACTTACAGCCCGCACTCGCATATCATCCATGGCTTGCATGCGGACTACCTGACCAATGGGAAAATACGCCCACAGCACGGGTTGCTTCGATTGCTAGGTGCGCCCGTCCGTATCTTTGGCTCGGGAGTGGCAACCGATTTACTGGTTCATCCAAATTCGATGCTGAAAGGCGACCTAAAGAATCGCGCGCAGCTCGACTCGCTGCCATCAGAAGTGCTGTCTTTTTATGCGCTCTCTTCGCTGCGTTCGGTTTTGTATGCGGCGGATGGCGAATGGCATCGCGGGAAGTTGCATTTGGAAGGCGTCCAGATCAGTCGCTATTTTCGCAATCTCGGCGGCCGAACGATTGAGCACTCTGTGGCAGTGAGCGACGAGCTGGTAGCACGCTGGTCGGACATTCAACTGGCTTACGGAAGCCATGCAGTTCGACTCGGGTTTTACGAAGAGTTTAGTGGCGCAGTTCTCAAGAATACGGATGAAACGAACCGTAACGGCGAGTGGGGTTCGTTGCGCCGCAGTCTCGATCCACTTGGGTGTGAGGCCGAAGGTTGCGCTGCTATTCCGCTCTTTGCGTTATATGGTTGGCGTGCATCCTACCCCGAAGCACCCACGCTACTGGAGGTGATAATTGAGGTGGCCGGTGAGGAGCCTGGAGCCTTTATCTTTGGCCAAATCATGGAGCCGGTGATTCGCGCTTGGGTGGCCATATTCGAGCAAAGCGGAGTGATCTGGGAGCCGCATGGACAAAATATGGTACTCATGCTGGATCTGGAAACACTACAGCCGAAGGGCGTCGTACTGCGCGATGCGGATACGGCGGTTTCTTCGGGTCGTCGCCGCGAGCTGGGGCGGTCCTGCGAGGCCTTTTTTGATCGCAATGTGCACGACGGTCAGACCACCGAGGAGCTTCCTTGTGGCGACCGCAGCGAGATCAGTCGCGTGATTGATTCTTCGATGGGTCGCAATACCTTCGATTATCTCGCAGGGCTGTATCAGGAGGTCTATTGCGGCGACCCCGAAGCGTTACGGTCGCAATGTCGTCAGCTGTTTGCTAAAATCTGGCCCCTCGGGTCAGATTGGTTGCCAGATGAAGTTTTTGGCTATCGGGAAGCGCCGTTGTCTGATGACCGAAACTGTTATCCGCTCGAATCGAAACCCGAGTCACCTTGCTGGCGGCCGTAGGGTCTGATCGATGCGTAGGCATTTTGGCCACACGGAAACGGCATGATCCTACTCGCTTGACTACGCGAGTCATCGGGCAAACCTTCGACCGATGACTACGCCGACTGAAGAAAATTTCAAATACTATAAGAAAGCCGAAAACAAGGCGCTCGAAATTCTGGCGGAGATGAAGGCGACCACTCCTAAAAAAATGGACATCGAGCTCGCACTCCTCGTCGCGATTTTCGAGTTGCACAAAGGGGCGATGCCCGCCGAGGCGATCGGCAAAATCATAGGAGGCCACCTTGACCAAATTGTGCCTCATTACACCACAGAAGCACCTAAAGGAAATTGAGAACCAGAGAGCTGCTGAGGGAAACCGTCTGAATAATGAGCGCATGAATTCTTCTCCCAACATGACGTCCGAACTCCAAAAGAACGCTACTGCACTTGGCTTGAAGTGCTTCAAGCGCCACATCCTTTTATGCGCTGACCCGACGAAACCGAAGTGTTGCCTGAAGGAACAAAGCGTCGCGTCGTGGGACTATTTGAAACGACGATTGAAGGAGCTAAATCTCACTGGACCGGAAGCGCTAGTTTATCGCACCAAGGCGAATTGCCTTCAGGTCTGCGCACGCGGCCCTATCGCCGTGGTGTATCCCGAAGGCGTCTGGTATCACTCCTGCACCCCAGAGGTGCTGGAGCAAATCATCCAGGAGCATTTGATCGGGGGCCAAGCGGTGGAAAAATTCACTTTCGCCAAAAACCCGTTGGGGTGACAGGTCGGACAAAAAGATGGCATGGGAGGAGTTCCAGCCGGTGAATAATCACCAACACTGCCGCTTGGACTATGTCATTTTCTTCTCACAGATCAGGTGCCACAGAAGGTTTGCAAAACTTTTTCTTCGGCTCGAGGGGGCACGATCCAGGGCGAGCCCACTGGCTGATCGTCATAGGGGTGCGACAGGGTCTCTAGCATTTCGTCCATGTATTCGGAGCCCTCATCCTCAAGCGCTTCTTGGATCGCCCGCTCCACGTGGTGGTTGCGTGGAATCATAGCCGGATTGTAACCTTTCATAATGCGAGCAGCGTCCGCCCGGCTTTTCTGCTGGCGGTCAAGCCGCTCAAGCCAGCGCTTCTGCCATGGCTGCCATGCTGGATCCTCTCCCAGCGAGCTGTTTAGGAGTTTCCCGCCGGGAGTCGTCGAACCCTCGGCTAGCTCACAGAGGGCGCGAAAGCTCTCGGTGAAGTCGGCCTTCCTGCGCTCCAAAAGCGAGAGAAATTCTCGGATCAAGTCGACGTCTGTTTCCTCTTCGGTCAACAGGCCGAATTTCCCCCGCATCGCATTCTGCCATTCCCGCTGGAACACGATGGTGAAATCGCCCAAAACGGATTTCGCAATTTCGATCGCCGTGTCCTGATTGGGATCCAATTGCGGGAGCAGTGTTTCCGCTAGTCTCGTAAGGTTCCACTGCGCAATCGACGCTTGCTGATCGTAGGCATAGCGTCCGTTCCGGTCGATCGAGCTGAAGGTCTTTTGCGGATCGTATTCATCCATAAAAGCGCAGGGGCCGTAATCGATGGTTTCGCCCGAAATCGCCATGTTGTCGGTATTCATAACGCCGTGAATGAAGCCGACCTGGAGCCATTTGGCGACCAGTCGCGCCTGCCGGTGCGAGACCGCCTGAAGAAAGGCGCGGCAGTGATCCTTAACTTGCTTTGCTTCAGGGTAGTGCCTCTCGATGGCATGATCAGTCAGTAGGCGGAGGGCATCGGTATCTTCGCGCGCGGCGAAATACTGAAAGGTGCCGACGCGGATATGGCTCGAGGCGACCCGGGTCACAATGGCACCGGGACGCGGGGCTTCGCGAATGACCGTTTCACCAGTTCGCACCGCAGCGAGGGCACGGGTGGTCGGAACCTTGAGAGCATGCATGGCTTCGCTCAGAATGTATTCGCGGATCACCGGTCCCAGCCAAGCTCGACCGTCCCCGCCACGGGAAAAGGGTGTGCGACCGGAACCCTTGAGCTGGATATCCCGTCGCTCTCCGCCTGCGCTCACCACTTCGCCGAGAAGGATCGCCCGCCCATCTCCGAGTTGTGGCACAAAATGCCCAAACTGATGGCCGGCGTAGGCCATGGCAAGCGGCTCAGCACCGTCCGGCAAATCGTTGCCGGCGAGCACTGCCAAGCCGGCGGGACTAGCGAGTGCGTCGGCATCCAAGCCGAGCTCATCAGCCAAGGCTCTGTTTAGCCGGATCATTGATGGCTCCTTTACGGGCAGCGGTGCTTGCTTCACGTAAAAGCGCTCGGGTAAGCTAGCGTAGCTATTATTGAAATGAATTTTGTTCGAAGAAAACACGAGTTAAAGTAAGAGACCGGTGAGTCACTGTCAATTCGCAGAGGGAATCTGTTTGAAGCTGCAGAAAATAAAATAGGGGATCCGTCCAAGTATTTATGATTTCTAAAAAATCACACAGGGGAATCTCGAGCAGGGAAGAAGCAACCCCCCAACCTAGCCTACTCAACCAGAGGCCAAAACGAGGTGAGATACCAACGCTATTCGCGGACGACCCCTCCCGCCTTGTGGTCTTAAGATCTAAGGCTTCACTTATACAAACATGATCAACCGTGGCAACGACAGTTCCTGCATCATCGAGAGTGCGGGATGGAACTCGACAAGGCACAAGCATTGATCGACTGTGCTGCGATGGGCGATTCGATTGCATTTAACCCGTATTCCAAAGAGTATATTGAAAACCCTTACCCGACCTTAGCGCGATTGCGTAAAGAGTGCCCGGTGTTTCGTGATGAGAATTGGCGACTGACGTTTTTCACACGGTTTGAGGATGTGAAGTCGATCATGAAAGATCGGCAGCGATTTGGACGCGATTTTCGCCATCGCTTGCCGCTGGAAGCGGTCGATACGGGGCTGGTGGAGCGTTTATACCCGCGTGATGCGCCGACGTGGGTTAAGTATGTTAGGGAGTCATTTATCGATTTTGAACCACCCCAACATACGCGCTTGCGCAGCTTGGTATCACAGGCATTCACCAGGCGCTCATCGGCCTCCTTTCGTCCCGGTCTGACAGTGCTGGCCGATTCGATCGTGAATAAATTATCAGACGGGGAACCGTTTGATGCGATTGAAAGCTTTGCCTCTCCGATTCCAGTCAGCCTAATTGCCGGCTTGATGGGAATTGAACCGCGACACCACAAGCGGTTGATCGATTGGAGCTCAGCCACGGTGATTCCTTACGACAATAACGTTTCCGTGGCGGGTCGAGCCAAAGCAGAACAAGCGACGATTGAGTTCGTGGATTTTCTCCACGCGGAGATTGAGAGTCGGCGTCAAAGCCCGGGAACGGACTTAATTTCGTCTATGCTAGAGGTGGAAGAGAATGGTGAAACGCTGACCGAGGACGAAATAATCGCGACGGCAATCCTAACACTCAACGCTGGCCACGAAGCCACGGTGCAGGCGTTGGGGAATGGACTGCTCGCGTTGGCCAATCATCCAGATCAATACGAGTGGCTTGTTCAGAATCCTGAGCACATTCCCTCGGCTGTCGACGAACTCCTGCGCTTTGATACGCCCCTTCAGATGTTTGAACGATGGATTCTAGAGGACTGTAAGGTCAGCGGGCACTCGTTAAAGAAAGGCCAGAAGGTTGGACTACTGATGGGATCTGCAAACCACGATGAAACCGCTTTTGAGGGAGATACTGAGGCGCTCGATCTGACACGAGATAGCCGTCACCACATCGCATTCGGGGCAGGTTTGCATCATTGCGTGGGCGCACCATTGGCGAAGCTTGAAATGGAAGTCGCCTTGGGGGCTTTGGTTTCCAAAGCAAGGGCCATCGTCATCGAGGGATCGATCCCCGAACGCAACTCCAGCCTGATATTTCGAGGTCTCTCGGCTTTACCCTTACGAATAGTGCCACGCTGAGAAGGCTCTAGAGCATTCTGGATTTACTCTGGCCAATAAGTTTTTCGAACTAAGACACTTTTCAGGTGTAGCCGAATTCGTAAGAATTTGGAAGTTCGACACTGATCAGCGAATTCGCCCAAAGCCTGATTCTTCATGGATTGCGGACAAAGCACTACTTTTGCTTTAAATTTCAGTTCGGCTCACTGAGGCTCTGACTGACGATGTCTTTTTAACCGCGGGATATTTGCTAATATTACTTGTTCGCGATGACTAACCCGAGTAACTTTGACTCTACTAAACGCACCCTCCAAGCTCTTTTCGCCCCCTCTCCCTTGAACCCTCACCTCGGTATCCTGTCCTGAGCTTGCCAGGGGCTAGCGCCGCCAAAAAGCAAACCCCTATCAGTATGCGCAACCGCACCCTCGCCATCACGCTCGCCGTTCTTCTCGCCGGCATTCTTGCCACCCGTTTAATGGACAAAGAATCCGCACCGCTGGAGGCAACGATCAGCGCAAGCGAGAAGTCGGCTTCGCACACGGATACGCCGCAGCCCGACTCCGCACAAATCGCCGAACCGGCTCAGGCCTCGACACCGGTGCCACCCTCGAACTTCGTTTCCAACGACCGCGGCGCGCCCCGCGAATTCGAACTGTCGATGACCGAAGCCGTCGAACGCACTGAACAGGGCAAGGATCGTATCGTCCGCCTGGACCCACCCGCCACGCCCGCGACGCTGGCCACGAGACTTCGCGAGATAGAGTCGGCTCGGCCCGTCCTTCCGGTCTGCTATGAAGTTGGCAAGCCCCGCACAGCTGCCTACCGCCGTATCATCACCCCGGACATCACGGTTGAGTACGAAAGCCCCGATTCCCAATTACAGCTTCCGGCAGGACTCACGCTCAGAGAGCGCCCGAGCTACGCGCCCCAGTTCGCCGTCGTTTCAGCCACCGATCCCTTTGCTGCCCTTGATCGAATCGATGGCGTCCGCACCAGCGCTGGTGTCGTCGAGGCCGACATCCAGCTCGCCGCCCTGCGGCAAAAGAAGGCACTCCCGAACGATCCACTAATCTCCGACCAATGGCACATCAAGGCCTCCGGAAGTGCCGTAGCCGGAAGCGACATCAACGTCGAAAATGCCTGGCTCTATGGCGCAAGCGGGGGCGTTCGCGGCAATGGCATACGCATCGGCATCGTCGATGATGGGCTACAAACTGCGCACCCCGACCTCGCTGCAAATGTCGACACCGCCAACGATAAGGACTGGAATGGTAACGACAATGACCCCAACCCCGAAAGTGGCGACGATCACGGCACCGCATGCGCCGGCAATGCTGCAGCCGTCGGCAACAACAGCCTCGGTGTCACCGGCTCGGCCCCAGAAGCCACCCTCGTCGGCATGCGCCTGATCGCGGCGGCTGTCTCCGACAGTCAGGAAGCCGAGGCGATGAGCTACTTGCCCGATCTCATTGAAATTAAATCAAACTCGTGGGGACCCAACGACGACGGCGAGACTCTCGAAGCACCCGGTTCGCTCACTCGGGCAGCTCTCGCCAATGCGGCGGCAACGGGTCGTAGCGGTCTCGGTTCGATCTTCGTCTGGGCCGGTGGCAATGGCGGCGATGTGGGGGACAACTCAAACTACGATGGCTACGCGAATGATATTCACACCATCGCCGTCGCCGCTTCCAACAGTTCCGCGCAGCAGTCGTTCTACTCGGAACCCGGCGCAAATCTGGTGGTCATCGCTCCCTCCAGCGGCCAACTAGGCATCACCACGACCGACCGCACCGGCTCAAACGGATACAGCTCGAGCGACTACACGGACGACTTCGGCGGCACCTCGTCGTCGACCCCCACCGTTGCAGGCGTCATCGCCCTAATGCTCGAAAAGAACTCGTCACTGAATTGGCGCGACGTTCAGGAAATTCTGATTGCTTCCGCCCACAAGATCGACCCGACCGACAGCGACTGGAGCGACAACGCGGCCGGCTTCCACTTTAACCACAAATACGGTGCAGGATTGGTCGATGCCACCGCCGCGGTCTCACTCGCCGACGGCTGGACAAGCCTCTCAAGCGCAAGTTCGGATTCTGTTAGCGAATCAGGACTCTCCGTTTCCATTCCGGACGACAACGCCGCTGGGATTACCCGCTCGCTCACCCTCAACGGCACCAATCTTCGTTGCGAGCAGGTTACCGTGCAGGTCAGCATCAATCACACATATCGTGGTGATCTCGAAATCTCTCTGACTTCTCCGAGCGGCAGCGTCAGTCGATTGGCAGAAGAACGTGGCGACTCCAATAACAACTACAGTGAATGGACCTTCTCAACCGTTCGTCATTGGGGCGAGAATACAAATGGAATTTGGACGCTCCGGATAGCGGACCGGGCGGATGGCGATGTCGGCTCGCTCACCGCCGTGACCCTCACCGCCCACGGCGCGACGGGCACTCCAACAAACCCAGGGCCTTTGGTGCAGATCAACAGCCCGACCGATGGATCAAGCTTCAGCCCCGGCGCATCCGTCGACGTCAACATCACGGCCACCGATTTGAATGCAGACGGCTCCCCCGGCACCGTCGTCAGCGTCGAGCTTTTCGACAATGGCAGCTCGCTGGGGACCGACATAAGTTCGCCCTATTCCTTCAACCTCAGTCCCGGCCTCGGTGGCCACTCACTCACCGCAGTCGCCATTGACGGAGAGGGAGAATCGTCCAGTTCGGGATCAGTCAATTTCACGGTGGTCAACCAAGCACCGGTCATCACGGCCGCCGACCTGACACCGTCGCCTCAGGCCTTCTCCGACGAATCGATTGCCGTCACAGGGCTGACTGCATCCGATCCCGAAGGTTCCACCCCCAGCTTTTCCTACGCGTGGGAAAGCTCCGACGACGGAGTCACTTGGACGGCTACTGGATTGACCGGTGACACGCTCGCCGCAAACGCGGCACTCGAAGGCTTGCTCTGGCGCTGCCGGATCACGGCCGACGATGGATTCACGACGAGCGCTCCATTTGTTACTTCAACCAGCAATAGCCTGCAGCGTCCGGCTGCCAGTGCCAATGCAGGTGCGGCGTTTTCCTACCCATCAGGCCTAGTCTTGCGTGGGAGCGAGTCCACCTTGTCACGCGATGCCATCATCAACGAATTCAGCCAGGGAAGCTCAGGCTCAGCCGAGTGGATCGAAATCCTTGTCCTTCGTGAGACCTCACTGCGCAACTGGCAGCTGACCGACTCCAACGGCACCCCGCTAATTTTCGCCAATCTGCCCGCATGGGACGCCATCGGTGCAGGCACTTTGATCGTCATCTACAATGGGAGTGATCGAGACAACCTGCTTCCACCGGACGACTCCGACTCGGCCGACGGCACACTGATCGTCGCCAGCGATGACAGCGCGTTCTTTACTGGGAGCTGGCCCGGCTATGGCAACGGTGGTGACTTTGCCGTGCTACGCAACGCCAACGATGATGCGGTGGCAGGGTTCTCCTACGGATCCAACAACAGCGTCACCCCCCAACTCGGCACGGTCAATGGCGGCAAATCAGTTTACTACGAAGGCAATAGTGACGCCGGCGCGGACTCGGCGGCAGCGTGGACGATCACAAGCTCAACCGTCGCTCGCTCACCACGCGGATCCCGGGTCGCCACGACCCTTCCGATCAGCTTTGGCGGCAGTTGGTCCCCCCTTCCGACTGGTTTCAGCGGTGACACCTCGACCTATGGCTCAGATCTCGGAGGTGATACCGATCCGGGCTCGGCTAAGTTTGACTCATCGGGCGAGAGTCTGACGATTGAGTTCTCATCGAGCGCAGGCACCCTCAGCTATTGGCTCAAGGGCAATACCGGCGGAAGCTCCGACGCCACTGGCAATTTCATCGTCGAGGAGTCGAGTGACGGCATTTCCTATTCGCCGCTGCGCACGCTGCAGGCGATTCCCGCTGCCTCTGACGATTACTCCGACACCCCGGCATCCACCACCCGTTTCATCCGTTTCCGCTACGAAACGAAGACCATCGGCAACGTCCAGTTGGACGCCCTGGAAATCACCAGCGGCGGTGGTGGCAGCGATGATCTCACGCTCAGCATCTCGCCCACCTCCGTTTCGGAAGCCGCGGGCAGCAATGCCGCTACCGGGACGGTCAGCATTCCTGCTAGCCTCGGCACTAATCTAACCGTCCTGCTTTCGAGCTCCGAGACGACAGCCGCCACCGTTCCGACGTCTGTCGTCATCATTGCCGGCGACACAAGCGCCCCCTTCCCGATTGCGGCCATCGATGACTCCGACTCGGATGGAACCCAAATCGCAACGATCTCCGCCAGCGCGGTAAACTACACCGATACCAGTTTCGAACTGACCGTCACAGATGATGAGCCTTCGCTCGAAGGAGTCACTCCATCCGCAGGAAACAACCCGTCAAATCTGGGCTTCGTTGCCGACCTAAAAAGCGGCGCATTCAATTTGCCCGCACTCTTTCGCCTCGGCACCGGAGTCACGCTCCCTGACGGTCTCACTCTCGATTCCAGCAGCGGGATTATTGATGGGACAATCAGCCAGGGAGCCGCCACCGGCAACTATCCGATCACGATCGAACGCTACAACAGCTTCGCTGAAATCGTTTCCCAAAGCTTCACGCTCGAGATCACAGGGGGCTCCGACTTCGCCGCGTGGATTGGCGGTCAATCGGTCTCGGAGTTTGGAGAGGGCGATGACCCCGATCGGGACGGCCTCGCGAACCTCATCGAATACTATCTCGACGGTGACGCCGCTGTAGCGAACCCATCGATTGCTCCCGAATTGGGAATTGCTGGGTCGACTATGACGCTCACCTTCTGGCACCTGAAGTCGGCCAGTGATGTCATCGCAACCGTCGAGTGGTCAGACACCCTACTTCCCAATAGCTGGTCGGATACGGGAGTGACCACCGAGGTCATCAATGACGAACCAAGCCGCGAGCAGATTCAAGCAACGATTCCGACTGGTTCGGCCACCAAACGCTTCGCTCGCCTGCGGGTCGAAACCGCTCCCTGATCGAGGGATCAGGCGATGACACATAGGACATCAGTGGAGAAATATACTGCCGCGCGTCATGTTTTGTGATTTTGGAAGACTTGAAAATAGCTTGCCCCGCGCGGAACCGCAGGCCAACAAGCACCCCACGATGAAGTCTCCCGCAGAGGCGCGGAGTTTTCTAAGATGAATCAAATCAAAACTGAAATATCACAAAAGAACTGACACTGAGGAAAGTGCCCAAGTCCACAACCTGCTAGCTCTGCGCCCCTGCGCCTCTGCGCGAAAAATAACAGAGCAACAGCTGAACACAATTAATCTCGCGCAGAGATGCGGAGCACTTACAGCAATCTGTCAGCAGTCTGATGCTCGAAACGGCTTGACCAATACGCACACTTTAAGGGCTGCTTCACTCATTATGTTTTCACAAGTCTTGATGCGCGGCAGTATAGGATCCTCAAATATGGCTTGAGGCCTTACCCATTTCCGTCCCCCTTTTTTGCCCGAGTGTAATTAAATGTGCGGGGTGAATTTCTATTAGAAAAGGTAGCGCGGGATGGGCTCATGCCGCAGGTAGGCGTCTCAAGGTGCGGCATGAGGCCATGCCGCGCGACCACTGGCTACTCCGTTGAAATAATTGCACCCTTTTTTGCCCAATTCTTCTTTTTTCGCCTCTTCACGGATTTCGGACAATAGGCAGCCAGGGTCTTCTTTCTTAGCTGCTTGTCTGTCTTAGATTAGAGGCGTCGATGAGTCCGGTGATTGCTGTGATTTAGAGGGTTGAGAAGGTGCTGGC
>Ga0222632_1000728_pt1 | contig 15443 bp, 12 predicted proteins | sample AntAcemetageno46_FD_179828 | JGI IMG/M metagenome (GOLD analysis project Ga0222632, IMG submission 179828) | Saline water microbial communities from Ace Lake, Antarctica - #46 | ecosystem: Environmental > Aquatic > Non-marine Saline and Alkaline > Saline | place: Antarctica: Ace Lake | collected...
CGCTCAAGAAGGAGGTCGTCATTCCGAGCCGTCACGACCAGCACCCAGCGGTTTGCGGTTCCCGGGGAGGGGAAGCTGGTCATTACCGCCCGGGGCCCGATGGAAGTCCTTTGGGAATCCTCATCGGACCCTCCCCCTTCGATCATTTCCTCAGACGGTTCGCTTATTTCGATCTTTTTAAACTCGTTGCCTAATCCAGTAAAAAATCGCTCAATGGCAGTCGGCTTCCGTTCTTCAGCGGCAAAGTTGTTTTCTTCATTCCGTTTTGAACCCAGCTCTGAAAAACTGGTCTCTGGGATTCGTTCCCGAAGGGTCGTGGGGATTCTGGACTGACCTCCGATCACGATCAAATGACGATCCGGGTTTGCGTAGGTGAAGCTGATTTCAGAACCATAGAGGAACGTGTTCGAAATTTGAGAGAGCTTCGCGATCATCATCCATGCCGCGCAGACGGTTTCTTCGCGATTATCGGTGAGAAGAAAGCTGATTTCCGAGCCATCGGGCTGCCCGACAAAAGGATAGAGGGTCCTGCTTGTTAGGCGCAAATTGGGGAGGGGAGCCCCTCGGGGAACTTTAGGAATTTCTAAGGAAGAATCTGTGAAAATGAGTAGATCGTTGGCAGGTAAATTCCGAGGGCTGAGGGTGAACTCCGTTGCGGCTCCTGCATCTGTAGTCAGCTCAAGGAGATTTCGTCCCGGTAGGAAGTTCCCCATGGGTAAAGAGAAATTGAGATAGCGCCCCCCATACTCGGAAGCAGTGGTCTCTCCCCACGGTTTGCGAACGACCTCGGTCCCATTGAGCCGCACAATCATGGCATCACTGGACCGTCTCGAATTCTGACCTACAGAAAAATGAACGGATAAATTTACCGTAGCGGTCGGGCGTTGAAAGATATCTGCTGGGAAGAAAATCTGGATCCCGATTCCTCCGGTACGCACGGGGCGAATGGGAGCTCCCACTTGCTGGAGCTGGGCGAAGGTATAGGTCGTTCCGGGGTTGACCGGGGGTTGCCCAAAATAGGGTGGGGTCTCCGGGAAAAGGATTCTCCTGATAGAAAGGAATTGTGCTGCGGGTAAGTCCATGTTTACGAAGCCGAGAGCCAACACTGCCTCGTTGATTCCCTTTCGACTGGTGCCGGTTATGACGAGAACCGGTTCCTGCTCGTAACCCGGTAGTGGGATCATGCACATGCCACTCTCTCCAATTTCGCGCGCCATATTTTCTCCAATGAAGCCGGCGAGCTCGGCCGTTGTCCCAATCAGGACATTGAACTTACCGGGAACAAGCCGGGGTCCGTAGGTGATGAGCAGAGGTTTAAGATCGGTTCGCAGTCCAAGCCCCTGCACGATGGCAGCCCCGAGAGTAACCTGCTCCTGCGTGAGAAGATCGGAGCCTGGAAAGGTGAGATGGACGCGCACCGAGTCGACCGCCCGCCCTTTCAATACCGTGTTGAGGCTGGACATCAGAAAGGGATTGAATTCATCTTCCGCAAATTCCGGAAGGGGGGTATCGGGTGCTGGGGTCGGCGCTTGGGGAGTCTTCGCTTTCGGTGGCGTTGGAGCAGGTCCTTTCGGGCGATTGGGAGCTTTTGGAGTCGTGGGGGCTGGTTGCTGGGATGGAGCTTCTTTCAAAAATTCGGGAAGTGCCGGTTGAGCCTGTGAGTCGTCAGTTTCAGGCGGGCCTTGTTCTTCTCGGAGGCCTTGCAGGAGTTCATCAAGAGTGGATGATTGCGCGCAGAGCCCTGATGAAAATACCAGGAGCGAAAGAAAAACAGCAGAGAGCAACCGTGGGCTATCAATAATTTGTCTGCTTCTCATGCGTTTTCCGTGCGGGGAGCTTGGTTCCGTGAGCCGAAGTTGCCTAAAATGGATCCAAAGAGATGCCCGACGTGGGCGAGCGAATATTTAACACCGATCCCCATCAAGAAGAGGAAACTTCCAATTACACCCAATCGACATTCCCTGTTCCGTTGAAAGGCCATCCAACGGGTGCTGCTTCCAGTGACAAAACGCACCTTGTCTTTTCTCTCATTCAAGTCCTGATGATTGAATTCGGCACCGAGGGCCATCATTTCAGAATCTTCATCATAGCGAAGGATCCGCAGATTCATGTTGAATTTAAATTCTGCTTTCCGGGTCGGAGTCACGATACTAAGGAGCGCCGAGTCCACTTTTTGAATGTCCCGTTCATAGGCTGGTTTGACCAGCATTCGACAGCCACCGAGAGATATATCCACGATGCGGCACTCGTACTTTTCTTCACCGATGATCAGCTTGGCGTCCATATTTACAGGCATCCGGGGGGTGGATCGTCTTTGGCGCCGTTCCAATAGAGCTCCGATGGCAGCGAGGAGGATGACCGTGTTGAAAAATCCGAAGCCCATCGTGATCAGAGTTGCTGTATTTTGGTCGGGGTAGTTGAAGTAACGGATCGCACCGAAGCTTAAAGCCGTGACGTTTATCACGAAGAGAACGTAAAAGGGAAAGGCTAGAGGTGAGATGAAGGTCCTGTTCAGAAATTCGCCTTTTGGAGTTACCTTGAAGGCGGGAGCCCTCGGTCGGATCATCGTCTTGATGATTGCCGGGAGGCAGTAGACCGACTGAATCAGCTCATAGAGCTCGGAGACAAAGGATCTTCGCACTTTCCCGTAGAGATAACTGGAAACTGTCATGACGGCCACTAGGTGGGGAACGGCGTATGCGGTAAATGTCTGCCAATTGGCCGCGTAGATTTTTAGGCCGAAGACAAGGAAGGCGACGGGTGCCATCAAGAAGACGAGACGGGCGAAAGGGAAAAACCAGAACATGCAACTGTTTGCGTAGCACAGCCTCTGGGGCAGGGTTAAACCTCGCATGATCAACGGGCGTTTGAGGAGGAATATCTGCACCATTCCCGTAGCCCAGCGTATCCTCTGACCGATAAAGCCCCCCATCGTCTCTGGTTGTAGACCGGAAAGCATGGGTTCGGAGATGAAAGCACTGTTGTAGCCACGGCCGTGAAGGGAGAGCGCGGTTTCCGCATCCTCGGTAATAGTTTCCCCGGACATGCCGCCCTGTTCCTCTACCAAGGTACGCCGAAGGAGAGCACCCGATCCGCAGAAAAACGAAGAGTTCCAGTAGTCGAGCCCCTGTTGAACAACCCGGTAAAACATTTCGTTCTCACTGGGAGCTGAGTAAAAGGTGTTTAAATTCTTTTCAATGGGGTCCGGATTGATAAAGAAGTGCGGGGTTTGGACGAGGAATAGTTTCTCGTCTTGACTGAAGAGGCCGACCGTATTTTCGAGGAAATTTTCGGTGGGTACGTGGTCTGCATCGAGGATGAGAAGAAGGTCCCCTGTAGTCCTCTTCATTGCATCATTGATGTTCCCCGCTTTCGCGTGTTGGTTTCGCTCCCGGGTCATATATTGGACACCCAGTTTTTGGCAGAGACGAAAGAGGCTTTCCCTCCGTGTCAGGGCTTGCTCCCTTGCGGCATCATTTCCCGTGGTACATTTTTGGTCAGTGCCACCATCATCCAAAAGGTAGATCTTGCGCTTGTAAGCCGGGTAGCGCATTTGCAGCGCGGCCATCAGGGTAACTTCCAGGATTTCCTCGCTCTCATTATAAGAGGGAACCATGACGTCGATAGTCGGCAACAGATCTTCCGCCGGAAGTGGAACGGGTTTTCTTTCGAAAGGTCTGACATTTACCTGAATCCGTGAGATAAAAATCAATAAAAAGTTGGAACCTGTTGGGGTTCAGCGGCTAAAGTAGCCTTGGAAACAAAAAACCAAACACCCAACAGGTGAAACAATGAAGCGACTAAAACTCGAACGGGGCAAGGAAGAACTGATCAGCACCGGCGGCAACTATTTGTGCGGTCATATTCTGGGAGAAGGGTCTCGGAGGCATTTGCCCGAGAACTTCCAGTGCCGGCGTGAAGGTTCGATTTGCGACCGCGATGTTTTGCTGACTATGACTGGTATGATCTGTGACGGGCGCTCGGACTTCACCAACGTGAACCAGTATTACCAGGATACGGTTTTCGTCCGGTCCTTCGGCATCGGAGATTTGCCTTCGGAGGCGACGCTGCGCCAACGTCTGGACGAGTTGCCGCAGGCGCGCAGCCATCTTGCCTTGCGAAAGCTGAACGAGTCCGTGCTCAAGGGGCGGAGCTTTGGCACCGTTGGTGCGGGGGAGATGGATCTGGTGCCCGTGGATATCGACGTGAGTCCGCTCGACAACTCGGGTTCGCACAAGCAAGGCGTTTCGTTCACTTATAAAAAGCACGACGGATATGCGCCCATTTTCGCTTATGTCGGGACGGAGGGCTACATGCTCGATCATGAACTGCGTCCGGGCAAACAACATTGCCAGGAAGGCACTCCGGAGTTTATCGACTCGTGCGTTCGAACGCTGAACGAGTTGGGCTTGGGTGGACGGTGTTTGATTCGCTTGGATAGCGGCAATGACGCCGAAGAGAACTTTGCCCGATTCGGTGGGAATCGCTTCATCGTCAAACGCAACCTGCGCAAGGAATGCCGGGAGCAGTGGCTGGCCACGGCCCGCCGGGTCGGCGAACTCAAAAGCGGCACCCGTGAAGGAAAGAACGTCTATACCGGTTTTGTCGATCACCTGCGCCCCGGCGGTGCCAAGTCGAACACGGACGTTGTTGCGGTGGCCTTCGAGGTGATCGAGCGACTGAGCGACCCTGACGGAAACCCGCTTCTGTTGCCGGAGATAGTGGTCAACACCTTTTGGACGAATCTGCCTTGCACCGCCCAGGAAGTGATCGAACTTTATCGCGACCACGGCACCAGCGAGCAGTTCCACAGCGAGTTGAAGAGCGATTTAGGCGTCGAGCAACTGCCCTCGGGTAAGTTTTGCGTCAACCAAATCGTGATGCTCTGCGCCATGCTCGCCTTCAACACCCTGCGCGCGATCGGCCAGGAAGCGGTTGCCCGCGCGCCGTTGGCTCCGATCAAAATCAAGGCGGGGCGCTGGCGTTTGAAAACGGTTCTGCAGAACATCGTCTACTGCGCGGTGCGCGTTATCCGCCACGCCCGGGGCATCCGGCTGCACTTCGGCAAAAATTGCCTTTGGTTCGAGCTGATCGAAGACATTGCCCGGGCCCGGATGAGAGCCTGACTCTCCGGTATCCTCTCAAGATATCGCATCCCGGAAAATCCGGCAGGCACACTCGCGCCCACTCGTGCCGGAATAACTCGCAATGGTAACCATATAGATCTCGGATACCGGGATTCAGGAGCAACCCAGCTCATCGAATCCGTAAATCGAGGTGACTTGCGATGATGACGGGCAAAAAAAACGAAATCCAAAGCCTTCAGCCCAAAAGCAAAATTATCTCACGGATTCAGGAAATAGAAAAGCAAACAGGGAGAGAAACCAAAAGAAGACAACGACCGAAAGATGCTTTGATTTATGCCGAGCTGTTTTGGATGTTTGTACCACTGTAAAAAATTAGTAAGCAGGCTTGGAGTGAGAGTAAAGTCCTATGTTTGAGAGGAGCATAAGATCACGCATTATTCGAATCAAATCCATAGCCCCCGGGCTGGTTTTACCAAGACTTCGTATTTAGGATTCTCCCAAAGCTCTCTCGGCCTCGATGGCTGCCTGGCAACCCATCCCGGCGGCGGTGATCGCTTGACGGTAAATACGATCAGCACAATCGCCGGCGACATACACTCGTGGGACCGGCGTCAAAACCTGACTTGGCGCCTCAGGGACTAGGTAGCCTTCCTCGTCCATGGGAAGTTTGTCTTTAAAGGGGGTCGTGTTGGGGATGTGACCAATGGCGATAAAAACACCTTTGCAATCAATCGAACCAGATTCGCCAGTCTCTCTGTCGCTGACCAATACAGAGGTGACCAGACCATTATCGTCGGGAACAATTTTATCGACGACCGTATTCCAAACCATCTCGATTTTCTCATGGGCCAGTGTTCGCTCTGCCATGATTGCCGAAGCTCGCAACTCGTCACGGCGGTGAATCAGGGTGACCTTTGAGCAAAATCGGGTCAGAAAGAGGGCTTCTTCGCAGGCAGAGTCCCCCCCGCCGACAACAACCACATCCATATCCCGATAGAAAGCACCATCACATGTGGCACAAGTGGTAACTCCCTTGCCGCCGTACATTTCTTTCTCGCCCGGAATTCCGAGCAGGCGTGGAGAAGCTCCTGTGGCAATTATGAGGGCATGGGTTTCGTAGGTTTTGCTTCCCGCCTTGAGGGTGATGGGATCCCCCTTGAGCTCAGCTTCGTCTACCACAGCCACCTCAAAGCGAGTCCCGAATTTTGCCGCTTGCTTGCGAATATTATCCATCAATTCAAATCCATCGATACCCGTTGGGAATCCGGGAAAATTCTCGACTTCTGAAGTTGTTGTAAGTTGTCCGCCGGGCTGGGAACCCTCAAGAACAAGAGGGTTCAGGTTGGCCCGTGCAGCGTATACAGCTGCGGTAAGGCCCGCGCAGCCGGATCCGAGGATGATAATGTTTTCCACCATAACAACGGTTGTGGAGAGAAATTCAGCGGAAATCAACTCTCGGCTTTCGAACCGCAACGAACGTCGTGATCCATGCGGCGCGCTGGGTCATCCCCTGGCGAGGCCGCGACAATCCGCGCCGGCACACCAACCACTGTGGAGTGAGGGGGGACCGATTCCAGCACAACGCTATTAGCTCCAATCCGGGAGCATTGGCCAATCGTGATATTTCCCAGTATTTTTGCCCCAGCGCCGATGAGGACGCCCTGCTCGATCTTGGGATGGCGGTCGCCTGACTCCTTCCCCGTCCCGCCAAGAGTGACTGCGTGAAGAATGGAGACGTTGTCGGCAATGCGGCAGGTTTCACCAGCGACGAATCCGGTCGCATGGTCGAGGAGTATCCCCGAGCCAATGACGGCTGCTGGATGAATGTCGACCCCAAAAAACTCGGAGGTAAGGCTCTGCAGGTGGAGTGCCAGCTGCCGGCGCCCTTGCCTCCAGAGCCAGTGGGATACGCGGTGGCAGCAAATAGCTTTGAATCCCTTGTAGTAGAGGACGGGGGTTATGTAATTTTCGCAGGCCGGATCCCGTTCGTGGATTGCTTCGATGTCTTCTCGAATCGCGGCCCCAATAGTCGTGTCGGCGTTCATAGCCTCGAGGAATACGTCTTCGAGATGAAATTCCCAGTGGGAGAGAAAAGTGAGCTTTTCTGCCAAACGGAAACTGATAATTTCCTCCAGAGATGAGCGATCGAGAACGATTTCCTGAATCTGGCAAGCCAGGACCGGCTCGCTTTTTATGATATCGCGCGCATCTTCTCGGATTCTGTCCCAGACGGGATCTGCAATAATTTTCACTGTCATGGAAACCTAATTTACTAAGACGGTTTGAAATCTAGGCATATTTAAGTTCCTGTTAGGATTCTTAATAATCGCAACCTTCAAACCCATTTAAACATCATGAAGAAAATACTGATTCTAGCAATGACACTTTTTAGTGGTTTCACCCTCTTCGCAGTTGAGACGGGATCCGCAGCTCCGGAATTCACTCTCGTCGACACGAATGGCGAAGCACACTCACTTTCCGATTTCGCGGGCAGCTACGTCGTCTTGGAGTGGCTGAACCATGGATGCCCATTTGTGGTTCGGCACTACAAATCCGGAAATATGCAAGGCCTGCAGAAGCAGTACACGGATGAAGATGTGGTGTGGCTTTCCATTGTCTCTTCAGCACCTGGCAAGCAGGGTTATTATTCGCCGGCAGAGGCCAACGAGATTACGAAGGATCTGGGAGCAGCGCCGACAGCAGTCCTTCTGGATGAGACAGGGAAGGTCGGTCGTGCCTACAGCGCAAAAACAACCCCTCACATGTTTGTTATTAATCCTGAAGGAGTGCTTATTTACCAAGGCGCGATCGACGATTCGCCCCGTGGCGGAGATCCTGCCGAGGTAAGCAACTACGTATCTGCCGCTCTCGATGCGTCTATGGCCGGTGATGAGATTGCGAACGATACAACGCGTCCCTACGGATGCAGTGTGAAGTATTAATTGTAGAGCCTTAAACTTAGGCGGACCGCTCCGATCCTCGCGATCAGCGGTCCGCCGCTATTTAATAACATGCCATTTCTGAGAACTGAGGCCATCCTGCCCATGCCACGGGAAGAAGTTTTCCCGTTTTTTGCTGCTGCTGAAAACCTGGAGAAGATCACACCGGACTCGCTTCACTTTGAAATCATCACACCGCAACCGATTGAGATGAAAGAAGGTGCGCTGATTGATTATCGACTGAAAATCGGCGGTATTCCCCAGCGCTGGAGGACAAAAATCAGCTTATGGGAGCCCCCATTTCGTTTTGCGGATGAACAACTGAAAGGTCCTTATCGGCGGTGGTTCCATACCCATACCTTTGAGGAATGTTCAGAGGGAACCCGGATGATTGACCATGTGGATTATATTCTGCCATTCGGTCCACTGGGCCAATTGGGGCACCCCTTGATACGGATGCAACTGAAGAAAATATTCACACACCGAAATGCAATGATCGGGGAGCACCTTAAAATTCCCAAAGAATCAGGCATCGTCCTCGGGCCGGTAGAATTTGGGTGAAGATCTTCTGGGGGTATTTATTTGGTTTAGCCCGCCTTGTAGCCGAGCTCGCTCAAAGCATCCATAAGAAGAGGTCGTAGGGCAGCAGCCAGCTTTTCATTGGCATACCCAACCCAGGCAACTGGACTCGTAGTATCGAGTGGAGCGAGGATTGGCTGGCCCCATGGATCTTCGATTAAACAACCGGAGGCTTTTGCCACCGGCAGGCAGGAGAGATCATATGGGTGACAGGCCAGAGCTCCCGGGGGACCATAGCGCTGAAAAACCAAAGGCCGCAGATCGGCGACAAAGCGATCCCGTCCGGCCATCAGCTCGTAGAGCTGACCGCCGGACGAAATGTATTGGTCGGTAAAAACCAAGGGGGTAGCGGATGGGTATTCAGGTAAATGACGCTTGAGAAAAGCCTCCTCTATTTCTTGTATCTTTGAACGTCCTTCCGGGAAAAAAGAGGCGAAAGTTGCAAAGCCATGCCGTAGATCCTCAGCCTCTGACGGCCTTAGGTCTAGACGCCGGGGATGGGCTCCGGCCCAAGGCCAACGAACGGTTTCAGAAAGGTAGCGATCCTCGCCATCGTTCCACGCGCATGCTCCATCCGACGTGGATTGTCGGCTGGTTGGTATCTCGACCATGGCACCTGCCCTGAGGTCGCTAAGAGTCGGTTCGGTCTCGCCGGCCTCTGCCGCACCAGCCAGCACCCACGCGGATCGTTTATCATACATTAGACCGCGGGTGCCATCAATGGGATCAATCAAAACAGTCAAGAGCTCGTTCGATGCATTCTTGGGAAATCTCATCCCGCTCTCATCCCCCAAGCCCTCGGCAATTATCTTGGCCGGGTATTCGTCGGGCCAGTTTTGGCGAAACCACCGGATGAGGATCTCCTCACTTACCTTGTCGATTTCATAAATGGTGTCCGCTGCGGTAACGCTATGAATATTTGAGGCGGATGGATCAATTTGATTGTGGTCAGTTATGCGAATTTCGTCGCGGATCGTAGTGCCCAGATCAAAAAGTAGCCGGGCGATTCTTCTCCAGTCTGCGGGGGTAAAGTTTGAACATCCGGTAACCATCCTATGAATGGTCCTCCGGCTCCACTAGCAAATCATCCGCCCGGCTGAGGAGTCCTTCGAGGGTTAGGTGCTGATAAAACGGGATTCTACCGATCCAACTCTCTGCGACCCATGTAAAACTGCCGCCTGTGACAAGGATTGTTGGTTTCACGCCATCAATGGAAATAACCTCTTCGCTGCAGGTCGATACAAGTTCCCTGATCATTCCGGAAAAGCCTTTGGTGCAGCCGATTTCCATGGCCTCTGTCGTGCTCCTTCCGATACCGGTCCGGCGGTGGATTTTGTTGAGATTGATCGGAGGGAGTAAAGCCGTCTTCTCGGAAAGATATTCGGACAGGAAGGAAAAGCCGGGGGCGATGGCACCGCCCTCATACCCATTTTTCTTTGTCACCACGTCGAGAGTCACCGCCGTGCCCATATCAATTACGATGAAAGGGGCTTCGGTATGGAGGAATCCGCCGAGTGCGTTGGCGAGGCGGTCCGGTCCGATTTCTTCGGGGCGAGGGTATTGAATGCGAAGCGCACCAACCCGCTCGTGAGTGAGAAACCGAACGGGAACCCCAGTGGATCGAGCCGTCTCCAGCAATACCCGACTGACTCGCGGTACGACGGAGCAAGCGATTACGCCGTCAGGGATGGGTCGGTTAGGTGTTTTCTCCAGGATGGGTCGGAAGTCGAGCTCCGCGGTCCGCGAGGGGAGGTTTCCCTGGTCGAGGAGTTCCTTTCCTTTAAAATAGCCCCAGTGGGTTCGGCTGTTGCCAATGTCGACCGTCATTATGTTCATGGAACGGATTGGTTCTGAGGGTTTCAGAGCTTTAAAAGATCGGATCTGAATGACCTTTTCTGGCCTAAAGTAGTGGTTCCAGGTAGGAGCGAAGGGTTGGGTGATCCAGGGCGACTGGCCAGTTTTTTCGCTCATCGCGCAGGGAATCGGGAGGTCGAAAAAGAAAGGCAGCGTCTGCCGAATCCAGCATGCTCACATCATTGTAGGAGTCTCCAGCAGCATAGACCTTGAATCCCAGACCTTGGAGTGCTTTGACCGCCTTGCGCTTCTGATCATCCTGGCGTAAGCGATACCCGGTAATCCAGCCGTTCGCATCAATTTCCAGGTCGTGGCAGAAAAGGGTTGGATTACCCAATTGGGCCATGAGGGGCCCGGCAAACTGAGCAAAAGTATCCGAGAGGATGATGACCCTCGTTTTGCCCTGTAACCACTCCATGAACTCACAAGCACCTTCGAGGGGTTGCATCTCACCGATAACCTCGTGGATCGTTTCAACCCGAATTTGGTTCTCGCGGAGGATGTCGAGCCGAAAGCGCATGAGCACATCGTAGTCAGGCTCGTCGCGCGTCGTTCGGCGTAGGGCTTCTATACCCGTTCGTTCCGCGAGCCCGACCCAGATTTCGGGGACGAGCACGCCTTCGAGATCCAACGTTACCAGATGCATCCTGCTATTCCCGCGATGGCGGGAGACGAAGTCAAGCTACAGAGATTGGAATTCACTGCTGGAAAGTCAGGCTAGGGAAAGGGGGTTGCCGGATGATTGCCCTCTAGTTGTAGCCGACCCTGTTGATTTCCAGGATTCCGGCACCCGCTTTCTAGCTCAATAAATCACGGTTGATTCTCCAACCAACATAAACGCCTAAAAGGCTCATCAAGGTGCTCACGGCAAAAGCGGTTCCAATCCCGACCTTTGCCCCCAACCACCAGCCGATCCAGCTAAAAACGGTTACTGAGACACCAATGCACAGTTTATTCATAATATGGCTAGTCTTGTAGCGCATTGACGAAATGACAATTCAGTGTGATTCTCAATACAAATGGACGGCAAAATCTTAATTCTTGAAGACGATGAAGCTTATGCAGAGATGCTGGTGGACACGCTTGATGCGAACGATATTCCCGCCGAATTCTCCCTGGATCCCCTCGAAGCCATTGAACGAGTCAGGGAAGGGGAGTTTAGCATTTTGGTGTCGGATTACCTCATGCCAAAACTCGAGGGAACCGCATTTATTCGAAGGGTCCGGGAGTTCAACCAAACTGTTCCCGTTATTATGATCTCTGCTTACATGGGGGAGGCGGAGTTGAAGCAAGCGGCAGAAGCGGGTGTCACACGCATCCTGAGCAAGCCGTTTGAAATATCGGAATTGATAGGTGAAATCCGAAAGCTCACAAATGAGGATCAAGCTCCGCTTTCCAAGAAAACTGGGAAGGGGGTAACGTCTGATTTCAATCATTCGTATCCCGAACCACTGCGATTTATCCAAGCGGGCACTCTGGAAGGCCAGGAGAGTGTTCAAAACTTATGGGAGGCGTATGAAACCGGGAATCCTGTTTTTATTTCAGGGGACCGTGGTTTCGAGTTGGACCCAATTGCAGCGGAACTTGCAACGTGGAACGATGCGCAGGGTGGAACGATAGCTTTCGACTTTCGGGCCGCCGATTTGCTCTCAGGGCATACCCGGTCTTTGATCAACCGCTTTGCGGGCAATGGAGAATATTCAAAGGTCGTTATCGGTCGTGATATTGATTCACTTGACCGTTCTCAGCAGAGGATGCTGACCGGTATAATAAGCCGCGATTCCAGTTTTCTCCGGCAGGGTGGCAAGGTAACTTTTGTCTTCCCAATCGAAACAGATCGTCTCTCTCTGGCTGAGTTGTCTATGGATGAGGATCTTCTAGAGAAAGTCTTTGGTAATCTGGTCCGGGTGACTCCTTTGAAGAGCCGCTACCGTGATATTGCATCCTATCTTCAAATTCGTTCCGCAGTGCAGAAATTGCCGGAGTTGAATCTTTCCCCCGAAGCGGTCGTTTTCCTTTTGCGATATGACTGGCCGGGGAATTATGAGCAATTGATCGAGTTGCGGCATAGAATGGGAAAGCAAGGCGTTGATCGATTGATTTCCGCTGAGGAAGTGCGGGCAGCTCTCGAGAAGAGGGGAAGAGAGCCGATTGATATGGTTCCTGATCCTTCGCTGGCCGAGGTTTTGCGAGCAAGACAAAATGAAATTTTGGGACGTATGCTGCAGGCCCAGCGGAAAGAACCTAAGGAGGTCCTGGAGATTGTCGGCTGCCCCGACGATGCTCCGGCTCTTAATTTTCCATCGGATCAAGAGTTGCTTTTCCCCGCGTTGCTGGATGCAATAGCGGAAGAGTAAATCACTGATTATGGTTCTAGTATTCGTAAGGTAAATGGCTCTCGCCCGCACACAGCTTAAAGTTATCCATCAGCTCCGCGAAATGGGGCATTTGGACGATGTCCAAGTGGAGAGAATTGAATCGACTGACTTAAACTTGTCCGGTGAAGAGGTAGAAAAGCAGTTGATGGAGGAGTTTGCGGTTTCGCAATTCAATCTCCTACTCGCCAAGAGTCGTTGCTTTAACTACAATCCATTCAACGCAAAACGGTTCGTAAAGGACGATTACACCTTCGAAAAGCTCGATAGTGATTATTGCCAGGATAAAGGCGTCCTCCCTCTGGGGATGGTGGGGGACTTTTTCACCGTTGTTTTGGACAACCCCTTTCAAGTGCAGCTCATTCAGGAGTTGGAGCGCAAAACCCGGTCCAGGGTTCATGTCCTCCTGGGGTTGGCCGATGATATTCGCGTGGCTCTGGCGGATGATGATTCGCCGCAGGCCGCTGTCGGGTTTGGCGATGTTGTGGATCAACTCGGCATGGAGTACGGAGCCGATGATGAAATTACAGAAGACTCGCTCAGCGATGAGGACTCCGGGCCAATTATTCAGCTGGCCAGTCGATTGATTGAGGATGCTTACTACTCCGGCGGGAGTGACATTCATATCGAACCATTTGAGAACGAAACCCGGGTGCGCGTGCGGATTGATGGAATTTGCCAAACCAAGCTCAATTTGCCCAGAAAAGTTTCCGGAGCGCTCTTGGCCCGTATTAAGGTCATGGCGAATCTAGATATCGCGGAGAAGCGTATCCCGCAAGATGGTCGCATCGTTTACAAGCAGTTCAACAAAAAGGGGATTGATATCGATCTTCGTGTGGCGACTTGCCCGCTGAATCACGGGGAAGGTTGCGTCATGCGTATCCTCGACAAACAAAAGAGTACTTTGCCACTAACCGCGTTGGGTTTTTCTGATGAAAATCTTGATGAATATCGTAAGCTAATCCGTCGGCCCTATGGGATGATTTTGCACTGCGGTCCTACCGGTTCCGGTAAGTCGATGACCCTTTATTCCGCTCTGAATGAGATCAACGAGCCGACCGTAAATATACGAACTGCCGAGGATCCTATCGAGTATACCCTGCCCGGCTTGTGCCAGGTGCAAATGAATCGAAAGATTGGATTAACCTTTGCCGCCGCTTTGCGTGGTTTTCTCCGGCAGGATCCCGATATCATTCTGGTCGGTGAAATCCGTGATCAGGAAACGGCAGGTATTGCCGTGGAGGCCGCGCTTACCGGGCACATGCTCTTCAGCACCCTTCATACCAATGATGCGCCCAGTACGATTGCTCGGATGACGGAAATGGGGATTGAGCCGTTTATGATTTCTGCTTCGCTGGTCTGCGTTTGTGCGCAACGACTTTTGCGCCGCGTGTGTAAAAATTGCCGCCAGGCTTATGAGCCGGAAGGAAATGAGCGGACTATCATCGAGCATGCAATCAAGTGGTCAGGCACTATCAATAGAGCAAACCCTAATGGTTGTCCGGCATGCGGTGGTTCCGGCTATAAAGGCCGAACAGGTATTCACGAGCTCATGTCTATCAGTGAAGACTTGGTCAAGGGGATCAATGAAGAGCTGGAGACCGCACGCTTGAAGGATATTTCAGTCAAAAACGGGATGAGAACCCTGCACCAGGATAGTATGCTCAAAGTCAGGGAAGGACTCACATCCATGGAAGAAGCTATCGGTACGGTTCCACCGGACATGAAAGCCAGCGTCATGGGTCTGACAGAAGAATAATCTCTTTTTGTGTTTGGAACAACTCCGGTCGATTGTTTGGCTGGACAACATTTTTCTACATCTCTTCCAATCGACTGAGAAAGGCGGCGACCCGGTCGTTGTATTGCATCTCCTGTAACTCGCGCAAAAGAGAAATGGCCTCACCGTAGCGTTCCTCGGAAACCAGCAAATTAGCCAATTGAAGCTTCCCCTCGTATCGATGCTCTTCAGATGCTGCCGCACGCCGCAAGTAGAGGATGGCTTCCTCGATCCGATCTTCCTGTGTGAGACTCTCGCCAATTGCCAGATGGAGAAGACCGTTTAGAGGAAAAACCTGTGCATATTCCTGTGCCCTTTCTATTCCTGCAGGGTCGGGATTTAGGAAAAGGCTAGCCGTAACCAGAGAAGCATTTACCCGGTTGGACTGTTCCGAGTCCAAGTCACGGCCGAAGAAGGATCGCAAGCTCGAGGCGTATTGAATCGTTTCGTCCCAAAGTCTTTGGGAGAGGAGAATATCGACTGGCCGGTAGGCGGTTTCAAAATCGATGCCGGTAGCGGGAAGTTGTAGAAGTTTCTCATAAGCTGCCAGCGCCTTTTCGGGCAAGCCAAGGCTGCTGTAAACACCCCCGAGCAGGAAGAGGGTATCCGGTAGCGGATCGGTCATCCGGACAGCGACTTCCAATGTTGCAGCGGTCTTTTTCAAATCTCCGTTCTCGAGGTGAAGATTGGCCAGCAACCGCCAGAGTTGTGGATCATCCGCATCCTCGGTCAGAAGGGACTCAACCAGCTCCTTCGCCGATTCCGGCCGGCCGGATTGGGTCAGTGCGTGGACGAGACCGCGGCGGATATCCCGACTGTCGGGGCGAAAAAC
>Ga0222632_1000739_pt1 | contig 15206 bp, 22 predicted proteins | sample AntAcemetageno46_FD_179828 | JGI IMG/M metagenome (GOLD analysis project Ga0222632, IMG submission 179828) | Saline water microbial communities from Ace Lake, Antarctica - #46 | ecosystem: Environmental > Aquatic > Non-marine Saline and Alkaline > Saline | place: Antarctica: Ace Lake | collected...
ACGGAGCGTTAAAAGATTCACGCAAAATAGAGGAGATTAATACAATGCAATTATTAGGAAAAGAAGCAGTACCAATCAAGGGTTGGACGGAAAAAGTGCCGATTGAAGCCAGCGCATTAGAGCAGGTCAAAAACGTGGCACGCCTGCCATTCATTCATAAGCATGTGGCCGTAATGCCTGATTGCCACTGGGGCATGGGTGCAACGGTTGGCTCGGTAATCCCTACCAAGGGAGCCATTATACCCGCCGCCGTTGGCGTGGACATTGGTTGTGGCATGATGGCCGTGCAGACGAACATTTCAGCGCAACAATTACCAGATAACCTGAGCGGACTAAGAACACTATTGGAGAAAAAGATCCCGCACGGACGCACCGCCGTTGGTAGAAAATACAATCCCAGCGCAGACAGAGGGCTGTGGCACGATACACCCGAAGCCAATCAGAAGGTATTCTATGGCATAATGGGTACCGAGCTACGTAGGGTGCTTGAGGATGCTGATGATGCTCCCCTGGAAAGGCAGGCCGAACGCGCAGTCAACCAGCTTGGCACATTAGGCACCGGCAATCACTTTGTAGAGGTCTGCATTGATGAGTATGACTGGGTATGGGTAATGCTACATAGCGGGAGCCGTGGCATCGGCAATCGTATTGGCTCACTGTATATTGAGAAGGCCAAGGAGGAAATGCGCCGTTGGCATATCAATTTGCCGGATGCTAATTTGGCTTATTTTCCAGAAGGCACAGAATACTTTGACAAATATGTTAGAGCTGTTGGCTGGGCGCAAATGTTTGCCAGGACGAATCGTGAGCTGATGATGGCTCAAGCGTTTGCCGCCTTAAATGAGTTTTTCCCATTCGGCGTGGTCGGCACCAAAGAGGCCATCAACTGTCACCACAACTACGTGGAGCAAGAGAACCACTTTGGAGCTAACGTCTGGTTAACCCGTAAGGGTGCTGTACGAGCGCGCGAGGGCGACCTGGGTATCATTCCAGGTAGCATGGGAGAGCGTAGCTTTATCGTGAGCGGTAAGGGCAATGCAGAATCGTTCCACTCATGCTCGCATGGGGCTGGCCGTGTCATGAGCCGCACGGAGGCTAGAAAAACCATCACGTTGGAGCAGCACATCAAAGACACGGAAGGCGTTGAGTGTAAGAAAGACGCCAGTGTGATTGATGAAAGCCCAAAGGCGTACAAGAATATTGATGATGTAATGTTTTCTCAACGCGATTTAATCAACATAGAACACACCTTGAAACAGGTTGTGTGCGTGAAAGGGTAGGTCATGACCAGTAAAACAATCGAGGGGCTTGCTAAAGAGCTTGAGCAGGCAGATGAATACGCGGTGGATACCTATGAAAAGATAGCAGAGCTTGCCATATCCCACTTAAACCTTCTCATTCTACCGGCGGACGCTTTGCCTGTGGATGGAGACGAAGCCGTGGGCGGATGGACATACGATGCCAAGCTAAGTGCGTGGGCGAGGCTAACAGACGATATACACGGCGATGAGGTGGTGTGGCAGATGGAGTCAGCTTCCATGCACAAGACAGCAATACGCCCCGGCTACTCGGGCGTTATTGTGGAGGAAGAGTAATGCAGGAATTTATTAAAGAATACTTCGAACAACATAACTGCGGTACCCGATACCCGATTTACTTCACTATACGAGATGTTAGGTGGGAGTGCAGTTACCATTTCAGTGATGGAGACAGGTACATACTGGTGTCTGATACCGAGGTGATTGCGACCGAGACCACTTTGAAAGAGTTGTTTGCACAAGCCAAGAAAGATTATGAATTTGAATACCCAGACCATTTTGATAGTAGTTATATTTCGGAGGCGGACGCAGAAGAGTTTGTAGACTTAAACGGCAAAGATACTAGTTGTCACATATTCGCCCAGAAAAAAGAGTGGGAAGAAAAGCATATGTTTTTGCTCTCGTCAGAGGCAAGGCAGCACCTTGCGGCCAACAAGCATCATTATAGCAAGGAAGCCTATGTGTACTGTAGTCATGCGTGGAGAGCGCCAAGGCAAGACGAGTTTTTCAATGGTCTTAAAAAGCTTATAGCAGATGCGAAGCCCCCGAAGGGGCAGAAGGAGCAGTCATGAAACACATTAAACAAATGGCTGAGGGTATACTTGCCGACCTAAATAACCGTAGGGGATTCCGCCAAGCGTGGGATGCTTGCGATGAGGATATTCAAGAAGAAATACGCGAGGCTATAGGTAAAGCAGCCTTCTCTGCCATAGAGTCTAAAATACAGGGGTTGGTTGAGGGTTTGAGAGTTATAGAGAGTGGCGGCACTGGGAGTAACATCGAGGTTGCTCAGTCTGTCGCTCGCAAAGCCCTAGAGTCTATCAAGGAGTGGAAGCTATGTCAAACATGATCAGCCTATCACACTGGGGAATGTTCCCCGCACCTGAGCCAAAAATAGAGCCATACCCGTACATCCATTTAACGGGCGTGGAAGCTAATAAGCTTATCAGGGCCAGGAGAGCTTACCGAATGAAACGATTTGAGGATGCAGTTGTATGAAATACTTTTACACAGACCCACTCGCCGCTGCTTGGATGGTGAGGCATTTTAAGATGTGGTTAATTAATCCCGTCGACCAAGGCGAGGAATGCGCTACAGGGAAAGGGTAGAAAATTATGAGCATGGCCAGATGTGATTAAACGCGAAGAGTGGCGATGCTATTCGTGTGGAAAGACTGAGATTGAAGATCCCACAAAAAAGCCCGCATAAAGTAACAAACTACAAGAAAGTATAAAACATGGCCGACCTATCAAATCTCGACCTATCCGGAAAAATGGTCAAGGAAACCACATACGAAGATGACCCGCGCACGGCATTTATAGCCGAATTGAAATCATACGGCTTTACCATCAAGGAATCCGTTCCAGAAATTGATAAGGTTGTTAAATTTGCCACACCAGGTGACAAGGGATCCGCCAAAGCTGGTTGGTATTGGTATTCGGAATTTGATGATGACTACAGGCCAGGGGCTATGGTTGGGGTAGGTGTATTCGGAAATTACAGGGAGCCTGCCCAGGAGCGCATTGTATGGACATCAAAGCGCAAAAACGTAATGTCACCCACTGAAACCGCTTTATTCAATGAGCAAATTGAGCGAGCCGCTATTAATCGCAAGATTGAGCGGGAGGAATCCTACAAAAAAGCCGCAGTAAAGGCCCAGACCATTTGGAATAACCTGGAGCCAGCCAAAGAACATGAATATCTCACACGAAAGGGAATCAAGCCACACGGAGCGCGCACCAGGAACGGCTGGCTCGTGCTTTCTGTTGAGATCGATGGCGTCATTACATCCCTCCAGGAGATCAAAGGCGATAAGAAAAAATTTCTGATTGAGGGAAAAATTAGCGGCGGTTACTATATATTGGAAGGAAAGGGCGACGTTGTATATGTCTCAGAGAGCTTTTCCACTTCAGCCAGCATTAACGAGGCAACCGGCGCCAAGGTATATTGTGCCTTTAATGCGAACAACCTTCTAGATGTTACGAATACCGCCAAAGACCAGAACCCAGAAGAAAATGTCATTATTTGTGGCGACGATGATATCTGGAAGGACACCAACACAGGCAGAACCAAGGGTATGGCGGCTAGCGAGGCCACACAGTGCCGCATTGTCTTCCCGCTATTCCAGGACACCACCGCCAAACCGACCGACTTTAATGACCTGCACGCCCTTGAGGGGTTAAAAGTTGTCCAAAAACTGATCGAAGAGAAGCCATCCTTGTATATAAAGAAAACCGATTATCAGGATATGCCAGAAGATTTACTGTCACCACCAGGCATTTTGGGTGATATCGCCAATTATTATAACGTCACCGCGCGCGCCCCTCAGCCTGGGTTTGCCGTTCAAACAGCACTTGCTATTGGATCCGTCGTAATGGGGCGCAATTACAGATCAACCAAAGGCAATCACACATCACTTTATTTTCTAAACATCGCAAAATCAGGAACGGGGAAAGAGCATGGTAAAACGGTTATTGAAGATATTCTCTCGAAAGCAGGCCTCCACGATTATATCAACGGATCTGGCTATACTTCTTCGGGAGCGGTATTCTCTGCTCTACTCAGAGCGCCAAAACACATTACGGTTATTGACGAGTTTGGAAGATATCTTGAAGCCGCGCAGAGTCAAAAAAACACGCAGCTTATGGAGGCGAATACGCAGCTTATGGAGGCGATAGGTCGTTGTCACGGCGTCATGCGCCCGTCGGCATACTCCACGATGACACTCACCAAGGAAAAAGCCAAAGAATTGGCCGATCGACACATCAAAAACCCAGCAGTCACACTATTGGGCATGACAACCCCAGCATCTTTCTTCGCTAACCTAAGAACCGACGCTGTTGCAGATGGATTTTTGGGGCGATTTATTATTCACCAATCAAACATGCCGCGCATAGTACACGATGATAAGGATATGATCGATATTCCCAATAAAATTACCAATTGGATCAATAGCATACAGGAGCGCGCAGGATATAATTCTGGCTCCTCAGACGCAGCGGCCAACGAACCAAACTTTGTCACGATGGCCTTTCACGGGGATTCACTCGCCATGCTGCGCTCATATTCACAGGAATGCGTTAGCCTGGCCAACGATCTGGAGCGCTTTGGATTAGAGGCGCTACCTGGCCGATCCAAAGAAATGGCTATGAGAATTTCATTAATCGTTCAATTGGCGATCGATCCAGCATCCGATATCATTAGTACCGAGGCTGTTAATTGGGCCATAAAATATGTGCGTTTTTCGGTCAACCAATCGGCTGGTGTGCTTAAAATGAAAATGTCCGGATCATCCTTTGAGGCCGATAAAAAAGAAGTGCTAGAGGCCATCAGGGAAGTCGGAGAAAAGGGCATAAGCTGGAGTGATATGCAGAAAACACCACCGTACTCAAAGCATCGTAAGCGCGACATAGGCGATATCATGGACGCGCTGATATCTGCGGAACTTATTACCCATGAGCGGATGTCCAGCGGTAAACGCGGCAGGCCGAGAGAAGCCTACATTGCTATTGAAGGAGAAAAATAATGAGAAAACCGGATTTTATTATAGGTGAAATTGACAGCCCATATTTGTTGCGATGGTGGCTGATACCACGGAATAAATATTTCAACATATATCTCCATAAATTCTGTAGATCCGACGACGATCAAGCGCTACATGATCATCCCTGGTTTAACATCAGCTTCATCTTAAAGGGGAAATACACCGAGCATATGCCAGCAGATAGATACAAATGGATTTCAAATGGGGATAGGGAGGTTGCAACCAAAACAAGATACCCGCTTATTCCCGTATTTAGAGACGCCAATTCCATTCATAGGGTGGAATTAATAAAGGGCAAGCCCGTATGGACTCTGTTTATTACTGGCCCCTGGAGAAGAAATTGGGGTTTCTGGTGTCCGTTTGGATGGAGGCCTTGGAGAGAATTTGTATCCATCACAAAAGGCGGCAACGAAACAGGGCGAGGGTGCGAATAATGAATTTGGTTGCTATTCATTCAACTAACCCTTACTCTATACTTGTGCGGCGGCACAACCTAAGTGAGAATCATAATGACTATTAAGAAAAATCGCGTTGAAAAGATGGTTGATAAATTCAAGCCTATCTTTAACGACTCCATACCAAAAATGTCTGAAGCAATAGACATAAACAGAACCACACTACATCACGCCATGAAGCGCGGAACTTTTAGCACCGATTTGCAGAAGAAATTTCTGGATCTCGCCAAAAAGCATAACATCAAAATAAACCCAGCAGATTTATTGAATGTCTAAATAGGGGGCGCGTAGCTCAGATGGTTAGAGGATCGCCGGTCAATTTGGCGTCAGTCGTAGGTTCGAGTCCTGCCGCGCCCACCGCCCTTTAATGAGGATTTGTAGAATGTCTAAATTATCAATTTTAGATCGCCACCTCTGGGATGACAGCACATTACCGTGGACGGAAGAGCAGATGCAAATTGCCGTAGTTGAGCAATTGCGTAAGCGTGAGCGTCTTGGTGGATTTACTTTTGCCGCAGACATGAATGCCGGAAAGCGGAGTAAAAGACAGGGGGCGAAATTAAAGCTCGCTGGCTTGACGCCAGGAGAAACCGATCTCCGTATATATTTAAATGATGCCCGCCTGTGCATGATCGAGCTAAAAACGACAAAAACCCCTGTATCCAAAGCCCAAAAAGACCGCCATATTATACTGAGGGCATTGGGGCATGATGTACGTGTGGTCAAGGCTGGGTGTCCTCAAGATGCCATTGATCAAGTGCTGGTTATTCTTGATGAGATTATATCTTAAATTAATTCATTTTTATTGTTGACACGAATTCAACTTGAGCATAGTGTTGTTGCAAGTCATTCAACACGGATGACTATAACAGTAAAGGAAAAGACCAATGACGAAAAACCACGTTTCTATGGAGGATCTTCTAACGATGACCCCCGCTGATATGGATGCTCTCACGGTCGATCAACTGCTACTAATACAGCAAGAGGTTGTCGCGGAACTCTCCAAGATAAAGAGCATTAATGTTATATATGACAGTGTTCTCAACAGGAAATACGATGCTCAAATGGCCAAAGCTTACATCGCCAAGAAAGATGCGTATGGCAAAGTCACCTTCAAAGACGACAACCAAGATGATTACATAATTGAAGTTGAAACTCCCAAAAATATCAAGTGGGATCCCGATGCCATGAAAGCTGGCGAAGCAATTATTCGTGATAAATGGCAGGAAGATATTGAGGATTATATTGTTCTTAAACGATCAATCCCCGAAGCCAAGTTCAATGCTTGGCCACCTGCAATCCAAAAAGTTTTTGCTCCCGCCCGCATTATTAAGGCTGGCAAGCTTAAAATTTCAATCAAACAGATAGAGAAGGAAGCTGCGTAATGGCTATTGATTTAAAATCAATTCAAAAAGGTGCATCGCACCTACCACCACGGATACTTATTTATGGTGTTCAAGGTATCGGAAAAACCAAATTTGGTGCAGACGCTCCAAAGCCAATTTTTCTGCTAACAGAAGATGGTCTGGGCGTATTAGAGTCTGAGCATTTTCCATTACTTAAATCTTACAACGAGGTTATGGAAGCCTTAACCGTATTGGCTACTGAGGATCATGGGTTTGAAACCCTTGTGATGGATTCTCTTGATTGGATGGAGCCGCTTGTTTGGGCGCATACTTGCGTTATCAACAACTGGACAAGCATCGAAGACGCTGGCTACGGTAAGGGTTACGTTGAGGCTCTTGCTTATTGGGGAGAGTATCTTGATGCGATCAATTATCTTCGCAACGAGAAGGGTATGACGATTATCCAGACAGCTCACGCTACTGCCAAGCGGTTCAATGATCCAACTACCGAGCCATATGATCGGTATCAAATTAAGCTCCAAGATAAAGCTGCAAGTAAAATGCTGGAGCATAGTGATATTGTGTTGTTTGCCAATTATCGTATCACTACAATAAAAGAAGGTAAGGACAAAAAGAATGTTCGAGCTGTTGGTCAGGGTGAGAGAATCATATACACCGAAGAAAGGCCTGCGTTTATAGCCAAAAATCGGTACTCTTTACCAACCGAGCTACCTTTAGATTGGAATGAAATTACTAAACATATTCCCTATTTTAACCCCAAGAAAAAAGCCGCTGGTAAAAAAGCCGCTTAGGAGAAAACACTATGGTACAACTCAACAACAGCTATGACGACAGCTCCCCGACAATGGGCGGCAGCGGGTTTCCGCTGGACGAGGGCGAACACCCTTTTATGGTTATTTCTGAAGATGTGAAGGAATCTAGTAAGGATCCTGCTAATAAATATCTTCAGTATAATTGTGTCGTCGATGACGGGCCACAAAAAGGCACCATCTTTACTATCATGTTGAACTTCTGGAACAGCAACCCTATTGCGGTTAAAATTGCCGGTGAGGAATTTAACACCTTGCGTATGGCTACGGGTGTTCCAGGGACAAACGACTCCGCTGTGCTTCTGCAAAAACGTGCAGTTGCAATAGTGAAGAAGAAAACCAAGGGCAAAAGTGCTGGAGAGATCCACATAGCCGACTATGCCCCTGTTGCTGGTGGTCAGCAAGCCGCCGCTACACCAGCAACACAAAACACCGCTCCGGCGACTACTACGCCGCCTGCTACAACTACACCTGCACCAGCGACCTCCGCACAGGCAGGTGCGCCCGCTCCTTGGCGTAAGTAAGCCAAGGGAAACCCAGCCGAGCGGGTTCTATGGCTCGGCATTTTTTTACGCCACAATTCCTACGAGGGCTCCCGTGAAATTACCTATATCAGAAAACGATCCAACCCTTGATGCGATGGACGCAGCACAGGAGGCAGTACAGACCAACGAAAAACGTCGGGGATACCTGGGCATGTCTGCTCTTGGTAATGAATGCTCGCGCCAACTTTGGTACGGATTCCGCTGGACTAAAAGAATCCTGTTCAAAGCACAAACCCTACGATATTTTGATGATGGCCATCGCACAGAAGACCTGATTGCGAAGCGCATACAGGCCGTTGATGGTATTGAATTGCAAATCAAGGATCCAAAGACAGGTGGGCAAATCGGATGGAAAGATTTTGGTGGACACCTTAGAGGCCATGCTGATGGGATATTACTGGGGTTGATCCAAGCACCAAAGACCAAACACCTATGGGAAAACAAAGCCGTTAATGATAAGAAATTCGCCAAGCTTGAGAAGCTAAAAAAGATCAACGAAAAAGCAGCTCTATCAATATGGGATCCTGTTTATTATGCACAGCAGGTTTTATATATGAGCTATGAAGGCCTGACTCGCGCCTGGATGACGGTCACAACCCCAGGAGGAAGACACCAATTGGGCGTGCGCACCGAAGCAGACCCAGCAGCAGCCATTAAATTAAAGGCCAAGGCCGAGAAAATTATATTTTCAGATGAAGCCCCAGACCGCATAAGCGATAGCGACAGGATGCCACCATGCCTATGGTGTGATTTTAAGGAGGTTTGCAGGGGGCGTGAGGCCGCCGAACGTAATTGCCGGACATGCGCTCATGTAACACCAGAAAAGGACGGTACGTGGACTTGTGGGCGCTTTGATAAGATATTGGATTACAGCTCACAAGAGGCGGGGTGCAAAGCCCATAGATATAATCCCACATTTGTTCCAGGGGAAGTGGCGAATGCCCACCCAGACGAAAATTGGATTGAGTATAAAATGGAAGATGGAGCAGTGTGGCGCGATGAAGGATAAATATATAACGGCAACAGAAATTAGCCAAAGAATTAATTCCCCAGAAAACAAGGCTCGGATGAAAAGGATTGAAGAGGCTCTGACTGAACACCACAAAAATATGTATAAGTGTGTGTTTAATAGCGTATCAAATCGCATAATAGAAATATTGGAACGTCGAAAATAATGCACGTACTACGCCCATACCAAGAAAAGGCCGTTCAATCATTTTTCGATTACTGGAATGTTGCGGATGGCAACCCACTGGTGACAGCTCCGGTCGGGGCAGGGAAGAGCTTGATCCTGGCAGAGTTTATCAAGAGAGCTTGCGATCTATATCCTGGCACGAGGATTATTGTCCTTAGTCACGTAAAGGAATTGCTTGTCCAGGATGCCGAGGAGCTGGTTTGCCAATGGCCACACGCACCGTTTGGTTTTTACAGCGCAGGCCTGGGGCGTAGAGATACCCACGCTCAAATAATATTTGCCGGTATCCAGTCAATTCACAACAAAGCAAACACCATAGGAATAGTTGATCTTGTGTTGGTTGATGAGGCACACCTTGTGTCGCCAACCCAAAGCACAATGTACCGGAAATTCTTTCAGGATCTTCTGAAAATTAATCCAAAATTAAAAGTAGCTGGCGTGACTGGAACACCATTCAGAGCCGTATCTGGGTATCTCACCGAAGGGAAGAACGCGATATTTACAGATATTGTTTTTGAAATTCCAATCCTATATTTAATCGAAGAAGGATATTTAAGCCCAGTTATTACACCGGACGTAAGTACCGTCATGGACACATCTGGAGTGGGGAAAATAGCCGGTGACTTTATCCCTGGGCAGTTAGAGAAGGCGGTTGATAAGAAAGATATCACCATATCATGCGTAAACGAGATTGTGCAGCACGGTGCTGACCGAAAAATGTGGTTGATTTTCTGTGCTGGCGTAAGCCACGCAGAGCATACCTGTGAAGAAATTAAATCGAGAGGAATAAGCTGTGAATACATCACCGGAAAAACCCCCAAAGCAGAGCGTGACAAAATTATCACTGATTATAAGGCTGGCAAAATTAGGTGCTTGGTCAATGTGGCTGTGCTTACTACTGGCTTCAACGCTCCTGGTATTGATCTTTTGGCTTTTATGCGGCCTACTCGTAGCCCTGTATTATACGTTCAATGCTGCGGCAGGGGTATGCGAACGGCTCAGGGGAAAACTGATTGCCTTGTCCTTGATTTTGGGGGAGTGGTTAAGGCGCTTGGCCCAATTGATAGCTTAACCGTTCCAAAGCCATCCAACGGTAATGGTGACGCCCCGCTGAAGCAATGCCCTGAATGCCTGAGCATAAACCATGCGGCTGTTCGAGTGTGCTTTGATTGCGGGTATGAATGGCCAGAACCAGATCCAAAAGTCGAAGCCAAAAGCAGTAGGGCCGCCATACTATCCAGCCAAATTGAATCAGTATGGCACGATGTTCGTGATGTTACCTACCGGATCCAAAAGAAAAAAGGTAAGCCAGATTCAATCAAGGTTAGCTATATTACTGGGCTGGTGCCAGTATGTGAGTGGGTATGCCCAGAGCATAAAGGATATGCCCATGTTTTTTTTTATAAATGGTGGATATCCAGCACCCAGACCGCTGTCCCCAAAACAACAAATGAAGCACTGGAAAGAATTGGTGAGCGGCCTAAACCATCCAGAATATTAGTCAGGCCTGCCGGAAAATATCAAGATATATTGGAGTATGATTTCGCATGAAATGTTCTATATGCCCAAGAGAAGCAAGGGGATTTGGTTACAGCCCGCCACTTGCTTGGAGTACCGGCAGGTCTGGGAAGGCTTGCTCAATGAAACACTTAAAAATCCTAAAGGAGTTAGACGGTATGATAGATCCAACAAAAAACGAAATGGAAGCAATAGTGCATGGCGGTTATATGGGGGGTGAATACCTCGATGAATTGGGGAAAACAAATTTAGCAGCGTTATCCAAAGATGAATGGGAGAGATTTCTGCTTTGTGTTGTTGGCGGGTACATAGAGAAAATTGCTAAAGATGATACGCCCCCCTTTTAATCCACCCGCGCCTGGTCCCTGAGTACGCTGTAGTCAGGCATGAAAACACCCCCCATGATGGGGCATGATCCGCTTTCTATCTCGTCTGCTGCCTTGCCCTGCTGTTCCTTGGTATACTCTACAACGGTAACAAGACCATGACTACACCTCCCTTGCATCGATGTTGTAATCATCAAGGTTGGTTAAGAAGCTTTCTAAGTCAGACCGTAAAATGAGGGTTTTGCGGCCCATCTTTTTTGCGGTTAACTTGCCCTCGTTTATGGCTTGGTAGAGTCGTGTTTTTCCTATAGTGGAATATTTTGATGCCTCATCTATAGACAAGGCTAATTTTTCTGAAATTCTCATTCGCACACTTCCTTTTAAAAAGTTTAGCGCCGCACTATGCCGCGCTTATGCGAATGAATATAAAAGAGAATGGTAGCTCAAGTAAGGGAAGAGATCATGCCATTTTCTTTTTAAATACTCCTACTTATTGAGGTTATTCACTTTTTTCAGAAATTTATAGATGATTTCATTATTCACGTGCTCTTTTGTGCACATTTTTGTTCTGCATACAGCATAAAAGGATAGGACAAATTTTGTGAAATCTGTATCGCGGTTTTTATCAGCTGTTGCTTCCTTTTTAGTTTGGTTTTCATAAATTTTCTTGAGTTCTGCTATCCAGTAGTTACGAGCAAAAAACCTTGGTTTCCCGCCATGCCTGTATTCAAAAAGTTCGTTTAAAAAGATCTGCGCTTCTCCTGTTTGTTGGTAGCTTGCAACCGCTTCCAAGTTTCGGAAAACCCACCACCGCTAGAACGTACCGTCTCGCAGCCGGTCAACAACAACAGAGGAGTCAGGACGCTGATTAGCAATCTCATTTCTTTTCTCCATTAAATTGACTTCCAGGTTCACAGCTTTATTTTCGCAAGCCTGTTTGCCTTGGTTATAAATATAATACACCAACCCCAGAACCACAGCAACGCCGTAGCTAGTATATCAGGTGAATACCTAAGTGAAGCCGATGACGTACTGAAGGGCTTGCGCCAGACGCAGCGGGCTATCAAGGCTAAAATTGCTGAGTGTCCTTTGCGTGAGGCAAACCGCGCCATCAGCAAGGCAATTGTGCTGATTACCAAGGGTAAGAAAGCAGCAGCCAGTGCGCTTACTCAGGCTAGTAACAAGAAGAAATAACCCTATGACTGGGGCGGTGCTGAAAGTAGAAGCACGGAACGGGTGGCCGCCGGAGAAAACGTACCACGCCACCGTATAGGGTGCTATACAAGGAAACTTTATAGCCGTAAAATTCTCCTAGCAGGGTTAACGTCCTGCCCCCAGTCGCCATTACCGACAAGAAGTAGACAGGCCACCACCCATTGTTAAGTCAGTTTTGCAGTGGCCACGCTCTCCTTGCGTTGGAAACTCACTTGGCTTTGAACAAGCGGTGAGTATCAGTGCAATACTAAGCAGCAGGAGGTGTTTCATCTGGCTTAGTCATCTCAATCAGATTATCTAAATCTTGATGAGCCTCGGAAACCATTACAAGAAGCTCAGCTTCAGTAACACCATTTTTAATGGCGGATGATATTTTATCGAGCCACTCGATTGCATAGGGTGCGCTCTTAATAGCAGCAGTGATAATAGGGATTAATTGGATTATGATTTTATCTGGCATGTTGTTACTCCGTTAAAAGTTTTTGCATGATAGCAAGTGCGTTTTCAGATGCGGTGATGGATAGGTCGTAATAGTCGCTATCCTTGGTAACAAAAACCTTGTCGGTTTGTGTCATTGAATCATCAAGCCTTACAGCCGCGTCATGAATCTTAGGAATGTTATCATAGCAGGGGTGTGACTTAAGCTCCTGCTTACACTCTGTTACATATACAGCCGCTACCTTAGCGCTGGCGGATACAGATGCAGCAAGTGCGTAATATTTTTCTTCAGGTGATTTCAGGAATGAGCACGCCGTAAGCAATGCCAACCCAACTAATGCAATAATTCTCATTTTTTTCTCCATTTGATAAAGTTGAAGGCATCCTTATGCCAAGGCAAGGTTTCTACTGGCGTCTTTGCCTCTACACGCCCCTTAACTACGTTCCTTGTTTCCCAGAAATTATAGGCTAGCATAGCCGCAAGCCCTGCGTATCCTGCGTATTTATCTATATTATCAACATCTACCACCTCGCCGCTCATAACTGCAAACAGCGTAGCCGCATTGATTACAAGCTGCCTCACGGTAGCTCTAATGGTGGTGCTTTGGGATTGTGACTTCATTACAACATCTCCTTAATATAATTAAAATATCATAATATGACAGGGAACTCAATATGCGGCAAATCATGAAAGGTTTGATCCTTTATTAATCCGTCACTATCCCAGTCAGCCCCAGTCCTTATGTCAACACCTTCTATTTTAGCAGCCGCGCGCAGTACCCCATTTAAGATATAGAACCTTCCGGTATCCTGCCAGTCGATAGGATAAGGGGCTATATCTACAGCGTGTGCGTAACCATCAGGTTGCACCAGGTGTTTACTATTCATGGTTTTACTTGCGCCAGAAGCCACAAGTCTCGTCTGCCGCTCAAAGCTCCTGAGTACCTCCAGAACAGTCATGTCCATAATCTGGAAGGACATTGCGCGATGCACCACCCTTTGCCCTTCTGGGCATAGCGGAGACAATCTTTGGGTGCTTCTAGTACCGAACGCAAACATATTAACCTCCTATTTTGAAACCATTGATTGAATTGTAGTTTGAAGTTCGTGATATGTAGCCATTGCCAGCCACACCAGCAAGAACCACAATAAACCTATAATGGTTTTCTTTGTGATCTCGCGGTAAAACTTTTTGCGTTCTTGCAAAACCTCTATCATCTCTTGGTGATAACGGCGATGACCCTCCATGTCCCCGTCAGGGAAAGCTTTTCTTAATCCTTCAAGTGTCATTTCCATTTTATCCTGCTTTTTATCGAACACATCAAGGCGTCCGAGAATTTCCTCAAGTACCTTTACCAGATCGCTACCGCCTGCTTTTGCCAATTCTTCCTGCCACAAAATATTTTTACCAACCATTACATTACCCCGTATATCAATAGTATAATCACGCCCCACATGTCTTTTATGACAATCGCTGTATTCTCTTCTTCCATAAAAACTCCTATTGTTTCCGTCTACTCTTTTTCTAAAGGTTCGCCCTCAAGTACTGGCTTCAGGTTTTTCAGTCGCTCACGAACATCATCAATAAACTTAGTTGCTACCGGTTACGAGCCGGAGGATTTCTATTTCTGTAAAAAACTTAGAGCAAATGGAGTATCTGTTTATGTGGATCACGATGTTTCACAAGAAGTCGCACACGTTGGAGACTTTGAATATACTCTAAATTCGCATGGGGAAATAGCCTAAGCCTCATCTAATGTATCAATGGTGTAATAGAGCATCACGCCGTGCATCCGCGCATCAACAGCAAGCGCCCCGCCGTTACGACCTAAACCAAGAACCACAAAAGGGTTCGACCCTGTCGCGCCAGCAAGTAGAAAGGCAGTTGATTTGTCTGTGATGTAAAGATTATTGGTTGTGCCGCCAGTGTCGGTAGGTGTTGCCGTGCCACTGAGTGGTGTGCCGTTCATACTTTCATCATTAATAAATCCTTCCGTAGTGAATCCCCACTGCACATCGAAATTCGTTGTCGTTGATGCGTGGCTCCAATAAACCCGCGCCTGAACAGCGTTCCCATCCCAATTGTCCGGCATGGCAAACCCTGTTTGGGCGTGTTCGCTACTGCCAAAATCCATCGTTGTTATGTTCGGAGCGAATTGGCTACTGCTTCCGTTTTCTATAGTTGCCAATGCTGCCGCGCCATTGGTGACATTAGGATTCCACAGATTTGCAGGAATCCATATGCTGCGAAGATTG